>Ga0105092_10000321_pt1 | contig 24432 bp, 27 predicted proteins | sample PPLLak2March2015_FD_87021 | JGI IMG/M metagenome (GOLD analysis project Ga0105092, IMG submission 87021) | Freshwater sediment microbial communities from Prairie Pothole Lake near Jamestown, North Dakota, USA - PPLs Lake P7 Core (1) Depth... | ecosystem: Environmental > Aquatic > Freshwater >... | reverse complement strand
GTGGAAAATACATGGCCACACGGCCATTGATCGGCGGAGGCGAGGGACGCAGCGTTGCCCGCACCTTCAAGTGCTATGACCATAAAGAGATGCATAATCTTGATGGCCTGGTCACAATTACAGGTGGCAAAGCCACCACCCTGCGTGCCATGGCTGAAACAACAGCCGATATCGTTTGTGCCAAGCTTGGCATTGACGAGCCTTGCACCACGAGAGAAACGCCGCTTTTATCCTATCGGCAATATTACATGCAGCCCAATGAGGACTTGCTATGAGCCCGGCAAAGTGGAACATCACCCTTAAAATCCATCGTCAAAAGCAGGGAGAAACACCTCACTTCGAAGATTTTGCAATGGAGGTGGATCCTGATGAATACGTGCTGGATGCCGTGGAACGTGTTTGGGCTTTTATGGATCGCACGCTTTGTTACCGGCATGCCTGCCACCATTCCACTTGTGGCGCGTGCGGTATGCGCGTCAACAATGTTGAAAAGCTGACTTGTATCACGCTCATCCGCGACGTCACGCGGGATGGTGCAACGCTCAAAGTTGAACCGCTGCGCAACTTTCCGGTCGTGAGCGATCTGGCCGTGGACATGGGCACATTCTACAGCCGGATGGAAACAGTCGACGCCCGGGCGGTCTTGCCCATCCCGGAGGCAGAGGTCGAACATCCGCCTGCTGAATGGGAGGCGGCGGACGCACAAATCATCCGCTTGAGCGATTGCATCGAATGTGGGCTATGCATTAGTGCCTGCCCGGCAGCCGCCACCTCCACCGAATACCTTGGTCCGGCCGTTCTGGCAGGAGCCCAGGCTAATGGCTTGAAACGTAATCCCGAGCTGCTTGAGATCGTAGATAGCGAGGACGGTCTATGGCGCTGCCATAGCGCCTTTGAATGTACTGTTGTTTGTCCATCATTCGTCGATCCTGCCCGGCGGATCATGGACCTGCGCAGGCAGGTCGTCGGAGAACGCTTCAAACGACTGTTCCGTAAACCGTAGAGAATTAACCACAGATGAAAGAGATGAAAAGGATTTTCTTATCCCTTTTATCTGTGTTTCTCTGTGGTTAAAAAACTATTTCGAAACATTTTCTTAGAGAAATTCACATATGGAAAAACAACGAAATCATCCTTCCCCTATCAAATTCTGGACATGGTTCAATCCCATTGGGCGGCAAACCGGTGGATGGGCGTATATTCTTCAGCGCGTCACTGCCCTGGGATTGACGCTTTATCTTTATTTGCACCTGATGGTGCTGGGCCTGCTCGCCAAAGGCCCGGAGGGCTACGATCAATTCCTGGTCCTGGCGCACTCTCCGCTTTTCATTTTTGGTGAGTTGCTGGTTGTGGCAGCAGGCATCCTGCACGGGCTGAACGGCATGCGGGTCGCGTTGACCGCCTTCGGAGTGAGTGTCACCCGCCAGAAACAGCTCTTCGTCGGGTTGATGGCAGTTGCCGCCATCGCCATTCTTATCTTTGGCATTCGCATGTTTACCGTATGAGGGAGAGGTCCTAATGGCGCAAAGTTCCCCTTCTCGGTACGTCTCGGCTCCAAGAGCCGGTGAGAATATGTGGCTGTGGATGGTCAAGATGGTCACCGGGCCCATTCTGGTGATCCTTCTTCTGATCCATTTTGTCGTTAACCACTTTATCGCAGAGACCGGGCTCCTGACGTATGCCGATGTGGTCGCCTATTATCGCAACCCAATCGTCCCGATCATGGAAATCCTTTTCCTGGTGACGGTCGTCACGCATTCGTTGATCGGCCTGCGCGGGATCCTGCTCGATCTTAACCCCGCGCGCCGCCTCCTGAAAGTGATGGATTGGGGACTGATCATCGCAGGCATTGCAGCGATTTCGTACGGTATCTGGCTGGCGTTGGTGATCGTGTCAAAAGGCGTATGAAGTGATTTCGTTAAGTACGAAATCGGAATTTATCCGCGTGCTTCGAATGACCTGTATGCATATTACTCAAGGGCAGCGGATTAATCCGCGTGCCCACAGGCAACCACCGCAACTCGGTTGAACGTTCCCGAAGCAATCCTCCATATTTTCATTCGCCATTTCACAGCTATTGCAGAACGTACAGGGTGAAAAATCAAAATCCTGCAGTCGCTTTCTCAAGGCCAGGTAGCCGCCATCGCTCCAGATATCCAACAGCGTCCTCTCGTGCACATCCCCGACAAAATATTCCCGCGAGGTGCGTTCCCTTTGATCGAGGAAATGCTTATGGGTATATAGCAAAGGCAGACAGGGACTTACGTAACCATCCCAGCGGATCGCCAGACTCCCGCGCTCAACAAAAGGACATTGGTCTGTATTTTGATTTAAGAGAGCGCCCGAAAGTTCCAGACGATTCATATCCTTTAGCAGATCTGCCAGGGCATTCATTGTTTGAGGCTGAATATCCATCAGCGGCATATGAACGACAGGTCTGATCTCCTGGCCCGCAGCCATATCCAGGGAACGCGCGTATAAATTTTCATCGCATAGTTCGCTATTATGCGCCAGCACATTGCTGATCGAGAACTCTACCGCACCCAGGCGTGTTCCCAGCCGGATCACTTCACCCAAATCGTGAATATTGCGTTGCATGGCGACAAAGGCGATCCCGAGTTTTGGATGCCCAGCCCAACAGGAAGCGCCAAAAGACTTGTATTTTTGTGTTCGCAAGCGCGTCAGGTTTTCGAGGACAACCGGCAAAGCATCTCCCAGGCGGACATCGGCATAACATTCTGACGATGCACCATCCAGCGAAACCCAGAGCATATCCAGATTAAGGTCGATCAGTCTGCTGGCGACATGTTCCGTTAACAAGATGCCATTGGTAATTAACGCGACGCGATGCCCAAGTTCTTTGGCTTGCCGGACCATTTCGAGAATATGTGGATGGGAGAGCGGTTCCCCGTAGCCGCCCAGGAACAATTCAGGTTTTTGGGGCAAATCCTGAAAGCTCAAAAGGATCGCTTCAAAGGTCTCAGGCGACATACACCCATACTTTACATCCCAAACGTTGCGCATACAGGTACTGCAACTCAAGTTGCATTGATTGGTTGCTTCCACATAGACACGCTTAAGAGCGTTGGCCGATGGGTGCAGGAATAAGCCCAGTCCATTGGGCTCAATTCGTATTTCATCCCCGGCAGCAAGCCCCAGTTTTGCAGCAAGATCGTGCGGCAGAACAATCTCTCCGTGTTCGTTAACGCGGGCATAGTGGATTTTTGCCATACTGGGCGGTCTCCTCGTTTTGATTCGATAAAAGCATTCGAATTAATTTACAGACTTTGAATCACCAGTTCAATCTGACATTGAGCATGAGGATGATCATAGGCGACTCAGTACTCGACTTTATTCCTAGAAGTAAATCAGTCGTGGGCGGCAACTGTATTATCACGTCTCTTAATATTTACTTTATTTTGGCACTCCTGCTCTCAGTGCATCCACTTGTTTCCTGATCAATGGCACAGAGATTTTGCCTCCGTTCGAAAGCACCTCGCCGTTTACAAGAACCAATGGAAGTTGCGCGCCCGGTGGGATGGGTGGGCAACCGGCATCGAAGAGGTCATAGTATTGCACATGTACTTCTGCTCCGAAGCGCGTTTTCAGTTGCCCGGCAGCCCAGTTGGCAACCTCGCGCCAGGAATCCTTAACACCGTCGCTGCAGGCAATGGGAGCACCAATGATTTGGACCAGAACCGGTACACTCATTTGCCACATCCACAGTTTGGACCACAAGTACCTGAGCATCCGGAGCATCCGGCGTTGGTGTGCGACACGAACAGACCCGCGGTCAGGACTTGACGCGTCTTCTTACTTTGGCACTGCGGGCATTTTGGTTTAAGTCCCTGCTCCTTTTCCTTGAATGTGGCGCGCACTTCAAAAACGGTCTGGCAGTTTTGGCATTGATAATCATAAACCGGCATGGTCAGGCTCTCCTAACAAGTGGCATGATTGGCGAATGACGCAAAATTAATGCCCAGCAACTGGCTGATTTCACCATTGATCTCGCGCAGAAAGTTGACTGCCTCTTCCTGGGATTGGGCATAGGCCACGATCACTGAATTGTGTTGTGCTCTCTGCTGAAGTAAGCGCAAAGAATCAATCTCTGCCTGATTTACCTCGCCTCCGGATTGTTTTTGGCGCAGACGCGCTTGCGCCTTGGCCAGCTGGTCCATCAAGTCATGTGCTTCGTGATCTGCATTGAAACTGACGCGGGCATTTTGATAGCGGACAAATGCTTCGGAAGCCAGCAGGTTATCAATGAGGGATTGAGTAGCTTCCTGCAATTGAGGGGATAAAGATGTTTGCATGCTGGCCTCCTATCCGCAACAACCCACGCCGCACACCGCAGCATAATTCAAGCCAATGGATTCCGAAAGTGTATCGCCTACCATCTGACACACGGTCGCGAGTTCCGTTTGCGCTTTGGAATATTCCTGCACAACCGCTTGATTCACGAACGCATTTTGCAGGCTTTCAAGTTCGGTACGCTGTTCATCACTGAGCGCGTTGAGCATTAGCAGAGGACGCAAGTCCATCTGTTTTTTCCTGTAGGCTTCCATCGCCTGTTGCGCGGCATGATCCTGCCGAAAGCGTTCGGCTGCCTGCTCAAAGGACTGGAATTGCGGCGTTTCAGCCAGCACGGCGGCAAAACCGCGCGCCGCGCTGAGCACAACAGACGGCGGAGCCATTTCGATATCATCAGATACTTGATCGTCCATTTCTAACTCCTTTGAGATAGAACGTTCCTGGTAAAGAGCAAAACAGCATCGTTAGCCATGTGAGGTTTCCAATGCTTCTCTCGCGTAGGCTCTATCGCCGTTCCCGTACATCAACTTGCCAAGCTCAGCAAGCATTTTCAAGCCCTTGATTTCCTGCGGCAGAAGCGGGATTTGCGCCAGCGGCACACTGAACCGTTTCACAATTTCTTTGAGATATTTTTCCTGCATGACACGGCGGGATTGCACAAAAGGCGTGGTAACTTGTTCGGCCGGGATGACCATATTTGCGACCACCAATCCAGGATGAATGCCCACAGAGCCAAGTTCCTGCGCGGCGCGCCAGGCTTCAAGAATAGGTGTGGACTCCGGGTACATCACAAACGCAAAGGTGCTTTGCTCAGGGTCAGACATCATCTCGATGACTTTTCCAAATCGCTCTTTCGCAACATCATCCGCAGCGGTCGCGTCCACGGAGGCAAATACTTTCACGTCAATTTGTTTGCTCCAGTCAACGGGCAATTCCAACAAGCGTAGGGTGTGACCCGTCGGTGCGGTATCGAAAATCACTGAGTCCCAGCCCTCTTGTGAGGCATACTCGATGAATTTATCAAACGCTGCCATCTCCTCGGTGCAGGGCGAATTGAGTTCCTCCTCCATCACCTTGATGGCAGATTCAGGTCGCCCACGTTGACGCGCGTCGTCAAGGATGCGTGTTTTATAAGTCTCTGCGGCGGCTTTCGGGTCAATGTTTACTGCCCACAAATTCGGCTGTCCACTCACCGCCGTAACATCATCACCAACAGAAGTGTCCAGCACATCGCCCAAATGTGCTGCAGGATCAGTGGTCAGCAGCAAGGTCCTGAATCCTTGACGCGCCAACCAGACTGCCGTAATGCACGAGGCAACGGTTTTGCCGACACCGCCTTTGCCGGCAAAGAAAACTGTTTTACGATGGCCATTCGGGGACAGTCGTGCCCGCACATCGTTGAGGGATGAAGCAAACGTCTCGTTTTGTAACTGTACACCCGCCCTTCCGTCTGACCCGGAATCTGGTTCGCCGTCGAAGAAAATTTTTCCCACCTGGCGCAGTTTGCTTACTCCGCTAATTTCATCTGCAAGCAGAGTCATACGTTGTTTGGGATAGGAGAAATTGAACTCGATTTGCACCAGGTAACGCGCCTGCATTTCAGCGCGGGCGGCAAAGAGCGGATTCCGTCTGCCCTCATGCGGGATGATACCGTTGATGATCAGATTGAAATTTTCGATATCCAGTTTGATCAATTCGTCAATTGCACGGCGGGTCTCTTTGATTGAAATCGCCTCAGGGTGTAGTACGAACACAAAGCTGGTCTGCGCGGACTGCCGCATGGCGGAGAGCGCGCGCTCATACTTGTGCTTGGCATCCTGAATGGCCGCTGCAGGACCCAGGCAAGTCTGCCCGCTGCCCGCGCTGGCCGCGTCAATGGACTGGCTCCATTCGGCGGGTAGTTCCAGCAGGCGGATGGTATGACCTGTGGGTGCGGTATCGAATATCACAACCTCGAAAGCTGAGCCATTCTCTGCGGGAATATCCAGAAAATCAGTGAAACGATCGAAGGCAGCGACCTCTGCCGTGCAGGGACCACTCATTTGTTCCTCCATCACCTGCACAATCTGTGGAGGAAAGGCTGCACGGATGGGTGACATTGCGCGATCAATGTATTCCTGTGTGGCTTGATCCGGGTCGATTTCCATCGCGGATAAATTCGGCACCTCCACAATCGGTGTCACCTGATGTCCGATTTTCTGCTTAAAGACGTCTGCTAAATTCGAGGCGGGATCCGTGGTGACAATCAGCGTGCGCTTGCCTTCGTCCGCATACCGCACGGCGTGCGCGCAGGCCATGCTGGTCTTGCCCACACCGCCTTTGCCAGAGAAGAAAATAAATTGAGTCACGTAGTTGCTCCATTGAGAGCAACGCGCATTTCGTCCAGCGAAGGGTATCCACCGCTCTTGATAATCTTGCCATGCACAACAATGATGGGCAGGGCTTCCATCTGTTTCTCACGCACCAGCTTCATCACATCGGCATTGCCCAGAAAAGCGTTGGGCTGGCCAGCAATTTGGTAACGTTCTACCCGCAGGCCATCACGCTGGAGAGCGAGTATCATCTCGTTCACATCCAGTAAAGTCTGGTCGAGAGTTGGACCGCAGAGTCCGGTAGGACAACACATCGGCGGGTCGAAAAATTCCACATCGACAGGCGCGATGGACGTTGGCAGGGTATTTAGTACAGGGATAATATTGCTCATAATAGGCTTTATTCCGTTAGTGAAATCGTTATTGCTTTTTGGGTTCGACTATTTTAGGGATCGAAATTAGATTCTTGGGACCGCAGGCGGTACGCCGCGGCTTGATCCGCATGGGATCAAAGAATATACCAAACACTGCATTGAGTTCGTCCAGCGCGGTGCGGTTGATCGAGTAATACACCCAGCGGGAATCCACTGGATCGCGTTCCGCATCCACCAAACCGGCCGCACGCAGTTTGCTCAAGTGGTGGGAAATCAAGTTGGGCGGCATTTGCAGGAAATCCCCAAGTTCACAGTTGCATTGCACACCCTCCATCAATAGATTGAAGATGAGCAGCCGCTTCGGTTCGGCCAATACCTTTAGTCGATCCGCCAGGATTTCCAGATTGACAGGGGAAGCAAGCGGGGGTTGTGAAAAATAGTTCAACATACGTTGAATCATATACTCCGCTTACATAGCTGCGCAGTGATTGATGTCATTAATTGTGAGTGAGCTTTGTCAAAAACGACGAGCAGACTGGCCCCCGCGCCGAACAGCTATCACCTGAGCCAAAATGGAGACGGCGGTTTCTTCGGGTGTAGGTCCGCGCAAATCAAGACCAATGTGTCCGCCGCCAACGATAATCATTTGTGGCGCTGGTCTCTTTGGTCACAGAAGTCTCCCTGCTAGGAATTTGTTTGGAGCATCCGGATCATCGTTTTTTCAATGTCATCGCGCACAGCCCGAAAGACGTTCATCACTTCCTCATCTGTCCCTTCGGCTTTGGCAGGATCAACGAAACTGTGATGAACGCGTTTTCCCTTTCCAAGCCAGAGAGGACATTCCTGCGCGGCCGAATCGCAGACAGTGACGACAAGGTCGAAGTCCACATCCCGGAACTCGTCCGCCCGCTTCGAACTCCCCGTGTGCCGGATCCCGATCTCTGCCAGCGCTTCTAACGCCCTGGGGTGGATGTAGCCGGCGGGTTTGGTCCCTGCGCTGAATGCCTGCCAGGAGTCTCCCAACCGGGCGTTGACGATCGCTTCCGCCATCTGTGAGCGGCAGGAATTACCTGTGCATAGGAATAAGACTTTTTTCATGGTCAGCTCCTCACGCGTGGTTTTACCATGAGTGGGAGGAATTTAAGTTATTGTCTTGTTAACGATCAGGTGGTTTCCAGCGCGTCCGCCAGCCAGGTGGTTACTTCGGCAGGTGCAGGGATGCGCCCCGTTGAGACCACTTTTTCGTTGATGACCAGACCGGGGGTGGAGAGAACGTTGTAAGCCATGATGTCGTTGTAATCGGTCACTTTGATGACTTCGGCTTCAACTCCCATATCGGTGACGACTTTATGGGCGATCTGTTCCAGGCGCTTGCAGTTGGCGCAGCCCGAACCAAGAACTTTGATGGTAAGCATTTGTTCCTCCATTGCGAGATAGAAAAGAAATTTGAAATTTAGTGTGCAGCCGCGGCGACCGGTTCACTGTGACGTTTTACGACCCAGAGCAGCCCCGCCAGGACTGCCAGAAATACAGTTAGATAGATGACGACCAGCCCAATGCTGGCGCCGTCTACCCAGGCACCGTAAATGAGACCTGCCAATGTACTGAAGAGCGCGACCCAACCCACATAGACCCAGGCCTTGAGCCGCCCAATGATCGTGGCAGTGATCAATATACTTTGCAGGCTGAGCTCGGGGTCAGAGATAAGATAGGCGAGCAATGGCCCGCGATGCATTCCCAAACTCAGGAACATCTGCGCGATGGGAACTTCTACCAGGGTGGGAAAGTACATGAACACTCCGAAAACTACGCCGATGAAATTGCCAAGCAGGGTGTTCTGGCCTGCAAGAGCCTGGATCCATTCGGGTTTGATCAGTTCACGAATAATGCCTACAACAAAGACACCCACGATCAACAATGGAAAAATCTGTTTGACGAATTTCCATGATTCCCACAGGAAGTCGCGGGTCTCATGCTCTTCGAGCTGGGTCTTGAGCAGCCAGCCCAATACCAGAGTTGAAAGCAATACCCCAAAAAACTTTCCCGTAAAGCCAAGGGTGATTCCGCCTGCATGTGGGATGATGCTTAACGCCGCGATCAGCAGAGTCAACCCGACGAATGCAGTGGAAATCCATGTCCAGGCGTTGAAGCCATCGAAGATGTTCTCGATCCCTTTCCAGGATGCCAGCCCGATGAGCGCCAGCATGCCGATGAGAATGGCGCCCTGGGCAGTGACACCTTCCTCACCTCGGGTTGCATCGAACGGAACAAGGCGGAAGAGAAAGTTTTGGAAAGTATCCATTCCGCTGACGGGCAGGTTGATCTCAGCGTAGGTTTGTTTGAGGAAATCGAACTGGAATGTGCCTGCCACCAGCAATGTGACCAGCACAAGCAGGAAAATGACCGCCGCACGGCGCATGGCGGCTTGCCCGGCAAACAGCGCATCGGTTGCGGCATCGTGTTCGGCGTCTTCGCGCCGGAAGATAATTGCCATGACGAGGCCGATGCCAATGCCAAACGCCAGCGATAGGACGAGGCGGGCAATTGCCAGATCCATGCCAATGATGTTGCCTGTGTATACCAGTGCCAGGATGTTGATGGCAGGTGCGACGAACAGGAAGGTAATGGCGGGACCCAACCCGGCGCCCTTTTTGTAAATCCCCGCGAAGAGGGGAATGACCGTACAGGAACAGACTGCCAGCAGGAAGCCTGCCAGGGCAGAGGCAGGGTAGGAAATGAACTTAGGTGTGTTGCGGCCCAGAAAACGCGTGACCGTTTCTTTGGGGATGAGGGCGGTCATCGCGCCTGCGATGTAAAAGGCGGGCAGCAGGCAGAGCAACACGTGCGCGGCAAGATAGGAAGCAAGGTTGCCGAGCCCGCTGTAAAATAATTCTGTGAGAAAAGAAAGGATGTTCATGCTGTTTTCAAGTCTTCGACGGAGATCAATACCGGCGAACACTGCGGACATTCACACGCGGGATTAGTCTGCGTGTTGACGAGCGCGGAAACGGATTCGGCAGAGAGTCCGCTCAGGCGGGCGGAAGCAGCGATCAGGTCCAGAAGAGAGGCGTCTTTTAGCTGGTAAAAAACATAGCGACCCTCGCGCCGATCCTGCAATATGTCCGCTTTGCGGAGTGCCATCAGGTGTTGCGAAATATAAGCCTGCCTCCAGCCAAGTGCAGTTTCGAGGTGGCAGACACAAGCCTCCCCATGACCAATGGCAAGCAGGAGCGCAATCCGTTGAGTCGAGGCGATGGCTTGCAGAGGTCCGGCGATCTTTTCAGAAATCTGGATCATGGATTGTTTTTTCATATTCATAAACCTGAATGTATTATAGGTCACATTCAAAAAGATGAATATAACGTTTGTCACTTTTTAGACTGCTGAACTTCCCCAAACCTGGAGGGAATTTTGTTATAAAATGGAGACAATCTGATTGGAAGGCCATGCCGGTCATCCGGCCCAGGGTCGCGGAGACCACTGCCCTCGGCGCGGCATATGCCGCGGGGCTGGCAGTCGGCTTTTGGAAGACTTACAACGAGCTGCGCGTGAACCGGGGCAAGGAAAAGGAATGGCATCCGGCAATGGACGCGGAACGACGAAAGAAGTTATACTCGGGTTGGAAGAAGGCTGTCACGCGCACCTTTGACTGGGTCGAATAAAGTATCACGTTCCAGGTGTCAGGTTCCAGGCTCTTTGAAGACCTGATACCTGACACCTGAAACCTGGAACCTACTATATGAATCGCAACGAAATCCTCTCTGCCCTCAAGAATAAGCCCGAAGTCTCCGTATTGATCGTGGGCGGTGGCATCAATGGCATTGGCACATTTCGTGATCTTGCTTTAAATGGGGTGGACGTTCTACTGGTGGAGAAAGGCGATTTTTGTTCGGGCGCAAGTGCAGCCTCTTCACACATGGCGCACGGGGGGATCCGTTATCTGGAGAACGGGGAGTTTCGGCTGGTCCGTGAAGCCGTGCGGGAGCGCAACCGTTTATTGCAGAACGCGCCGCATATGGTCAAGCCGCTGCCAACTGCCATCCCCATTTTCAAATGGTTTTCCGGTTTGCTCAATGCACCGCTCAAGTTTTTTGGGATGCTGGACAAACCTTCGGAGCGCGGTTCCATAATCATCAAACTTGGTTTGATGCTATACGACGCGTACACAGGCAGGCAAGGTACGGTTCCGAAACACCAGTTCTTCTCACGGAAAAAATCGCTCAAAAAGTGGGGGCAACTGAATCCGCAGATCGTCAACACGGCTGTTTATTATGAGGGCGCGATCCTGCAGCCGGAACGCCTGGCACTCGAATTGCTCCTCGATGCTGAAGCCGAGAACCCCAATGCACATGCATTCAACTACGTCAGCATGATAGGCGGAAGTGATGATACTGTGATCCTGCGCGATGAACTGACGGACGAAACCTATGATGTGCACCCCAGGCTGGTCATCAACGCGGCCGGTCCCTGGATCGATTTCACGAATCGTAAACTGGGTTTATCCACTCATTTTATCGGCGGCACAAAGGGTTCCCATATCGTGGTCAGGCACCCTGAACTTCGCAAAGCTATCGGTGAAAATGAGTTCTTCTTTGAAAATGAGGATGGGCGGATCGTCCTCATCCTCCCGCTGTATGACCATGTGCTGATCGGCACCTCGGATATTCCGATCGAGCATCCCGAGGAAGCCCTGTGCACGGATGAGGAGATCGACTATTTTTTGAAGTTGACTCGTCGCATCTTCCCCAGCCTGAGCCTGAGCAGCGAAGACATCGTTTTTCGCTTCTCCGGCGTTCGCCCGTTACCCCGTTCCACGAACAAGCAAGTCTCCCATATCTCGCGCGACCACAGCATTGAAGTCCTCAGCGGCGATTGGACGAATCTGCGCTTCCCGATCTATTCGCTTGTGGGCGGCAAATGGACCTCCTTCCGCGTCTTCTCCGAGCAGGTGACGGATAAGGCCCTGGCTTTTCTCGGCCTGGCGCGTCAGAAAGATACGCGTTCCCTGCCCATCGGCGGCGGACGCGGCTACCCGCGTGATCCCGGCGAGGTCAGCCGTCAGATCGAAAGCCTTTCCGCCTGGACGGGTGTGGCACGTGAACGGTTAAAGCTGTTGTTCGAACGTTATGGCACGCGCGCTGAAACCATTGCCACCTACATGAACGGTGGTACCGACTTTATTGTGAAGGGCTTGCCTGATTTTTCGTTGCGGGAGATTGTCTTCCTTGTGCAGCATGAAAAGATTTGCCATCTCGACGATCTTTTGCTGCGGCGTTCCATGCTCGCGATGCTTGGCCGGGTGACACGCGAAATGACGGAAGAGCTGGGAAGAGTCATTGGCAACACCCTCGGCTGGAACGAGGAGCAGAAAGCCGCGGAGGTCAGGCGCACTTTAGCCATCCTGGCAGACAGGCACGGCGTCCGGTTATGAGGCGGTGGGACATCGTTGCTGCTGTCGGAATGTTACTTCCGACCAGCATAGCTATCGGATTGTATATTTATATCGGAAATTTTAATCGCATGCTGGGGGACGATTACTGTACGATGTATCAGGGACAACACTTGGGCCTGCTACGATCCATTTGGTTTTGGTATCTGACCTGGGATGGCCGTTTTTCAGCTCATGTTGCAGACTGGCTGATATCCCTTTCAGGACCAGGAGGCTATCCGTTCTACACTTTTATTTTCTTATTAACATGGGTGTTGTTTGCAGCCATTGCAGTAAAAAAAGCATTACAGTTCAGGGGATACGTGTCTTTCAAACTTTTTGCTGCGATTTTTCTGGCAGTTTTTCTTGTCTTTACTACTCTTAGCCTTACTCCTGATATTATCGAATCACTATTTTGGTGGGGAGGGGTGCGGGCCTACCTGTCTCCTCTTATTTTCATCGTACTCTATTTTGCTTTTTACTACCATTTCATGGCTTCGCCGCCGAAGGGTATTCAGACAAGCCTATGGCTGGCCCTCAGCCTTGGACTGGCGTTTTTTATGGGCGGATTTAGTGAAACTTTTACGCCGGTTCTCGTTATTTTCTTTGCTGGAATAGTCGGGATCAGGTTGTTGATTTCAAAGTTCAATATGAAATCTGCCTCCACCCTTTTTCTGAGTGCCGGTTTTTTGGGCGCACTGCTTTCCCTGGTTATTATGGTTGTGGCACCCGGGAATTCAATCCGACGGGCATATTTTCCTGTGCCACCTGATCTTTTCGCGGTCCTGAGGATTGCCTTTGCAAATTACCTCGCATTCTTATATGATATTTTTAGCTCTTCTTATATGTTGACAGGCTTAGTAGGTTCCACACTCGGCTCGGTTTGGCTGGGTATGAGAATAAATCGGGAATCTGGTGTTGCCTCATTGCACGGTTGGCAGATATTCGCTGTTCTTTTCACTGCGTTCGTTTTGGCTTTCGCGTGTTTTCCCACCGCGGTGTATGCAATGTCTGGGCCACCTCCTGAGCGCGCTTTGATCATTACTGTTTTTATTCTGGCAACAGGTTTTTTGGTTTCAGGCTTTACTTTCGGGGAATGGCTGGCGAACCGCATTAAGAGCGGAATTTCATTGCCAGCTGCTTTATTATTAATTGCTGCGGGCAGTCTGATCATTTTCTCCTCCTGGAATGTCTCCCAACGTCTTTATTCCATGCGTGACGAGCATAGCGCGTTTGCCCGGTATTGGGATCAAATCGATGCCAAAATCAGAGAGGCGAAAAATTCCGAACTCCAGCAGGTTAACATTCCGGCTATGAAGAATTGGGCCGATGCGGCCTATCCGACAGATAATCCAAAATATTGGCCGAATCTATGCTATAGCAAGTTTTATGACATCGAGATTCTTGCACCGCCCCTTCCGTGACAATGAGTCCACGGGATGCCAATGCTGGGACGGATGGTAAAATGTGCCCCGTATGAATGTGTCTATCGTCATTCCCGTTTATCGCAGCGAAAAAACTCTTGACGCGCTGATCGAGCGACTGGGTCAGGTACTCCCTACGTTCGCTGATTCCTATGAAGTGTTGCTTGTCAACGATGGAAGTCCGGATAATACCTGGGGGACAATTGAAAAGCTGGCACGGATGCATCCCTGGGTACATGGCATTGACTTGATGCGCAATTACGGCCAGCACAATGCGACCCTGTGTGGGATTCGTGCCGCTCGCTACGAAACGATTTTTACGATGGATGACGACCTGCAAAACCCTCCTGAAGAGATGCCAAAGCTGTTGGCGAAGTTGAATGAAGGCTACGATGTGGTGTATGGCGTGGCACGCAAGCGCCAGCAGGTCTGGTGGAAAAACTTGTTTTCGGTAGTCGTGAAGCGCGCCATTGGACATGTAATGGGCGTGCGCACTGTCCGGGACATTGGGGCTTTCAAAGTATTTCGTTCAGACTTGCTCAAAGCCTTTGAAGAATTTAATGGACCGGATGTTCTGGTGGATGTTTTGCTTTCCTGGGGCACAACCCGTTTCACATCTGTACCTGTGGAGGAGTCGCCTCGCGCTGCAGGGCGTTCCAACTATAACTTTATCAAACTTGTCAAAGTATCATTGCTTGTACTTACCAGTTACACGACCCTTCCCCTGCGCCTGGCAAGTATACTTGGTTTTATCTTCACTCTTTTTGGTTTTTTTATTTTGTTGTATGTGTTGGTCACGTATTTTACCGAGGGTTCAGTGCCGGGGTTTCCGTTCCAGGCATCCATCATTGCTCTCTTCAGCGGTGTACAGTTGTTTTCGTTGGGAATTATTGGCGAATATCTGGCGCGGGTCTTTGAACGTACAGGTGGACGCAAAGCATATACCATCGGGCGAACTACGGACAAGTGTCAATGAAGGTTGGGATCATCCAGTCGAACTTTCTGCCCTGGCTGGGCTATTTCGACTTTATCCAGGAGACCGATTTATTTATTATTCATGACGATCTGCAGTACACCAAAGGCGACTGGCGCAACCGCAACAGGATTAAAACGCCGCGCGGGGTTGAGTGGATCACCGTCCCTGTACACTATCACAATACAAGCCAGTTGATCGACGAAACACCAGTTGATTATTCATCACCCTGGGCCAAAAGGATGTTGAATCGGATACGTGAATCGTACCGGCACGCGCCCTGCTTTGAACCTTATTTTTCCCAGTTGAACGACCTGTTGATGCAACCGGTCGATTCACTCTCCGACCTGAATCTGCGGCTGATCTACTGGATCTGCCGCAGCCTGGAGATCGGCACACCGATCAAAATGTCGCGCGCCTACCATCCGCAGGGCACAAAGACCGAACGATTGGTCGGTCTTCTTACCCAGGTAAAAGCCAGCACCTATCTCTCCGGTCCTGCTGCACAAGCTTATTTAATCCCCGAAATGTTTGAGCAGGCTGGTATTCGGCTGGAATATAAGCAATATCATTACCCTGAATACGAACAGTTATATCCGCCGTTTGTATTGAATGTCAGTGTAATCGATCTGCTCTTTATGAAGGGTAAGGATGCCCGGTTCTATCTTGAAAACAAGGAAAGGAAAATATGACCATAGACGAAACTCAGCGGAAGCTTAACGAATATTTCACCGGAAAACTCGAAACGTTTGGTACAACTGCCAAAGGTGTTGATTATAACGGTGAGCAGGCACAGCAGATCCGTTTTGCAGAGCTGGTAAAGATTATCGAGCCTTCCAGGTCATTCTCGATCATTGACTATGGTTGTGGCTACGGCGCCATGTTTGAGTTCCTGCAAAACAAAGGCTGGCAATTTGAATATTACGGCGTGGATCTGATCGAAAAGATGGTTGCTGCCGGTCGTGAAAAATATAAGGATTTTCCCAATGCACACTTCACGACCCGGGAGCAGGAACTGCCCCTGGCCGATTATCTCGTCGCGGCGGGTATCTTCAACATCAAACTTGAGGCAGCTTATGATGAATGGCAGGAATTCGTCTGCAAGACCCTGGGGCGTATGAATGCTTTGTGCGCCAGGGGATTCTCCTTCAACATGCTTACAAAATACTCGGATGCGGATCGTATGGCGCAACGACCGGATCTGTTCTACGGGGACCCTCTCTTCTTCTTTGATTTGTGCAAACGGAATTTTTCCCGCAACGTGGCTTTGCTCCACGACTACGGCTTGTATGATTTTACGATTCTGGTGAGAAAGGATATGTAGGGACTCGAACACATTTCTGATTGCCTCGATATGCAAATCGTTCAGGCTCCTCGCGCTTCGGCTATTCTTTATACTATTCTGATCGCTGGCAGGGAAAAATATCCCTGGCTTCTGCCTGCCAATATCTGTCCCATCGTCCCAATTACCTTTCGAAAGGCGCGGGTCCCTTTTGAGTTTGTAGACATTTCAGCCGAGACTTTGCACATGGATCTGGGTCAGGCCGAGGCGGTGGTCAAAGAACGGAAATTCGGCGGTCTGCTTTACGCACATACCTACGGCGAAGCGTCCACGCCAAATCATTTTTTTGAGTCTCTCAAGAAAATTTCCCCCGAACTCCTAATCGTTGATGACCGCTGCCTATGTATCCCGCATCTGGAGGCGGACGCTGCCAATAAAGCCGACATACAACTGTATAGTACAGGCTATGCAAAGATCGTCGAGCTGAACTTTGGCGGATATGCCTTTATGCGCGAGGGTATGAATTACCAGCCTGCACATCTATCATTCGACCCGGCCCATTATGGGCAAATGGAGAGGTCGTATAAACATGCCCTGAACCAGCGGGTGAAATTCGTTTATCAAGACAATGAATGGCTGGATACCGAGTCACCGGCCTTGCCCTGGCATCTCTATCAACAGCAAATTAAAGAAAACCTGACAACCTCTCTGGAGCGGCGTGCCCAGTTGAATGAACTGTATGCAGGCTGCCTCCCTCCTGATATACAATTACCTGCTGCATTTCAAACCTGGCGTTTTAGTATCTGTGTGAAAAACAAACAATATATGCTTGATAAAATTTTCTCATCCGGTTTGTTTGCAAGTTCACATTATGCGTCACTCGCTGGTATCATGGACGATAGCCGGGCGCCCCATGCTGAAGTTCTCGCAGAAAGTGTCATTAATCTTTTCAACGATCATCACTTCAGATTGGATCAAGCTAAACAGATCTGCAAAATCATTTTGGAGAGTCTCGTTTGAACGAACTAAAAGTTGACTTCAACCGGCCAGTCGTGATGGGCCATGAGCTCGAATATATGAAGCAGGCGATCGAGAATGGCCATATTTCAGGGGATGGACCTTTTACAAAGAAATGCCATGCCTTCCTGGAGACAGAGCTTGGGATACGGAAAGCCCTGCTGACCACCTCCTGCACGCATGCGCTGGAAATGTCCGCGATTTTGCTGGATATCCAGCCTGGTGATGAAGTGATCCTGCCTGACTTTACATTCGTTTCGACGGTGAACGCATTTGTTTTGCGTGGAGCCAGACCGGTCTTTCTGGACGTCCGGCCGGATACTCTGAATCTGGATGAAGCCAAACTCGAAGCCGCGCTCACGCCACGTACGAAGGCGATCGTCCCTGTCCATTATGCCGGAGTTGGCTGCGAAATGGATGCCATCATGGATCTTGCCGCCCGCCGGAACATCCCTGTGGTGGAAGATAATGCCCATGGGCTGTTCGGCAAATACAAAGGGGAGTACCTGGGCACATTCGGCTCCCTGGCTTCGCAATCCTTTCATGAGACCAAGAACTTTACCAGCGGAGAGGGCGGCGCGTTGTTGATCAATGATCCGGTCCTTGTGGAACGGGCTGAGATCATCCGTGAGAAGGGCACCAATCGTTCGCGTTTCTTCCGCGGGCAGGTGGATAAATACACCTGGGTGGATATCGGCTCCTCTTATCTGCCTTCCGATATTCTGGCTGCATTCCTGTTTGCCCAGTTTGAACAACGCCAGAAAATCCAGTTGCATCGTAAACGGGTCTGGGAACTGTACCAGGCCGGGCTCAAAGATTGGGCGAGTTCATACGATGTGCAGTTGCCTTGTATTCCTGATCATTGCGAACAGCCCTATCACATGTTCTATATGTTGTTACCCAACCTTGAACTACGGCAGAAGTTGATCGCTTATCTGCTTGAACGCGGAGTTTATAGTGTCTTCCATTATTTGCCGCTGCATCTTTCCGACATGGGCCGGAGTTTTGGCGGCAAGAGGGGTGACTGCCCCGTGACCGAACGTGTCAGCGACCAGCTCATCCGGCTGCCCTTCCATAACTCGCTCACCAGCAGTCAGCAGGAACTCGTGATCGACCTGCTGCAACAGTTCCCTTTCTAGGGGTTATTCAAAAGGTCCGCGAATTGTTCAAAAATTGGCGCTAATTCGCGCAGACGTCGTGCCCGCAGGGTATTAGCGGAAAAATATGCTTGCCTGGACTTTGGGCCCTGGGCTGGTCGTTATGGAAAGCCTGGCGAGCGGCGTGGTAGAATTCTTTCGATGTTTTCCGAACACCAGCCAGCAATTGACCTTGTGATTCCGGTCTTCAACGAAGCGGGGGTCGTCGAACAGACCCATGCCAGCATTTGTAAAGTCATTGACGGTTTACCCTACAAATTCAGCCTCTATTATGTTGATGACGGCTCGAATGATGATACGGCAAAATGCCTTGCGACGCTGGCGGAGCAGGATAAACGGATCGTTATCCTGGCACTGGCGCGTAATTTTGGGCATCAAGCGGCCCTGACGGCCGGATTGGACGCTTCTCGCGCGGACTTTGTGATCTCCATGGATGGGGATGGGCAGCACCCCCCTGGGATGATCCCGGAAATGATCGAGCTGTTTAAGCAGGGTTATGACATTATCCAGGCGCAGCGCATTGAGGAAGGCTCACGTTTTTCCTTCAAGAAGATGACCTCCTCCGCTTTTTATGCCCTGATCAACCGTATTAGCGGAACGCGAATTTTACCGGGGGCAGCAGACTTCCGCGGCATGAGTCGCCAGGTTGTGGAAGCATTGAAGTCGATGCCGGAATACCATCGTTTCCTGCGCGGCATGATCTCATGGGTGGGTTACCGCAGCGTGATCCTGCCTTATCACGAGCCCCGCCGCGTGGCGGGCGAATCGAAATATTCACTCGGCAAAATGTTCCGTCTCGCCATGGACGCGATCTTTTCATTTTCCCTGATGCCGCTTTATATTGGTTTGAGCGCCGGTGGAGTGTTTTTCTGCCTGGCGGCGCTCGAGATGATCTACGTGCTTTCCTTCTGGGTGACGGGACGGACCTCCAGCCTGGCGCCCGGATGGAGCTCGCTGATGTTCGTCATTTTGATCGTTAGCGGCATCATCATGATCCTGCTTGGCTTTATTGGCGTCTATGTGGGTTATATCTTTCAGGAAGTCAAACGCAGACCGGTCTACCTGCTGAAGAAAGGGAAGGAATGAGTTTATCTGATAAACCCGTTTTCACCTTTGTGTTTCTGCGGCATGGCGAGTCGATTGGCAATGCAGAGTCGCGCTGGCAGGGGCAGTCCGATTATGATTTGACCAAAAAAGGTCGTCTCCAGGCGCAGGCCTTGGCGGACCGCTGGAAGTCGGAAGGGATGAAATTCGACCTGGTGATTACAAGCCCGCTTGTGCGCGCCAAAGAGACGGCTGAAATTGTCGCAGCAGCCCTGGATGCGAACGTGGAACTGGCTCCGATCCTGATGGAGCGTCATATCGGCGAAATGGAGGGTTTGACGGCTGAAGAAGTGCGAAAGAAACCTCAGCCGCCCTTCGTCACTCCCTATGATGCCATTGGGGGCGAGGGGGAGGGCGATTGGGCACTCTTTCTGCGTGCGGGCCAGGCATTGCATGGACTCCTGCGCCGGCCGCCGGGCACGTATCTGATCGTCTCGCATGGAGGCTTGCTGAATCAACTGATGAACGCGATCATTGGGGTTGCCCCCCACGTGGGTTCCTCAGGCATCCGGTTTCGTTTTGAGAATACAGCCTTTGCGCGCGTCATTTACTTCCCGTACCAGCATCGCTGGGCATTTGACGCGCTGAACGACCATTCTCATTTGAAAGATCTGAAGTCAGAATAAACATGGCATTATCCGAATCGTCAAGTCATCTCAACGGCAAGATGAAGGTGCTGATCTTTGGCGCAGGCGCGATTGGAACCTACATGGGCGGGAGCCTGGCACTGGTGGGGCAGCAGGTCGTTTTTGTGGAGCAGCCAAAAGTGGTGGAAGAGCTGCGCCAGCGCGGATTGCGGCTGGATCTCACACTCGACAAGCGGCGGAAGTTGAAGGAAGCCTCACGCATTGACCCGGCCTCGTTTGTGATCGTCTCCACGCTGGAGGAAGCGCTTCGCTACGGACCCTTTGACGTGGCACTGTTTGCCCTGAAGTCCTTCGACACTCCAGCCGCCTTGGAGGCGATGAAGCCTTTCGCAGACAAAATGCCGCCGATCCTTTGCCTCTCGAACGGCGTAGCCAATGAACCGGCCATTGCCGAAGCATTGGGGCAGGAGAAAGTGATCTACGGCACGGTTACTTCAGCCATTGGCAGACGCGGTACTGGTGACATTGTCCTGGAGCGTTTACGCGGCGTGGGGATCGCGAAAGGACATCCACTTTCTGAAACATTAAATCGGGAGTTGAACAAAGCCTATCTCAATTCACAACTGTTTGGCGATGCAAACAGCATGAAATGGTCGAAGATGCTGACGAACCTGATCGCGAATCCAACCTCCGCAATTTTGGATATGACTGCCGGCGAAGTTTTCGCGAATAGAGATCTTTATAAGCTCGAAGTTGAAATGCTGCGTGAATGCCTGACAGTGATGGATGCCCAGGGCTTCAAGGTCGTGGATCTACCTGGTGTACCTGTCAGCGTGTTGGAGTTTGCAACAACACTGCCGTTCTGGTTGTCGAAGCCCTTCCTCTCGCGCGCAGCCGGCGCGGGGCGCGGCGGCAAGATGCCGTCCTTTCACATCGACCTGCATTCCGGTCGCGGTAAAAGTGAAGTGGAATATCTACACGGAGAAGTTGTGCGCGCCGGCGAGAAGGTCAACGTGTCCACGCCTGTGAACAAAGCCTTGACGGAAATCCTGGTGGCGTTGACCGACGGGGAAATCTCGTTGGAAGAGTTCGCCCATAAGCCGGAAAAATTATTGTCGAGAGTTGAAAGCCGCAAGTCGGATTCTCCCGCCCCCTCCAAGATACCCGCGGCAGTAACGACGGAGTCCGATGCGCATCGCCCTGCCGAAGGCCCCGCACTGCAGAAGGTCGTGGCAGCAGATGTTCTGCAGGGAACGTCGACTGTAGCAGAACAACATGAAAGAAAAAGGATGGAAGAAAAAATCAACCTTGTTTCCCCGCGCGCCGCTGTGGAAATCCACCTGCCGGATGGGCGCGTACTGTCAGGTCCGCGTAGCGCGACGGTGGGGGAGTTCCTGTCGGCGGTGGAGTTCGACTCCCAGGTGGTTGCCGCGATCGTCAACGGCGACCTGCGTGAACTGACCTATCCGATCAACATCGAATCGCGCGTGCTGCCTGTGACCATGTCAGACCCGGATGGGGCGCGCATCTACCGCCGTTCCCTGACGTTCCTGCTCGAGATGGCGTTCACTGACTTGTTCCCCGAGGCGGTCCTGCTTGTCGACCACGCGGTCGCCTCGGGAGGGTACTACTGTCAGGTAACGGGACGCGAGCAGTTATCTGAGTCGGAGATCGAGGCGGTGAAAGCCCACATGCAGGAATTGGTGAAATCCGATCTGCCGTTCGAGCGCATGGAAGTCCCGATCAGGGAAGCCATCCAATATTTTCATTCGCGCGGCTACGAAGACAAGGTCCGCCTGCTCAGTTATCGCAGGAAGAGTTATCTAACGCTTTATCGCCTGGGCGAACGCATGGATTATCACCATGGGTACATGGTGCCATCCACAGGTTTCCTCAAGTTGTTCGACCTGGTGTTCATCGAGGGCGGCTTTACGCTGCGCTACCCGCGCCGTCATAAACCGAACGAACTGTTGCCGATGCCTGAATATCCCAAGCTGTTGGGCACGTTCCTTCAGTACGGCGATTGGCTGGGAAAGCTGGGGATTGAAAACGTGGGCGCGCTCAATAACGCAATCCAGAGTGGACGCAGCGATCAGGTGGTCCTGGTCTCGGAGGCGTTCCACGAGAACAACTTTGCGCGCATTGCCAGCCAGATCGTGGACCAGCTCGCGCGTTCGCACATCATCCTGATCGCGGGTCCCTCCTCCGCCGGCAAAACGACGACCTCACGGCGGCTGACCGTGCAGCTGCTTGCGCTGGGGGTTTCACCGTTCCCGCTTGAACTTGATAATTACTTTCTCGACCGCGACAAAACGCCGCTGGGAGAGGATGGCAAGCCCGATTTCGAAGCCATCGAAGCATTGGACCTGCCCCTGCTTGCCGATCACTTGCAGCATCTGATCGGGGGCGAAGAGGTTCAGTTGCCGCGCTACAACTTCAAAACCGGCTTGCGGGAAGATGGCGAACTCATCCGCCTGAAAAACGGCCAGCCGATCATCCTCGAAGGGATCCATGGGATGGACCCGCGGCTGCTCCCACAGAATTTAAGCGGCGAGGCATTTCGGATCTACGTCTCGGCGCTGACGCAGTTGAACCTGGACCGCCACAACCGCGTTTCCACCACCGACACGCGTCTCATCCGCCGCATTGTGCGGGATGCGCGCGAACGCGGCTACACCGCCACCCAGACCATCGGTCGCTGGGAATCTGTGCGCCGCGGCGAGAAGCGGCATATCTTTCCGTTTCAGGAAAATGCAGATGTGATGTTCAACTCGGCGCTGGCGTATGAACTCGCGGCGCTCAAGCCTTTTGCCGAACCCCTCTTGCGCCAGGTCCCGCACGGCACTCCTGAGTACATCGAAGCAAAACGCCTGCTGGCATTCCTGGAGTGGTTTTTGCCTCTGGATATCAACCTTGTCCCCCAGACTTCCATTGTGCGCGAGTTTTTGGGTGGATCGATTTTACAGAACTTCACGATCTGGAAGGAACAGGAACCGCTGGTTTAGTTTCTGGTGCAAAACCGGCTCACGCCGCCGTCTCGCGACCAGAGGGAGTGCCGCGCTGCGGTACCGGCGGCGATTACAGGGTATCACCTGCGCCGTCCCCGGCGCAGGGAGCACTTTTGCACCAAGAACTGGTTTAGTTTTTGGAAGAAGTGGAGTAGCGCTTAAGAACAACCTTCGCAAGGTTTAGGGTACGGTGGGGACTTTGAAGATCAACCCGACCGCGTAGCCTGCCAGGGCGCTGATCGTGCCGATCACCGCCATCTGGATCCCGCTGCGGAAGGGTTTGCCGACGGTCACCCGGGCTTTGTAAACGCCGACCACGAACAACGTCAGGGCGGCGATCAGGATGGAGATGCCAATGCTCGGGCCCACCCTCCAGAAAAAGAACGGGAAGAGGGGAATGATGGAACCGATCAGTGCAGAAAATCCAACCACCAGGGCCGAGCTGAATGCTTTTGTTTTTTCAGGGGGGGTCATCTGGAACTCTTCAGACATCATGACATTGACCCAGACATCAGGATTTGATGTAATGACTTCGATGATCTTTTCCAGCGTTTCGCCTTCGAATCCTTTGTTGCGATAAATATCGCGGATCTCCTCGATCTCCACATCCGGGGCAAGATGAATGTGGCGGTACTCGCGTTCCCTTTCACTGAGATAGAGATCATTGTTTGCCAGCGTGGAGGTGTACGCGACCGCGCCCATCGAGATGGACTCGGCAAAGGTGGCTGCCAGGCCCGCCGCAATGACGATGCGCACGTCCTGGGTGGCTGCCGCGACGCCCAGGATCACACCCAGTACATTCACCAATCCATCCTGTCCGCCCAGGATGACATCCGAAAGCCGGGTTTCATGCCGGTGTGGATCGTGATGATCGTGCATACGAACCTGCTCGATCAATTTACCTTTGAGCACTGGAACATTCATATCTGACATGGGATTTGCTTCTTTCTAATCATGCTGCTCCCTGCGCCGTCCTTCGCGAACGCCGTCCTTACGGGCGGCAGTCCCTGTGGGACGGCGCAGGGAGCAATTTTACCTGTCCAAAAATATGTCTTCCATGGAAAGTTCATCTTCCACAGGTTCGATGTGTGTGAAGACCGTGACGACGCCCCCCAGGGTTTCCCGAATGTCGGACTCGAAATCCTCGGCGACATGATGGGCATCATGGACTGTCCAGTCGCCGGGGACAAGCATATGGACCGAGATAAACCGGCGTGCCGCAGCCTGGCGTGTGCGTAAGGCATGGAAACTGGCACCTTTTTTCTGGTATCTGTCTATAACATCCTGGATCAAACGCTGTTCCGATTCGGGCAAAGCCGCATCCATCAGACCGGAAACCGAACGACCGACGAGTCGCACGCCTGTCCAAACAATGTTAAGAGCTACAGCGATCGCAACCAGTGGATCGAGAATCCCCCAACCGGTGAAGCCTGCAACGGCAACACCGCCGATCAC
>Ga0105092_10000320_pt1 | contig 24529 bp, 21 predicted proteins | sample PPLLak2March2015_FD_87021 | JGI IMG/M metagenome (GOLD analysis project Ga0105092, IMG submission 87021) | Freshwater sediment microbial communities from Prairie Pothole Lake near Jamestown, North Dakota, USA - PPLs Lake P7 Core (1) Depth... | ecosystem: Environmental > Aquatic > Freshwater >... | reverse complement strand
GTCCCCCTGGGAGCGCAGGCGTCTCGCCTGCACTGGGGCAAGGGGCGTCACGCCCCGTCCGCGCTGTCGGCACCATCGGCCTTGCGAGAGGCACGGACGGGGCGGGACGCCCCTTGCCCCAGTGCAGGCGAGACGCCTGCGCTCCCAGGGGACGCCCCCACGTCCCCGCCCATGACGAACACCGTTGAAGGACGGGGAAACCGCAGAAACATCCGCGCCCCTTGTTGAACAGCCGTCAGATCGAGCGCGGCTTTTAGGCAAATCGCCTTTGCTCCCCGCATCACTCGGCCATCAACAGAATCGCGATTGAGGCGAAAACCATGCCGGAGACGATGACTGGGTGGGGAATCACACCCCAGATGGTGAGCGAGATGATGATGGTCAAAACCGGGGCCAGCGCTGTCATCGGCACAACGATGATGGCCTTCCCGTATCGCACCGCGTAAACCAGCGTCAAGGCGCCGATCGAGTTCAAAACCTGAATGAGCCCGGCCAACCATGGCCCCTTGAGTCCCCAGTTAACCGACCGGGAGAAATCAGTCATAAGAACGGCCAGCGGGATGAGCGCCAACCCGGTAGCCATCATGTAGAAGAAAATGCTCTCGGCCCGCATGCGCTCATTGGAGTACTTCATGACCCACGCCTGCACCCCCCAGGCGATGAAGACGAGGATCGCGAGCAACAGCCAAAGGTAGCCTCGCGTCGCGGAATAGTTGGGGGGCTGATAAGACAGGAGAACCATCGCGGCGAGTGCGCAAGCTATTCCAAACCAGGCCTTCCGAGACGCCCTTTCCTTCAGAATGGACACCGAGAGGATGATCGTCAGCACCGGATAGAGCGAGATGATCGGGAAGACGATGTAAGCGGGGCCGAGCCGCAAAGTTTCAAAGAGCACCAGCTGCCCGCCCGCACCCAACAGCCCCACGGCCGAACCAAGGAGAATCGACCGGCGGTCGCGCTCGAGTCGCCATCCGACAATAGAGAGGGCGACAAGCGCGCAGGGGATCATCGTCAGTGCCCAGACAGTGTAGCCGAGCGTGGCCGGAAACCCGTTTTTCTCGGGGATCTCGATAAACGCTCCCCAGACCCCCCAGGAGAGGGTTGTGACCAAGGCGTAAACCAGCCAGATTCTCGATTTCAATGAACTCGCCCTCCCTTGCCTTCAGTCTATCGCTTGAAAACTTTCAGTGCGTTCTCGCGGTAAAGCTTGCGCAGTATCTGGTCGGGAAGAGCGAACCCCGAGTAGCTCCAGTGATATCCGAACATGGGAGCATAGAAGTGCTCATCCGCGCTTTCGAGAATCCGGAACGTGGTCCGGTACATGTCCAAATCGAAACCCATGTCCGTGCCGTAGAACAGCCGATCCTGGTACTTTTCACAGAACTTTGCCGTGAACCTCGGGATCGTCGCCGTCTCGGCATACCGGGCGGAGATGTCGGCATAAAGGTTCGGACATCGGTCGAGCAGTTGCCCCAGCCGGCCGAGGTCATAGCACAGGTTGGCCACGTGGCACGCGATAAAAGTGGTCCGCGGATGCCGCTTTACGGCCCTCTCCAGTACATCGATCATACCGGAATGGCCGACAATGCCCGGCTGGTTATCAAGCCTCCAGTCGACGGCATTCATCATCCCGTCGTTCGTCGCATCCATCTTCTGGTACATCCAGATCGGGTCGGCGACGTGGATATTTATCGGGATTCTCAGATCCGCACACTTCTCAAGCAGGGGGTCCATCCGGGGATCGTCCAGGTGCATCCCGGCCGCCTTTCCCCATCCCAGCCCTTTTCCCTTGTCGCCTTCCTCACCTACCCCCCGGGCCCCCAGTTTGACGCACCGCTCGAGCTCCGCGACCGCAGCTGGTCCATAACCCGGCTTGTCATAGCCGGTATAGTCAAAGCCGCACCAGACCTCGAACCGGGACGAATAACGGGAGTACATCGCGTGGACTTTGTCGAACTTGAAGTCGGGCCCGTCGGTCAGGATTATGGTCTTCTCAATACCCGCCTCGTCCAAGGCCTTCACCCAACGATCAACGTCCTGCTCGGTCTTCGCGTAAGGATGGCTGTGAACGTCGATCACCCGGTACTTGGCTTTCGCGACACTGGTCACCGGTATCTTGTAGATCGATACGGGGCGGTAGTCCTTCAGCAGAATTTTGCCAGGATCAGACTGCGGGGCCTGAGATCCCGTCACCTGTCCAGCGAGGAGTAAAAGACACAGACAAGAGACGCCTGTCAGGACGCATATTGCGAGCTTCACCGAGGATCCTCCTGGGAGGAACATAGCGGACGGCAAGGGGCCCGTCAAGACAAAAGCCTTCTTTTGATTTCGCTTCTTGTTTCTATTACTATTTTTATCTGTCTTTTGGTTTTCTTTTCCGGCTCTTGACCCGATCGGAGGTTCCCATGAGCCTGTTTCACGGCCTTCCCTCACATACTCGTCGCCTCGGCCGCAGAACGTTCGTCTTCCTCGGCGGCCTGGGACTTTTGCGAAAGCAGCCTTCCGCCGCCCCGCTCTCGGTTCCGCCGGCACTGCCCGTTTCTCGCCGTGCCGGGTCGCAGGCGGCTCACGGAGGTCTTCAATCGCCAATCGTCAATCGTCAATCGTCAATGATTTTTGATGCGCACCTTCATTGCCCCAGTGCCAAGGGAGACGTCTGGCAGTGGCACAAGGTCACCCCGACCTTCGAAGCGTTCGTCGCGTACCTTGATCGAACAGGAGTCGGGCGGGGGATCATCAATTCAGTCCGCTGCCAGGAGGCAAAGACCCCAGCGGAGTTCATTGCGGGCAACCGGGAAGTGGCGCGTTACGTCGAGAAGTACAAGGGCCGCTTTCTTGGCGCCTGCGTGGTCAATCCCCTTTTCATTGACGAATCGTTGCGCGAGATCGAGGAGTGTCGAAAGCAGTTTGGGTTTGTCTGGGTCGGGGAGCTGTGCAACTACACTGTCCCTTATGAGTACACCATCAAGAACTTCGAACTGCTGGTCGAGCAGGTTACCCGCCTGAACATGGTGCTCGATGTTCACACCGAGCAAGAGGAAATGGCGTACATCATCGAGAAGTTTCCGAAGGCGACGATCGTCTTTCCCCATTTCGGAGACGACAGGGAATACGCGAACATCTTCAAGAGGATTGATTTGGTGGCCCGTCATCCCAACTGCTACCTCGACACTTCCGGCTACGGCCACGACCGCGTGGGAATGCTCGAGTATGCCGTGAAGACGATCGGTCCTGACCGCGTTCTCTTCGGCTCGGACTTCTCGATCAACGACCCGAGCACCGTTATCGCGCGAATTCAGAACTCGTTTCTGAGTGAGGAAGAGAAGAAGAAGGTACTGGCAAGCAACCTGATGGCTTTGCTTAAGCGGGTGGGCGTGTGACGGAAGCTTGACGACTTAAAAGGACCTCAAAGACCTCAACGACTTCAAGGACAACAGGGAGAACCCAAAATCCTTCCGGTCCTTGGGGTCCTTGAGGTCCTTGAGGTCCTTCAATCTGCCCCCTTGACCCATCTATCCATCGCGGATATAGTCATTGCGGATATACATCGGAGGCTTGACCGCAATGACTGACGATCCGTCCTTGGAATCCTTAGACTCCTACCTGCCTCTAACACCGGCGGTTTTCCACATCTTGCTTGCCTTGGCGGACGAGGAAAAACACGGTTACGCCATCATGATGGAGATCGAAGCGCGCAGCCGCGGCGCTTTTCGAATGGGGCCAGGTACGCTCTACGGCTCCATTAAACGAATGGTCGGGAGCGGATTGATTGTTGAATCGGACTGGCGTCCAGATCCCAGGCTCGACGATGAACGTCGCCGGTACTACCGGCTCACGGAGTTGGGCCGGCGCCTGGCCGTCGCTGAAGCCGAGCGGCTCGAGACGCTCGTCCAGGCGGCACGGATCAAAAGACTCTTGCCGGCACAGGAGGCGATTTGATGGACAGCCGAGCAAAACAGCCAACCCGTGATGCCGGCGTCTTGAGCCTTTCCTTCTGCACCGGCGTCTATCGATGCCTTCTGTATGCCTACCCGGCTGAATTCCGCGAGGAGTACGGGCATGAGATGGGACAGGTCTTTCGCGAGCGTTGCCGGCAAGCCGCCCGGGGAAGCGAATCGCTGTTTCGACTGTGCTTCGAAACGGCTCGGGACTTGATGCGGACGGCCGCGAGGGAACACGCCCAGTTGATTGCCCGGGATCTCACCTATGCCTTGCGAATGTTGCGCAAGTCGCCGAGCTCGGCGATGGTCATCGTACTCACCCTGGCCTTGGGCATTGGCGCCACTTCCCTGGTCTTCTCGATCCTGAACGGAGTCGTGCTGAGGCCACTCCCCTATTCGGACTCCGATCGCCTGGTTTGGCTTTCGGGGACCAATCCCACTGTCGGGATCGCCGACGAGACGGTTTCCCTGCCTGACTACAAAGACTGGAAGCAACAGAGCCGGTCGTTCGAATCCCTGGCAGCCTGCGCCAATACGCTGTTTACCCTCACCGAAAAAGGAGAACCGGATCAGCTGAGGATCGGCCTGGTCGATACCGACTTCTTCCGGGTGCTCCGGACCCGTCCCTTACTCGGACGGACTTTCTTGTCGGCCGAAATGACTCCGGGAAAAGACCGCTTCGTGATCGTGAGCTACGGACTTTGGAAGAGTCGGCTGGGAGCGAATGCCGCCATTCTGGGCACTTCCCTTCGGCTTAATGGAGTGCTTTACCAGGTGGTTGGCGTCATGCCGGACTCGTTTCGCTATCCGACCGAGGGACAGAAGGATGCCTGGATTCCCCTTGCGATCGCAGAACGAGGGAGGCGTAGCGACTTCCTTGGAGTGGTGGGCCGTCTGCGCCCGAACGTCTCCGTAGAGCAGGCGCGAACAGAAATGACCGGGATCGCCGAGCGGCTGGCCCTGACGTACCCCGAAACCAATAAGAACTGGCGAGTGCTGGTTACGCCGCTCCAGGAGCGTGTGGTGGGGCCGGTCCGGCTTGCTCTCTACGTGCTTAATGCCGCCGTTGGTTTCCTCTTGCTGATAGCGTGTGTCAACGTCGCCAACGTGCTGCTCGCCAAGGCGGGCGTCAGGTTCCGTGAGCTGGCTATCAGAACGACATTGGGCGCGAGGCGCCGTCGTCTGGTCCGTCAGCTCCTGGTGGAGTCGCTGCTACTTGCCGTTATCGGTGGAACAGGGGGAATCCTGATAGCGACGGTCGGCGTCAGCGCCTTGAAATGGTGGAACCCGGAGAACATCCCCCGGCTCGAGGCGGTAACCGTGGAACCGCGCGTCCTGTGGTTCACACTCGCCGTTTCGGTCTTCACCGGACTGGTGTTCGGCCTTCTGCCGGCGCTGCGCATGACGGGATCCAGTCTCAACGATCTGCTCAAGAAAGGCGGGCGCGGCTCCGGATCGCCGATTCACTCCGGCACCGCCAGGCTTCTGTCAGCGTTCGAGCTCTCCCTGGCGCTCGTTCTGCTGGTCGGCTCCATGCTCCTCATCCGGAGCTTCTTCGAGTTGCGCTCGGTCGAGCCCGGCTTCCGTCCGGATGGAGTGGTCACAGCGCGGTTCGTCCTGCCGAGAGCCCAATACCCGGAAGCCGATCACGCGACGACATTTTGGGACCGGCTTTCCTCTGAGACCTCACGCTTGCCCGGGGTCGATTCGGTTGGTCTGGTAACGGATGTTCCTTTCGGGGGTGGCGGGAACTACCTCTCCTTCGAAATCCAGGGCAGGCCGTCGGCGGGTCCCGATCAAGCGTCCGACGCTATCGTGTCTGCAGCCTCCCCAGGTTACTTTGCGGCGATGGGCATACCCTTGAGGCAGGGTCGGCTCTTCACGCGTTCTGATCGCAAGGGCACGTCTGAGGTAGTCGTTGTCGATCAGACTTTCGTTGACCGGTACCTCAAGGGCGAGCAGCCTCTCGGCAAACGAATTAACACCGGGTCCGGGTGGCGTGAGGTCGTGGGCGTGGTCGGCGCCATCAAGTACGAGTCGCTGGACGCTCCCGCCTACCCTCACCTCTATTCGCCGATCGAGCAAATCGGCCCGAGATCGGCCTGGCTGGTCATTCGTGCCGGCACGGACGCACAGGCATTGGCTCCGGCCGTTCGGGGAATCGTCCGTGAGCTTGACGGTCACCTGCCTGTTCGGAATCTCGAGACGATGACCCACCTGCTCTCAGCCTCGCTCTCGGAGCGCCGGTTTAACATGCTTTTTCTTGGCGCCTTCGCTGGTTTGGCTCTCATCCTGGCGGCGGTCGGCGTCTACGGGGTGGAGGCGTATTGTGCGAACCAGCGGATTCAGGAACTGGGAGTCAGGCTGGCGCTGGGTGCCAGTGAACGCGACGTTGTCCGCTTGGTTCTCGGCCGGTCGATCAAAACGTTTGCGCTCAGTCTCGTCTGCGGCGTTATCGCGGCTTTCTTCTTGACCCGTGTCTTAGAGAGTCTCTTGTTCGGCACGAAGCCTGCGGATCCCTGGGTCTTCGGCGCTGTCGTGCTGCTTCTGTCTGCCGTTGGCCTGGTCGCGGCCTGGCTGCCCGCCCGGCGGGCGGCGCGAGTGGATCCGGTCACCGTGCTCACGTGTGAATGAGGGGAACAGTGGTGCCGAATCTAAAGGACCTCAAGGACCTCAAAGACCTCAAGGACGAGATGCCGCTTTACGTCCTTGAGGTCTTTGAGGTCCTTGAGGTCCTTTAGATTCGGCACCGCTCAAACCCGGCCTCACCCCTGCTTAATCTGCCGTGCGGCCGGGTCGTAGACCGTGCGGATCCCTTTGTCCTGCGATTCGACAGCCATAATGCACGCGACGGCGTGCTGAAAGCCGGCCTCGATGGAGGCATTCGGGGTTTGCCGGCTGCGCAGACACTGGAGCCAGTCAAGGAAATGATCCGGTCGCTCGACCGGTTTGACCGGGTTGACGCCCCGAATCACACCCCTGTTCTTGCTTCCGCCCTCGGCTGTCAGGACCGGCGCCATCAAATTGTCCAATTTCAGCATGCCCTGATCGCCGTGGATGCGGGTGAGATTGCCGAACTCGTTCCCGAAGTTCGTCGTGTAGCTGACCATAAAACCCTCGGGGTAGATCCAGAGCGCCTGTACCTGGTCACCGCAAGTGAAACCGTAGTCGTCCTTCCAGGTAAAAATCCCACTTTGCGCGACACAGGAAGTCGGGAACTTGGCGCCGGTGATGTAGTGGACGGTGTCGATGAAGTGACTTCCCCACTGCGGAACCAAGCCGTCACAGAAGTCGCGAAAGCCATACCAGCCGGAGTATTGCACCGAATTGAACGGCCTCATCGGCTGGCCCATCAGGAACTGCTTCCAGTCCACATCCTCGGCTTTCACCTCCTTCACGTACCGGTACCAGAACGGCTGGCTGTCGTTGCGCACCTGGTCGATCCGGCTCACTTTGCCCAGGATGCCGCTCTTATAGACTTCTCGGGTCCCGGCTACTGACGGAAAGCTGCGGAGCTGTGTCCCTGCCTGGACAATGATCCCAGCCTTCTTGACCGCGTCGAAGGCCCTGTTCAACTCTTCCATGTTCCTGGCGAGGGGCTTTTCGCAGTAGGTGTGCTTGCCGGCCTTCGCGGCCGCCTCAAGGTGTCGGGCGTGTTGATGGTCGCAGGAGGCGATCATGACCGCGTCGACATCTTTGAGTGCCAGGAGATCTTCATAGGAAACGAACTGTTTAGCCTGAAGCCCATACCACTCCTTGATGAGCCCGGCCGCTTCCTCGCGCCGTACTCGCCAGGGGTCACAGACGGCCGTGAACTGAACGTTCTGCTCGGCATCAAACTTGTGCACGGTCTTCATGTGCGTGTCGATGCCGCGATCCCCGCATCCAATGATCCCAATCAATATCCGATCGTTCGCACCCAGAACACGGCTCCGGCTGAGCGCTGTAAGCGCTACTGCCGTTCCCTTGGCAGCGGTCGTGACAAACTCCCTTCGAGACAGATCGATCATGGCCGTTCCTCCTGAATATATCCCACCATAGTACTACTCCGAGGACCTCGCCAATTAGCTTATACTCCCACTATGAGCGGCGTGACGATTCGCGACACTGACCTGCCGCAACTCCACCGTAAGGGCCCGCCTTCGCACTTCGCGCTTGTCCTGGACTGGAACCGACCAAGGTGAGACTTATTCGTGTTCAGAACACATTAAGATTGGATCGGGTTCATGTCTCGGCTCCAGTTCTCGCGGCGCTGCAGGGAAGAGCGGACATCGAGATACTCGAGCCGATCAAAGGCTGGTTCGATGAGACAGGTGATCTGCTGGCGTTTTGATCGCCCGAAACACCCTCCTGCCTGCCGGCAGTCCTGTCTGGCCATATCCTTTCTGGATCTGGACCCAAAAGCCCGAGCTTAATAGAAGGCGCTCCACTTCATCCAGCCGAAACAGGCGGACATAGTGGAAAATCCTCCTCGTAGATCGTTCGCGATTGCTCCATGGGTCGTTGTCCTATCGGCGCCGCTCGAGCCGCCACCGCCACCCGCGCGGAGGATCCTCGGCTCTGAGTGCTGATAACATCTACTCCACGACCGTGACCACGCCCGACGCCCTGATCTTCTCGGCGACGGCTTTGGGCAAACGCCAGTTGTTGTCAAACCGGCCGGCGGCGATCGGATTGTTGGCAGCGCCCTTAAACACAAGGTAATCTTCGAAGCCCATCAGGCCGAAAGCAACGATCGGGCCGGCGAACATGGAACCGCGGCGAACCGGACTAGCCCCGGCACCGGGCTCGGGTTCCTGCCACCAGGGCAGGCCGGAGTTGATCAGGACGTAATGCTCTCCCTTCGGGAAGACGTACACCAGGCCGTAGCCTTGAGAATCCTTCTTCATCTGAATCGGCAGCTGATCGGCCAACTGAGCGATCAGCTTGTTGGTTTCCCGCGTACCAAACAGCACCAGGTTGGAACTCTCCAGGTCGCTCGGCCTGACGTCCTTGTCCGCGACGACTCGGGGGAAGACCATGACCCGTCCGAGGAACCAGCCGCGGTCTACGCACCATTCGGCCGCTTTCGACGCCTGCCGTTGGCGCAACTGCAGCTCCGAGCTCGAAGGGCTGTCGGCCGTCCCGTAGACATAGATATGCCGGCTGGAGATGACCTCGCCCATTGGTCCCTCTGCCCCCGTTTTTTTGGAGGTTGGGCCGATTTCGCGACTTCCCGCCACCCAGGCTCCGGCATCCCGCCGGAATGACAGCGTGTCGGCCGATTTCACTTCTACCGGCTTGTCATCGATTTTGACCTCGACGGGCCGATTCTTTTTCAAACGAGGGTGTCCGGCCAGACGAAGGGTGAAAGCGTCGAGAGCGCTCGTCTTGATCTCGATCCGATTGTCGGCCGTGAAGCTTGCATCGATGCTCGCCGCCGTGCCCGGTGTCAGGCCGTCAAGTTGGACCCAGTAGGCGGTGTTGTATTTGTAGCGGCTGCTGACAAAGCGGACGCGGTCCGGGTGAGGGTTGCGCTGGAATTGACCGAACCACTTGAAAATCTGCCCATCCTGGTACGCATTCTCCCAGCTGTTGTGGGCGACGCCGGGGTACTCGATGTACTCAACCTTGCTGCCGAGCGTCTCCAGCCGCTTTGCCCAGTCGCGGACTCCGGCGGGCCTGACAACCGGGTCTGCGCCGCCCTGGCAGAAACGCACGGGGAGGTGTAAGGCGTTCGGGGCGAGGACCTCGGTCTCCGGCGGAGGGGCGGGACAGACGGGAACGATGGCGGCCCATATGTCCGGCCGTGTCAGCGCCAGCCACAGAGTGCCGCCGCCCCCCATGGACAGTCCCGTCAGGTAGATCCGATTTTCGTCGATCGGGAATCGGCCCCGGACATCGGCCAGGACGTCGTAGACATCCTTCTCCGCTACTCCCTGGTAGCCGATGGTCCCTCGGCTGAAGGGCGACGCCACTATGAAGTCGACGTCGTTCCACTTCGGGAAGTAACGGCTCGCTTCCACGTCGGTCTCGCCCTGCGCATTGCTCTTTCCGAAAACACGCCGGAGATTCAGGCGGTGGTTCGAACCGGCGCCATGGAGGCTGATGACCAGAGGGTACCGCTTCTTCGGGTTGAACTGCGGGGGCAGGTAAAGCCCATAGGGCTGTTCGGTGTCGTCGACCGAGGAGTGGAAGGTCAACACCTGCGGCCCGGGCTTCAGGGTCTGGGCGGAAAGCAGGCTTGCAGCCACACCAGACAGCCAGACGATCGCCAGGACAAACGAGAGTCGATTGCGCATCGTGATTAGTCCTTGAGTATCTAGTACGTATACGTAGCAACCGCTGTATACCACTGAATCCGGAACCAATCAAGCCAGATTGGAGCGAGCCAGAACGAGGGACAGAAGGGACACAAGGGACAGAAAGGGATGAAGGGACGAAGGGACCAGTGGATTCCGTCCCTTGTGTCTCTTGTGTCCCTTGTGTCCCTGTGATTTACCGGGCTTACGGCTCTTTTAGAACCTTGTGATATATTGCAGGCCCATGGCGAAGACGGTTACTCCCCTTCACCTCCGCTCGCTGAGCGAAGAGATCGTGGACATTCTCCAACGTTCGATTCTGACGGGTATTTACAAACCTGGTGACCGGCTGGTGGAACGGGAACTGGCTGCTCGGTTCGCCGTCAGTTCCATTCCCGTGCGCGAAGCTCTGCAGGTCTTGGAGAACAGAGGCCTGGTGAGGCGACGGCGTAACCGATCCTGCTCCGTTGTCGATTTGACGCCGGACGAGTTGAGACAAGTCGCCGACTTCAGGAAACTCGTGGAACCGCAGTTGGTCCGGTGGGCCTGCGAGAGGATGAGCCCAGCCGACATTGATGAACTGGCGGATCAACTCCAGAAGCTGAAACGGACCGCCCAGGAGAAGGATGTCCCTCGATTCTTCTACGAAGACCTGGTGTTTCATCGGCTGGTTTGGGCGAAATCCGGTAACCGGTACGCGGCCGAGGCTCTGGATAGAGCCGTCGGTTCCTTGTTTGCCTGCGGATTGATGCGGTCGGGTAACGAAATTCCTCCCTATCTGGACATCGAGGTCCAGAAACACGAGCAGTTGTTGAACGCTATGCGGGCCAGGCAGGCCGGGGCGGCCGCCGAAATTCTCACCAATATCGCGGAGGACTTTCGGGCCCAGGTTCAACACCAGCGCGATCCGCAATCCTGATCGTCCGGCCTTCCCCGGCGCCTGGCGCCAGGGAAGGCTTGACGGATGCTATATCATATATTAATGTTCTCATGTGGTTAACCAACGCGCTCTCTTTCACCTTGGGGTTGTCCCGGGGGACGGAATCGGCCCTGAGGTCATTGCCGAGGGCCTGAAGGTCCTGAAGACCGTCGAACAGAGTCTGGGGACAGTATCTTTTTCACTTCGTCATTTCCCGGTTGGTGCCGGTGAATACCTGAGAAGCGGGGAAGCGCTGTCCGACACGCGCTTCAGCGAACTTCGCAAGTGCGATGCGATTCTCCTCGGGGCAATCGGCCTCCCGGACGTCAGACTGCCGGACGGGACTGAAATCAGCCCTCAGTTGGATCTGCGCGAGCGGCTCGATCTGTACTGCGGTTTACGGCCGCTCCGGCTGTTTCACCGAGACCACACCCCGCTCAAGGGGTACGACGCCGGGGATATCGATTTCGTGTTGATCCGGGAGAGCACCGAGGGTCTGTTTTCGTCGCGCCGAGCCGAACGGGCCAACGATCCCGACACCGCTTCAGACACAATGTGCATTTCCCGCAAAGGCAGCGAACGCGTCTTTCGTGCCGCCTTCGAGCAGGCGCGTCGCCGCCGGCGTCTTGTCACTCTCGTGGACAAGGCGAACGTCTTGCCTTCCATGGCTTTCTTCCGCCGGATTTTCGATCAGGTCGCCGAAGATTACCCGGATGTCCGGACCGAGCATTTATACGTGGATGCCGCCGCCCTGCGCCTGGTGCGAAAGCCGGAAAGTTTCGACGTCATTGTGACTGAGAACATGTTCGGCGATATCCTTTCCGACCTGGGTGCCGGACTCGTCGGGGGGATGGGGATGGCCCCATCGGCGGACATCGGGGAGGGTCATGCGGTCTTCCAGCCGGCACACGGGTCGGCGCCGGATATCGCGGGTCGGGGGCTCGCCAATCCGACCGCTACAATTCTGTCAGTCGCGCTTATGCTCGAGTGGCTGGATCATCCCGAAACCGTCGAAGGGGCGCGACTCATCAGACGGGCGGTCGAGGAGATCCTGGCGCATTGCCCGGGTACCAGGGACCTGGGTGGAAAGCTGAGCGCCTGTGAGCTAGGCGACCTGATCAGCCGGAATGTGGAAGGACAGCGATGAGAGGCGGTTACAAGGTCTTTGACACGCATACTCACGTGGGCTTTGCCGCGCACAACGGAAGCCGCTACTCGGTTGACCAGCTCCTGAATGCCATGGATCAGGCGGGCGTGGACCGTTCCATCGTCATCCCGTTTCCGGTGATCGAGGACTGCCGAAGCGTGCACGATACCATCGGCCGGGCGGTAAAAGCTGACCCCAGCCGGTTGGTCGGCGCGGCGTACGTCTACCCGCTCGGTGGCCGCCGGGCGTTTCGGGAAGAGGTCCAACGGTGTGTCGAGGAATGGGGTTTCAAGGCCTTGAAGCTGCAGCCGCAGTACCAGCCTTTTCACCCGCTCCAGCCCTGCACGGAATACGTGTTTGAAACGGCGCTTGAGTTCGGCCTGCCGGTAATCTGTCACACCGGAAACGGCATACCGGCCGCGCTCCCATCGTTGTTCATGATGCCGGCACGTAAATTCCCGGAGCTGAAAATCATTCTCGCCCATGCGGGCGGAGGGGGGATGCTCGTAGGCGGGGCCATCGTTGCGGCTCTTTTCTGTCCCAACATCTACCTGGAGCTCTCAACCTTGATGCCCAATCACGTTCGTCAGGTGTTGGCTCATGTTCCTTCTTCACGCCTGTTAATTGGCTCCGACTTGCCGGAGAACCTGACGACAGAGATCGACAAGATCGTCACCCTCTCTGACGGGAAAGAGGTTAGACAAGATATCCTCTGGAACACGGCAGCGGCCCTGTTTGGCGGAGAGCGGGCATGAGCTTACGCTCGCTGCTCCGGGGCCGCGGGGTTTCGATACAACTCGCCACAAAACGGCGAGTCACTCAACCGCCGCTGACTCGGTATCTCGTGGTGTTCGGTCTCTTCATCCTGTCATTAATTACGTACATCGACCGAGTCTGCATCTCCTCGGCCAAGGGTCCGATTGCGGCCGACCTCGTTCTCTCGGATCAGGCTATGGGCCTGGCGTTCAGCGCGTTCGCCTTGGGCTACGCCCTTGCCCAGGTTCCCTCCGGGTGGTTGGCAGACCGGTACGGTCCCCGCCTGGCCCTTGCCGGTATTGTCTCGGCCTGGAGCCTGCTCACCGCCATGACCGGCGCCGTGCGCAGCCTGACGCAGTTGCTGGTTGTTCGGTTCTTCTTCGGCATGGCGGAAGCAGGAGCGTTTCCGGGAAGTGCCCGCACGTTTTACAACTGGCTGTCAGCCGGGGAGCGGGGGCGCGCCAACGGTATTCTCTTCTCGGGATCACGAATAGGCGCGGCATTGGCGTTTCCGCTGCTGGCCTGGATGCTCGAGAGGTTCGAGTGGCGGATGTCGTTTGCCTGGCTGGGCGCGCTCGGACTCGCCTGGGCCGCCGCCTGGGTGCTTTTCTTTCGGGACTATCCGAAGGGCGTGGAACCGCGAATTGCGCGAGATCGGGAGAAGAGCGAACTGCACGCCCCGTCGATTGCGAAAAGAGACGTCATGCTGGCGATGGGGCAATACTTCGCCAGCAATTTCACCTTCTTCATCTGCCTGTCGTGGATGCTTCCCTTTCTTCAGGAACACTACCGGCTTTCCCCGTCGTCGGCCGCCTCTTATGCCATGATCCCGCTGTTGGGCGGCGCCTGCGCCCTCTGGGTGGCCGGTTTTTCGATTGATTTTCTCTTCAAGACCCGGCTTCGCGGGTGGTCTCGCCGGCTGCCCGCGATTACGGGCTTTGCTTTGGCTGCCGCAGGCATGGGCGCCATTCGGTTTGCGGAGAGTCCGGCCGAAGCTGTCGCTTGCTTTGCCATTGCCACTTTTGGCGCGGACTTGAGCTTGAGCCCCAGTTGGGTCTTCTGTCTGGATATCGGCGGGCGCAAGGCTGGAGCAGTGTCCGGGTCGATGAACATGGCCGGGAATATCGGATCGTTTGTAAGCGCGAATGCTTTTCCCTGGTTGTACGGCCTGACCGGTTCAGCGAACACCTACTTCGGCGTCGCCGGTTTGTTGAACCTGGCTGCGGTTGCGTGCTGGGTGGGGATGCCGTTAAGAGCGCCACGGACAAACACGGACTGACACGGACGAACACGGATACTCCCAGATCGTTCCACTGTCCGTGTTCGTCCGTGTTTGTCCGTGAACCAGATTTTTGCGGAGACAAAGAATGCAAAAGCTAAAAGGAGTTTGCATTGGGGCCGGGTATTTCAGCTACTTCCAGTATGAGGCGTGGCAGCGCATACCCGAGGTCGCGATTACGGCCTTCAGCAACCGGGATCAGGCGCGTGCCCAGTCGATCAAGGACCGCTTTGGCCTGCCTTGCTACGGCGACTACCGGGAAATGTTTGACCGCGAGTCCCCGGATTTCGTCGATGTGATCACCCCTCCTCCTTCTCATCAAACGATCTGTGCGGAGGCGGCCAGCCGTGGCATTCACATCATCTGCCAGAAACCGCTTGCGCCCAGCATGGCGGAGGCGCGAGCCATTGTGGCGAACGCCGATCAGGCCGGCGTGCGGTTCATGGTCCATGAGAACTTCCGATTTCAACCATGGCATCGCGAAATCAAAAGGCGGCTGGAGGCCGGCGAAATCGGAGACCGGCTCTTCTCTCTGTTCTTCCGCTGCCGCATGGGAGACGGGTGGGGTGAGAACGCCTACATACCCCGCCAGCCCTACTTCCGCGATTACCCGAGGTTGCTCGTTTACGAGACGGGAGTCCACTTCATCGACAGTTTTCGCTATCTGGCCGGTGAGATCACCCGGGTGTCCGCCTGGCTGCGCCGGCTAAACCCAGTTATAAAGGGAGAAGACGCCGGGCTGCTCGTCTTGGAGTTCGCGAATGGTGCTTTGGGGCAGTGGGACGCCAATCGGTACAACGAATCCGTTTACGCGAATCCCCGTTACACCTTCGGAGATTTCCTGGTCGAGGGCAGCAGCGGCAGCATTCGGCTTAACGGGGATGGGCGTCTTAGCCTTCAGGCGCTAGGCGGGAAAGAAAAGGAAATCGCCTACCATCACGAAGACCGCAACTTCGCCGGCGACTGCTGCTATTACACTCAGCGGCATTTCGTCGATCGCCTGCTCGACGGCGCCCCGTTCGAGACCAACGGCCACGAATATCTCAAAACGCTGGCGGTCCAGGAGGCGGTGTACCAGGCGGCCGCGACTGGGCTTCCGGTGGATCTCTGTTAAGGCTCGTCCGGATCGCGGATGATGCTCGTTTCTTTATCCACGAATTACACGAATTACACGAATTGACACGAATTCAAAGGACCTCAAAGACCTCAAAGACCTCAAGGACAAAGCAACAGTCACCGTCCTTGAGGTCTTTGAGGTCCTTGAGGTCCTTTTGAATTCGTGTCAATTCGTGTAATTCGTGGATAAAAGAATTTCGAAGAAATCAGATATGATGGCCGCATGCGTCTCTCGGTTGCCCTTCTATGTCTCTTCTTTTGGGTCGGCAGTCTCCTCGCCCAGCAACCCTCGCCCTCGCCGGAATTACTGAGGCTTAACCAGGAATATACGGCGAAGTACCAGGCCGGCCAGTTGCCGGAAGCGCTTACCCTGATTGACAAGATGCTGGCGTCGCCGGATCTGGCGTCGCTCCCGAACGCCCGCCCGGGGCTTTTGTTCAACCGGGCCTGTCTTCAGTCTCTGCTCGGAGAGAAGACTCAAGCGATCGCTTCTCTTCGGTTGGCGCTTGATGCCGGTTACACCAGGTATTCCAGCTATGCGACGGACAGCGATCTCGACCCTTTGCGGACAGACCCGGAGTTTAAGACTCTGATCGCCGAGATTAAGGAAAAGTGGGGGCCGAAGGCTCTCGAATGGGATGCGTCGGAACCCGGCTTCGAGTTCCGACTGCAATTCGACAGCCCGGATATCCATGATCTTGCGCTGCTCCGAACCGAGTTTTCCGTTGATCCCGTGGTCGCCGGCGCCGGGGATGACTATGAGAAGTTGATTCGGTTGACCAAGTGGACAAGCGAACAGTGGCAACACGATTCAAGTCACATGGCGTCCAAGAACGACCCGCTGACCATTTTGCGCGAAGCGAAAGCCGGTGGCCGGTTCATTTGTCAAAACTACGCCGTGGTTGCGGCTGGCGTCACGCGGGCCTACGGTTTGTATTCCCGCTTATTGGGTTTGCTGCCGAAAGATGTCGAGACGCGCAGCGAAGCGCATTCGGTGGCCGAGGTCTGGTTGCCCAAGTTTAAGAAATGGGTGATTGCGGACGGCCAGTACGGAATTGTGCCGGAATTCCGAGGAATACCATTGAGCGGTTTGGAGCTTCAGCGGGCCATCGCCGAGGAGGCGCCCATCGAGTGCCGGGGCAACAGCGCCAAGTGCGCTGACTGGAAGAACTTCATCATGCCGAACATCTTCTATTTCAAGATTGCCCAGAACCAGCACCGCTTTGGGATGAAGACGGGCACAGCGCAGCTGGTGCTGGTGCCGAAGGGCGCTGCCAAGCCGCGCAAATTTGCCGGCGGCAACGAAGAGGTTTTTGCCGGCTCGATCTACACGTCAAACCCCGCCACATTTTACGCCCCGCCGGAGTAAGCTGGTTTTCACAGAGCCGGCTCTATCCGGTGTCGCAGCTCCCGCCTAGCGGCTTCACCTGAACCGGTCTATACTCTCACTCGTCGCAGTAGCGTCGCTGTTGGAAGGTTCGTTCGTCCCATGGACTGGAGTCTTTATGGGTGCTCTGTTTGTACTCCGGAGGCTGGCGCTCGGATTCTGCCTGATCCTCCTCGCGGCGGCTATCCTCTTCTACGGTGACCGGGGAAACCGCAAGCCGCCGACCACTACCATTGCCTCTCTCGGCAAGCCCGAACCCGGCCGGGTCTACAAGATGGGAGTTGCGTATTTCGCTCCGGACGAAGGCGCCGACATGGTCTTCAAGGGTCTGTTCGAGGCTCTGGCCGAGCAAGGATTCGTCAAAGATCGCAATCTGCAGGTCATCTTCAAGCACGCGAACGCAGAGATCCCGATGATCCCGTCGGTCCTGCAGTCCCTGGATGACGGTTCTCTGGACCTGATAGTGCCGTTGAGCACTCCCTGTCTGGCGGCAGCGTGCAAAACCGTCCGGCGCACACCGGTCGTGTTCAGTTACGTCTATGACCCCATCGCGGCGGGTGCCGGGAAGTCCTTGTCGGATCACCTGTCCCATATCACCGGCGTCGGCTCCTTTCCTCCGCTGGAGGACACGATCGACGTGATTCTGAAGATTAAGCCGGGGGTCAAAGCGGTCGGGACTCTTTATAACTCCTCGGAAGCGAACTCGGTCAAGGTGATCAGCGTGGCGCGGGAGCTGTTCAAGAAGCGCGGGATCCGCCTGGAAGAAGTGACGGTCACAGGAACCAATGAGGTTTATCAGGCAGCCGACGTCGTCTCCTCGCGCCAGGTCGACGCGTTGTGGGTGACGGGCGACAACACGGCGCTGCAGGCGTTCGACGCCATCGGGAAAGTGGCCGAAAAGCACCACTTGCCGCTGTTCATCAACGACCCGGAGTTTACGGCGAAAGGGGCGGTCGCGGCGATAGGGATTGGCTGGCGCCAGACCGGATATCGCAGCGGCCGGGTGGCGGCCAGAGTTCTGCTGGGTGAGAAGACGAGCGACATTCCGATGGAGAATTACGCCGAGAAGAAGGTGGTCTTAAACGATGTAACGGCCAAGAAGCTCGGTCTGTCGTTCCCCGAGGAAATCCGCTCAATGGCGAGCTCGACCGAGCGGAAGAAGCTGAACATGTACATGATCTCCTACGTCGATTCCTTCCATGTTGAGGAATCGGAACGTGGAATCATGGACGGGTTCAGCCAGGCCGGTCTGGCGGAGGGGCGAGACTACACTCTTATCCGTCGAAACTCTCAGGGAGACACGGCCACTCTCAACAACATCGTGGACAACGCGCTGACCGAGAAGCGAGATGTTATCTTCGCCATCTGCACTCCCCCTCTGCAGCTTGCCGTCAAGCGGATTCGAGATGTCAACGTTGTTTTCACCTGTGTTGCCGACCCCGTGGCGGCCGGGGCGGGGAAGTCGTACACGGATCACCTGCCTAATGTCACTGGTGTCTCCGTGGAGGCGGATTTCCCCGGTGTTATCAGGCTTCTGAAGGCCACAATGCCAAACGCCCGGCGGATCGGGACGCTCTATACACCGGCCGAGATCAATTCGGTGATTTACAAAGAGAGACTCGAGAAACTGGCCAAAGAGAATGGTCTTGTCTTGGAGGCTGTTCCAGCTTACCAAAGCTCCGAAATCCTTAACGCGGCGGAAGTGCTGTGCAGCAAGGGCATTGACGCCGTGTGCCAGATCTCAGACAACCTTGTTGGGACCGCTTTCGCCAGCCTGGGCCAAGCCGCCCGTAAAGCCAAGGTCCCGGTCCTCGCCATGAGCAGCGACCCGGTCCAGAAGGGTTACGCTTTTGCGGGAGTGGCGCGCGACTACTATGACTGCGGCAAGCAGTCGGCGCAAATTGCTCTTCGCGTCGCTCGGGGGACGCCACCCGCGACGATTCCGTTCGTTCCGCCGAGCAAGACACGTATCCTCATCAACGAAAACCTGGCGCGGCAGCTGAAGATCTTAGTGCCGGCCGCCGTGCGCTCGCAGGCTGAAATCATCCCCGGAGGTTAGGATGCAGGAGAAACTCGAGATTACAAAATCCAGTTCGGCAAGCGGTGCCCTGCTGACCCTTTCCGGCCGCATCGATTCATACTGGTCCAACGAGCTGACCACGGTCCTGACGGAGGAGATCCACGCAGGTCAGTACCACATTGCGTTGGACATGGCTGGTGTCAGGTTTATCAGTTCGGCCGGGCTCAGGGTCCTCATCCAGTTCTACCGGGAGCTCGGCGCGCTTAACGGGAGCCTGACCGTAGAACAGCCTTCCGCGCATGTTGTTTCCGTTCTTCGGATGGCGGGACTCGTGCACCTGATGACTCGCGTCGAAACGCAGGAAAAGGAAGATACACAGGAGGTTGTATCGAAGACTCTGCGTTTTGGCAACGTGATGTGCTCTTTGCGCCCGCTCCAGCAGGCCTGCCTGAAAGGAACTGTAACGGGAGACCCCGTGGCCTTACACGGCACTGGATACTCGGAAAAAGACTGCCACGTCGAGCGCTACCCGGTAAACCGTTTCGGTTTGGGCCTCGGAGCCATAGGACAGGGATTCCAGGATTGCAGGGATCGTTTCGGCGAATACCTGGCAATCGCGGGTGCGGCCGCCTATCTTCCGACCGATGGGACCAATCACCCCGATTATGTCCTCCAGGCTGGTTCGCTTATTCCTGAACTGACGGTTCTATACGGCCTGAGTTTCGAGGGCGACTTTTCTCATCTGCTTCGGTTTGAGGCGGCCGAGGGGCGAACCGGGGTTACCTTGAGCGAGCTGATGCAGGCGGCAAGCGAGGCGGTCAACGCCGATACCCTGGGGATCGTCATGATGGCGGAGGCGACCGGCCTGGTGGGCGCCGCTCTCACGAAGTCACCGTTTTCGCTTGCCACTGGTTCTTCTCCCTTCGCCTTCCCGGAGATACGCGATTGCTTGAACTTCACGACCGAGAGGGCGTATTCGCGCAGCCTTATTCTTGCTGCGGGAGTTCTCACGCGCGAGGCGGATGGACCGCTGGCCAATCTCACCAGAAGTATGTCGGGGAACGGAGGACTGATGGGCCATTTCCACGCGGCTGCCTTCCCGTATCGGCCGCTCAAGAAGGGTCTCGAGGAGCTGAGCGAGATAGTCAAGACTCTTTTCGAGACGGGTCAGATTCAGGCTGTCCTCCACCTGGCAAACGACGACCGGGAGATCATTGGCGTTGGTCAGAGTGAGCTAAGTCGGGGGATCTGCTGGATTTCCCCGGTTTTCCAGATCGTCCACACAAAGTGAGGTGCAGGAATGGCGGTACTCATAGGCGCTTTGACTATAGGATTTATCCTCTCGCTGCTGTCCTTGGGCGTCTACGTCAGTTTTCGTGTCTTTAATTACCCCGACATGACCACGGACGGCTCGGTGACCCTCGGTGCGGCGGTGGCGGCCTCCCTTTTGATAAACGGTGTTGATCCGGTGACCGCCACGCTGGTGGCCGCCGGTGCAGGATTCCTGGCTGGAGCTACGACGGCTATCCTTCATACCCGGTTTCGGATCAACGAATTGCTGTCGGGAATTCTCGTAATGACCGCGCTCTATTCCGTGAACCTCCACATCATGGGTAGGAGCAACGTGCCGCTGCTCTCAGAAAAGACGATTGCTTCCTATGCCGAGAATTTCGGAACGCGCTTCTTCGGCGAATCCGTGGACGTCGCCGGCTGGACGGTTCCCGGAACAGATCTTGCGGTGGTCATCTTTTCGTTCCTGATCGCTGTGGGGGTCGGTATGATCCTGTTCCTGTTCTTCAGGACCAATCTCGGCACGGCCATGCGAGCGACGGGAAACAATCCGCAGATGATCCGGGCGTTGGGCGTGAACACCAATTTGATGATCGTGTGCGGTTTGGCACTGGCGAACGGCATCGTCGCGCTGTCCGGCGCCCTGCTGGCCCAATACCAAGGGTTTGCTGATGTCCAGATGGGACTCGGGATGCTGGTGTGGGGGATCGCCAGCCTGATCATCGGGGAGAGCCTGGTTGGTGTAAAGACGGTTGGGCTGGTGATCACCGGAACGATCATGGGTTCGGTGCTGTTCCGACTGCTTGTCGCCATCGCCTTGCGTTGGGGAATGAATCCGAACGATTTGAAGCTGATCACGGCCGCTTTCGTGTTTGCCGCCCTGATTTTGCCGGGGCTTCTCTCACGGCTGCGCATCAAGGAAAGGAAGGCGGCCCATGCTTGAGATCCGAGATATATACAAGACGTTCAACCCGGATACGCCCGACGAGGTGAAAGCACTTCAGGGAGTGACCTTCAGGATGGAGGAGGGGAGCTTTGTCGCGGTCCTGGGCACCAACGGATCCGGCAAGTCGACTCTCCTGAATGCTGTCGCCGGTTCCTTCCAGGTGGACTTTGGAAAGATACTCCTCGGCGGGGAGGACATCACTGCGCTGTCGGAACATCAACGCGCCCGGCACATTGGCCGGGTCTTCCAGAATCCCTTCACCGGAACGGCCCCCGACATGTCAATTGCCGAGAACCTCGCCCTGGCTTCGCTGCGGGGAAGAAAACGCGGGCTCGGTTGGGCAGTCAGCTCCCGGACGGCGGAGGAATTCAAAGCCCGGATCCGCGAGCTGAACATGGGGCTCGAGGACCGGCTGGGGAATATCATCGGCAAGCTGTCGGGTGGACAGCGCCAGGCGCTCACGCTGCTGATGGCCTCCTGGCTGAAGCCGAAGCTCCTCCTTCTGGATGAGCACACCGCGGCGCTCGACCCAAAGACCGCCAAAAAGGTGATCGAGCTGACCGAGCAGATCATCGAGAAGGATCACCTGACGACGCTGATGGTCACTCATTCCATGCAGCAGGCCGTGAATCTTGGCGACCGGCTGATCATGATGAACAAAGGGAAGATCATCTACGACTTCCGCGGCGACGAGAAGCGACGCCTGCGCGCCAATGACCTGCTGGCGCTGTTCGACGAGGTCCGGCGCAAGGAGCAGATCGACCACACGACCGCCGAGATGCTGAGCCGAGTGTACGTTTGAGACCGTTCACCGTTCTCGAATTTTCACCACTCGCGGTCACCACGTGAGAATCCGGGGTAACCTCGGAGCCGTGAACGCTGAACGCTGAACGGTGAACGGTGAACGGTCTTATTCCTGCTTGCGTTTCCGCTTGATTCGAGTAAACTTCCCCGGGGATGGGTAGGGGGAGCCGTCCGCACTGTTTCATTTCGTGACTTTCTGAGCCGCCCTGCCCAGCACGCAAAAAAAGTGAAGGTTGAAGTTGGGCATTTGTCTAATGAATGCAGAGGTGAGTGACGATCAGCTGCTCAGGGGATGCCTGGAGGGCGACCCGAAGAGTCTGGAGCTGCTGGTCAGGGTGAACATGCGCCTCATTCTGAGCGTGGCGCACCGCTACACCTCCAACGTTGATGAGGCAGAGGACCTGTGTCAGGAGATTTTCGAGAAGGTGCTCAGGAATCTCCGGACCTTTCGAGGGGAGTCACAACTAAAAACATGGGTTTACTCGATCGCCGTTACTCACTGCATGAACTTCCGGACGCGGCGGGTTGTTGCGGTGGCGGACATCGAGGATCCCAATGTGGCCGACCTCAGATCGACAGAGTGTCCTGCCGACCGGCAGCTGCTTCAGCGGGAAACGGCGCAGGCGGTCCATCAGGCGGTCAACAGCCTGCCCGAAAAACTCAAGCAGGTGGTTCTCCTGGCGGAATTCGAAGGCGTTCCGCACCGCCAGATCGCGGCAAAGTTAGGAGTTCCGGAAGGAACCGTGTGGTCTCGCCTCAGTAAGGCCCGCGGCATGTTACGGCAGAAGCTTTTGGCTTGCGTTTAAGGACAGTTGCTGATGAACGGAAATCAGTGCGGCGTAACGGACGATCAGATACTCGAGCTCGCGAGTGAGGTATCACGCGGCGAGCCGAGCCTGGAGGATTTTCCGCGCGAGTGGCCGCGAGTCGCTGACTGGTGCTTAGGCAGACTAGAGAGTTCGCACCGCCCAGGCAATGCAGAAGTGGGACGGACGATCGAGCATCTTCGGGAATGTCCGGACTGCTCCCGGAAGCTGGCTTCTGAACTGACCTTAAGTTCCCAGTTGGCAATGGCAGCATTCGATCAGCCGGCCGAGATCGACGCGGCCCGATTCGAAGCGCTCCAGGTTAAGACGCTAAAACGACTTATCGCCATCTCGGCGGAGACCCGGCTGCAAGACCCGCCGGCATCAAAAAGACATTCGGCACTTATGGGCCCAATTGAGGGGAGGCTATCCATGTCCAGCATTTCCAAGAAAATGAGAATGGTTCTCGCAGTGACCGTACCACTCGTGCTTGTCGTTGCGTACGTTGCGTTCTTTTACCCATGGCCTAACGAATCAGCAACTGTCGGCACCATAGGCGGTGTTCAGAAGGCGGACAGGTTCAGGGCCGACCAGGTGACGGCGGCCGACGTCTCGTTGAAGGACGCCCAGTTGCAGGTCCTCCTCCAGAACGACCAGGTTCTGAAATTCGTCCGCTCGGATGCCTTCAAGCAGCTGGTGAACAACAAGGATTTTCAGCAGCTGGTTTCGAATGCGCAGTTTGAACAGTTTGCCACTGAGCAGGCTGTAACCTCGCAGTTCCATTTCGCCAACACCGAGGTCACGCAATTGATCACGAATCAGGAATTCATCGCGGCCTGCAGTCAGAACGCCCTTACCGGATTCGCCTCAGAGCCGATCTCCAACCTATTCTACAATCATGACTTCCAGCAGATTCTCGGCCAGAAACCGTTCCAGCAACTCGTATCAAACGAGCAGTTCCAGGCGCTCTTTAGCCAGATCGGTGGTCAGAACATAGCGCAGAATCCCACCGCTCAGCAGATCGCCAACCAGGTCGGAGCGCAGGCCGTTCTTTCGAATCCGATAGCCCAGGAATTTCTAAATAGTCCTGGATTCGGCCAGTTCCTCGGCATGTTCAGCAACCCCGCCTTCGCACAGCTCGTGAACAACAGCAATATCCTGGATCTTATCGCGGGTGGCCAGATAGTGGGACTGATCACCAATCAGAACTTCGGCGCATTGGTCTCCAATGAAAGTTTCCAGAACCTCATTGGTAACCAGGCCTTCGTCAGCCAGCTGGGGAGCCAGGCGATATGGCAATTTTTCGGGAACAGTAACGTTCAGCAGGCGATCACCGAACAGAATGGAGTTCAGAACTTCGTGACCAGCCAGGCGTTCAACCAGTTAACCGGGTTTGTGATGTAGCGGGATTTCTCACGGCGAGGCGTGCCGGCCGATGGTTTTGGGGGGCCGCGCACAACGTGAGGCGAAGCGGGCAGAGCAGGCGGACGACCACTTTCGGTGGTCCGCTTACTCTGCTCGCTTCGCTGTGCGTTGGGCGCGGCTCTGCAGGCACGGGAAGGGTATTTCGACCCCAAGGGGGTATAAGCGCTCAAATAAGAAGCGAGAGTGGGGGCGTCCCCTGGGAGCGCAGGCGTCCCGCCTGCACTGGGGCAAGGGGCGTCCCGCCCCGTTCGAGCCGCTGGCACACTCGAAGTTGCAAGCAACTCTTATTGTGTAGACAGCGAACGAGGACTCCTTCTGCCGCCGCACTCCACATGGCTGGCAGCCTCACCCGCGATTTCTTACTGATGGCACAAGGAACGATCGATGAAAAGAACAGCAGCAACCATGCCAG
>Ga0105092_10000318_pt1 | contig 24552 bp, 21 predicted proteins | sample PPLLak2March2015_FD_87021 | JGI IMG/M metagenome (GOLD analysis project Ga0105092, IMG submission 87021) | Freshwater sediment microbial communities from Prairie Pothole Lake near Jamestown, North Dakota, USA - PPLs Lake P7 Core (1) Depth... | ecosystem: Environmental > Aquatic > Freshwater >... | reverse complement strand
TTCTCATTTTCAGCTGATTTAATGAATCTCTGTGTTTGAATATCCTCAACAATCATTTCTCCGATCGTATCGAGCAAAGTAATAAACTCTTCCAATTCCGGCTGCTTGTTTTCGAATTTCAGCATCTGTATAATACCGTTTAAGCCACCCAGGCGGTTCAGTACATCGTGAAAAAAAATGTTTTCAAGCAGCTCATTCCTTTTTTCGCTGCTGATATCCATGATATTTACCAGGGTATAGGATTCGCCACTAAGAACAATCGGGGAACAGGTCACCTGGAAATCATAATTAACCAGCTTGTCTTTTATGCGTGAAGTGATCCGTGCTTCAGCTGTGGTTCTTTTACGTGTGGCGGTGGATTCGATAATATTACTTACGATTCCGCAATATTTGCAGTTAACTGTATTTCCACACCTTGTGTTGTCGGTAATATTTATACAGCTCAGGATCTCCCCTGGATTTTCACCTATTGCCTCTTCAAACTTTTCCAATCCGCTGTTTTTTAACAAATGCTGATTGGACAATACAATTCGCCTGTCGGAATTGATTAATGCGCTGAAATGGGTATTGGAATTTAGAATTTGCTGAACCAGATCAAAGTTATCAACAGTTTTAATATCCTTTAATAGTTTCTGGTGCAGGGCACTTATGTTCTTTTTGTGCCTTGAGGCTAAACTCTCTGACATTTAATTTGGTTGGTGATTTTGTAAAGAACATTAAACCAAAAAAGATATTAATACGCGAATATATCAAAAAAATGTCGAATCAAAAATCAATTTTTCAATCCTGGTTTTTACACCGAATGCAAACCCGTTTAACAGTCGGCAGAGGATAAGGTTTGGAAATCAATTTTCTTTATCTTTAAAAAGTTTAAAAGATGCACATATGGGCTTCATGTTTAACCTTATTGCCGTATTTATCGGGATCGCGCTTATCATTGTCTTTACTGCTGTTTTGAAGTACAATGCATTTATTTCCATTTTTATAGTTTCCTTGCTTCTTGCGGTTGCAACTCTTCCATTGGGTGAGGTGGTGCCAGTCCTGATGACGGGATTTGGCAATACCATGAAGTCAATCGGATTGATTATAATCCTGGGAATTATCCTCGGATTGGTTCTGGATAAAACCCATGCAACCCAGAGCATTGCACGTTCACTTCTGAAATTTACCGGAAAAGAGAATTCAGGTTTTGCCATCCACGCAACAGGGTTTCTGACCGGTATTCCGATTTTCTGCGATTCGGGTTTTATAGTGCTTCATGGCATCAATCGATCATTGTCTGAAAACTCCGGCAAGCCTATGATATTTATGGCCACGGTATTAGCCTGCGGACTTTATTCGGTTCACTGCCTTATACCTCCTCATCCGGGGGCCACGGCCGCTGCAGGAATAACCGGGGCCAATATCGGGCAGATGATCATGTTTGGAATACCGGTTGCCCTGGCTGCCTCGCTGGCAGGATATTTCTGGTGCCGCGGATTGAATAAAAAAGGCTTTAGAGGCATAAAGCAAAACGCCCGGTCCGAAGCCCTGATGGAAATCAAGGATTCGCTTCCCCCGGCATTCAGGTCGTTTTTACCGATCATTGTGCCGGTCCTGCTGCTTACCGGACGATCTGTGGTTATGCTTACGCATGATTATGAAAGACATTTTGCATTTAAAGCACTGGCATTCTGTGGCGAACCCATTATTGCCCTGATCGTTGGTATCATGTTGGCCATTACCCTGTTTAAAAAGGTAAACCTCACCGTCGTGAATGATCTTTTTGAATCCGCTGTGGGAAAGTCAGGTGTCATTTTGGCCATAACCGCTGCCGGGGGCATATTTGGAACCGTTATTAAAGAAACCGGGATCGGGGATGATGCAGGCCGCTATTTTGCCTCATCGGGGATGGGACTTTTCATTCCCTTCTTTGTTGCAGCTTTTCTTAAGACGGCCCAGGGTTCGTCAACCGTTGCGGTTATGACAACGGCCTCCATAGTGTCACCCTTGCTTGGCGCGCTGAACCTTGATGGCAATCATGGTATATTGCTCGCTACCCTTGCCATGGGAGCCGGATCCATGATCCTTTCACATACAAATGATTCTTACTTTTGGGTGATTACGAAATTTTCGGAACTGGAGGTGAAACCCATGCTCAGGGTATATACTTCAGCAACACTGGTCATGGGAATAACTGCTTTTACGGCTATCCTGGCACTTTCCCTTTTCCTGCTTTAATACCGGTCTAAAATTAAATTCAACCGATGGAAAACAGAAGCAATATAAAGAATGCCAACAAGTTCCTTAAAGAGGTTTACGAACAACCTGAAGCATTAAAGGCCACACTCGACTACTTCCTGGAGGGCAGCGGGAAAGAGCGGCTTTCCCAATGTGCACAAATCCGTGAGAAATTCAAAAAGGGCCGGATGGTTTTCACCGGGATGGGGAGTTCATATTTTATCTCAGGCATGGCGTCTGCAATGTTGAACCAATATGGTATCGCATCCCAGGCCATAAATGCCGGTGAACTGATCCACTACCAGTTTCCGGTTCTTAACCCCGGCACCCTGCTGATCTGCATTTCACAGTCGGGTGAAAGTTATGAGATTACCAGGATCCTTGAAAAATTACCTGACAATATTACCGGCATAGCCATTACCAATGAACCAGAAAGTATGCTGGCACGAAATTCATCCGTTGTGCTTCTCAGCCAGGCAGGTAAGGAATTTATGACATCAACCAAGACATTTACCTCTACGGCATTGGCAGCCCATATTCTGGCTCTTACCCTGACGGACCGTATGACGGCCGCAAGTATTTTTAACATGAGGTCTGTTGTGGATACGGTTGGTGACCTGGTAAAAAAACCATCCCCGTCGCTGCAGGATGCTGTAAAATGGATTGTGAATGCGGGGTTTGTTCAGATAGTGGGCCGCGGGCCATCCATGGCCGCTGTACAGCAGGGCGCACTGATGTTCATGGAAGGTGCCCTGAATCCGGCATCTGCCCTATTTAGCGGGGAATTCAGGCATGGTCCGATGGAACTTGTAAAAAGCGGGTTCCTGATCATCATCCTTGCGCCGGATGGAAATACCTATACACAGCATTTGAAACTGGCAGAAGATATAATTCACTTCGGCGGAAGGGTGATCTTTCTTAGCAACAAACCAGCACAAGCCTCCCGCCCCGGGTTGTTGAACATAAATGTACCCTGTGCCGATGAGAACCTCTTTTCCATTGCCTCCATCGTTCCGCTGCAATTTATGGTTAATGCCTGTGCCATAGAGAAAGGACATATCCCCGGTGAATTCCTGAGGGGTTCTAAAATTACAACCCGGGAATAGTCATGGAAAAAAATGTCATATCAGGTGATTTGGCGGTTGGGGTTGATATTGGCGGAACAAATATCCGCGCCGGACTGGTAAACCGCAACGGGGAAGTGGTGGGAAGGTCATTTGCACTTCCAACCAAGGGAAATGATACAGCTGACTCGATAATCGGAAGAATACGGGAAGCGATCAATTTTGTTTTAACGGATCGTGAGATCCGCCATCACAACATATTGGGCATAGGCATGGGGGTTACAGGTCCCCTCAATGTCCCCGACGGTTTGATACTCGAATGTCCCCAGCTTCCTTCACTGCACTATTTTCCACTCAGAGCAAAAATCAATGAGATTTTTCAAATGCCGGTATTTATGAATAATGACGCTGATGCAATGATCCTTGGTGAGAGCCTGTGGGGTTCCGGGAAGGGATACGGATTGGTGCTCGGGTTTACACTTGGAACCGGACTTGGGTGCGGCATTGTTTCAGATGGAAAAATAATGCCGGGCCGGCGGGATCTTTCAGGTGAGATCTGGTCATCCCCATATAAAGATGTTACTATTGAAGATTTTGTTTCGGGGCGCGGTATTTCAGACCTGTACAGGAAAATTTCAGGACAGACAAAATCAGCATTGGAAATAGGGGCATTAGGAAATAATGGGGATGAAGAAGCGTTGCAGGTATGGTATGAATTCGGGAAAGCTTTTGGCTTTGCACTATCATGGACGATCAACATCCTTGACCCGGATATTGTGGTTGTAGGCGGTTCAATCTCTGATTCATTTCATCTTTTCGGAAAATCAGCGCATGATTATGCGGCACGGTTCAGCTGCCCTTCCCCTTTGGCTTTGCCTCCCCTGGTGAAGGCGACGCTGGGTAATGATGCCGGTTTCATAGGCGGAGCGGCACTTGTATATGAATCCCTTGTGTAACCTATAGAATTACAATTGGTTTGGTCAGAGGAATTATTCAGATTTAGTAATGTAACTCAGCACTATTCCTTCCTCTTTCCTTGAAAATATTCTGAATCCCTTTTCCTTTAAAAGATCAATGATGGGAGCGGGAATAAAAGGTGTTTTCAACTCTAGGATTTCACCAGGAAGCAGGTTATTTACCTTTGATACAATTTCAGTCATCGGGCTTCCGCCGGAGTTGATCAGGGGGGTGGCGTCATATCTTTGGGAGATCCTTCCGGGGCTTAACCATTCCGGATCATTTGCAGACAGATAACTTTTGTGCTCATCGAATCCGGAGTGTTCTTCCTGTCCAATCTCTTTTCGCAAACGATTTACAAGGATATCCACTTCCAGGTTTCCAATGGCGGCAGCTTGTTGCAAGGAGGCTACCCGGGCAACCGTTTTTCGGAGAATGGGGTTTCTGAGCCTGGCAAAGGCCGGGGATAAACCCATCAGAACATCCTCCAATTGCGGATACGCCTCAAGAAGCTCACCTATTCTGGTTTTTGGAGTTATAATCAGTTTGGTTTTGCTCATAAGTCATTTTTTTTGCCATAGGATAAAAGCCGCTGTTCGCCCTCCAGCTCGCGAAGATGCGTCAAATCCTGGGTGAATTCAATTGTTCCCAGGTATCCCTCATTGCCCCTTAATGCAAAGTATTCAATGTAAATGAAGCGTCCCTGCATTGTGACCCAGAAAGAAGCGCTGTTTTCCTTTCCGCTTTTGAAATCACTCAGGATCTGATCTACGACATGCACACTCGAAGGAGGATGACACATTCGCACATCACGTCCAAGAATAGCCCTGTTGCGCGCAAAGATCCGGTCAGGTCCCTGGCTGAAGAATTTTACTTTGTCATCCCGATCTACAAAAGTAATGTCAACCGGCAGCGTTTTAAAAAGGGCCTCGATTTCATCAATTCCGAATCTTCCTGTGGTTAAATGTATGTGATTTTTTGTCTGGTAAACAGGCTCGGTCACATGAACTCCCTGTGGATTCCAATCTTCCTGTGGATCATACAGGCAATATCCGAACTCCGGCGTTTGCTGGTGGATGGCAAGCCAGTCCTCATCGCTCAGCTTATCCATGCACATGGGAAACAGGATCTCTTCCTCCTTCATGATCATATCGGGAATAGCCTGGATGGCCGGTCTGATAGTCAATTCCACAACCGCTTCCAGCTCATCGGGGGTAATCTCTCCTGTAGCGGAAACCACTTCGAGGGCGGCCTTCAACTTTTCCCTGGCTTCATCATGTTTCCCCCACATCACCTTCGGCGGTCCTGATATTTCGTACTTTTCAAGATACGGAAAAAGAAGGTACTCCTTCCGTTTATAATGCTTGTCAACATCCATCAGTTCATTAAACCATGCATGGAGCATTAGGAGCGTCGGTCTGACGTTTTCCTGCTTTATACCGGGTACCTGATCAAGCAAACTTTCAATTGTCTTCACAATCTTTTCCAACTCACGGTTCTCCTTAATAAAAGTGTCAACAGGATGACCTGGCGGAATTGGCTTTGCAGCACTCTGATCAATATGCCCTTCCAGAACCAGGGTGTGTATGTCACAAAATTTCAATACCTCCTCTTCGGGTAGGCCTTCCATGATCAGCTCCTGTTCAACCTCCACCACCTCATCATAGGGTATGTTCCGCAGGAGTTCAACAAGCCGCCTGCGTACCATCTCCGGAGCTTCCCCCTGGTGAAGCTGTAATATCATGTGTTTAAGCAATTCCTTGCGCTTCTGTGAATTGTTAATTATCTCGCTCATATTATGAATTCTATTAATTGCAAAATTATGTAAGAATTAATAAGGGATCATCAAATTTTCAGGATTTTGGTTTCCGTCAGTCCGGCACTTTATGACCGATCCTGTCCCAGGTTTGCAGATCTGCTTGCAAGGGATTGTATGGTTTCTGTAGATATCATCTCGTTAATGGCATTTCTGATGGGCATATACTGCTCATGGATGGGACATGGATTTGCGTTAGTACAATGTTTAAGTCCCAAGCCGCATCCGTAAAACAATTTCTTGCCTTCAATGCTGCCTATCAGTTCCCTTAATTTCAGATCCGGTTTTTCTTTTTCAAAATAAAATCCGCCACCCTTTCCCTTTATGGATGCCACAAATCCGGCCTTCACCATATGGTGAAGGATTTTTGCAGTATAGAACGGCGGGGCACCGATCTGTCTGGCAATCTCTGCAATTCCAGGCCTGTGGCCGTTCAGGTTTTGCGTCTGGACGTAAACCAGCCCCCGAAGGGCATATTCCGTTTCTTTATTGAACATGACAGGGAATTTAAGTTTCTTTTTTCAAATGCAAATATACGGGAAATATAAATTACTAAAAGACCTTTTGGTCATTTAATAAAAAATTATATATTTGTATCCATAAATATTTAAATCGTAGCTAAATTAGTAATGAGTAATGAGTAACGAGTCACGAGTAACGAGTAACGAGTAACGAGTCACGAATCACGAATCACGAGTCACGAATCACGAACCACGAGTCACGAATCACGAATCACGAACCACCATAAATTAACCAATTATCTTAATTTAATCCCAGGAAACATGACCATAAAAAAACTCTGGATCGGCTTTCTAGCCGTAATAACAATTTCGTTTGCAGTTTTGCTGTACTATGGGTACGAAATTTATCGCCAGGCACCCCCTGTTCCGGAAAAAGTGGTAACCACGGATGGAACGGTTATTTTTACCGGAAAGGAAATAAAAGACGGCCAAAATGTATGGCAATCTCTTGGCGGACAGGAAATAGGCACTGTATGGGGACATGGCGCATACCTTGCCCCTGATTGGAGTGCGGACTGGTTGCATAAGGAAGCAGTCTATGTTCTCGAGAAGTATGCCATGCAGGCTGAAAACAGAGGGTTCGACGACCTGGATGATGAAACCAAAGCTGCTCTTAAAATCCGCCTTCAGAAGGATTTGCGAAGCAATACGTATGATTTCGATTCAAAAACGTTGACCGTATCAGATATTCGTGCTGATGCAATTAAGGAGATCAGCAAATTCTATGCAGGTTTGTTTATGAATGACCCTTCCCTTGCCAGCTTACGTGATAATTACAGCATTCCTGAAAACCAGATAAAAGATCCTGAGCGTGCGAAGTGGCTTAGTGCTTTCTTTTTCTGGACATCATGGGCTTGTGTAACACAGCGCCCGGGCCAGGATATTACGTATACAAACAACTGGCCGTCAGAGGAACTAGTGGCAAACAGACCAACCGGATCACTATTGTTATGGACCGGATTCAGTGTGATATTGCTGATCGCAGGAATTGGACTTATGGTTTGGTATTATGCCCGGAGACGGGAAGTGGCAGCAGATACAATTCCCGACATCTTCCCGCTTAAAAATAATATTCAGACACCCTCGCAGAAGGCCACAGTGAAATATTTCTTTGTCGTTACCGCATTATTGCTTGTGCAGGTGATAGTGGGTGTAATAACTGCTCATTATGCTGTTGAGGGGCAGGCATTTTATGGGATACCTCTTTCAGAATGGCTACCCTATTCAGTTTCCCGAACATGGCATATTCAAATAGCAATATTCTGGATTGCCACTTCATGGCTGGCAACAGGTTTATATTATGCACCGGCTATTTCCGGGGTGGAACCAAAATATCAGCGATTGGGTGTCAATTTCCTTTTCATCGCGCTCCTGGTCATTGTTGTTGGTTCCCTTATCGGCCAATGGATGGGTGTTATGCAGAAACTGGGGCTGATACAGAACTTCTGGTTTGGACATCAGGGATATGAATATGTCGATCTGGGCCGGTTCTGGCAAATATTCCTGTTTGTCGGCCTCATTATCTGGTTATTGTTAATGGGCCGTGCCATTTGGCCTGCCATTCAAAAAAAATCAGATGCAAGGAACCTGTTGATATTATTCCTGATCTCAACTGTTGCCATTGCAGCTTTTTACGGGGCCGGCCTAATGTGGGGCAGGCAAACCAACCTGGCCATTGCAGAATACTGGCGCTGGTGGGTTGTGCACTTGTGGGTGGAGGGTTTCTTCGAAGTATTTGCAGCCGTGGTGACTGCTTTCCTCTTTGTTAGGCTGCAGATTATTAAAGCAATAACCGCCACTACGGCTGTTTTGTTTTCAACAATCGTATTTCTGTCGGGCGGAATTCTGGGGACTTTCCATCATTTGTATTTCACAGGCACTCCAACAGCCGTATTAGCCCTGGGTGCAACTTTCAGTGCCCTCGAAGTCGTACCCCTCGTTCTGATGGGTTTTGAGGCCTTTGACAGTCTGAAAGTAAGTCGCAGTAATGAATGGATCAAAGCTTACAAGTGGCCAATCTATTGTTTTATTGCGGTGGCATTCTGGAACCTTGTGGGTGCCGGGATCTTCGGATTTCTTATCAATCCTCCCATTGCGCTATACTATATGCAGGGATTGAATACGACTCCTGTCCATGGCCATACTGCACTGTTCGGGGTGTATGGTATGCTCGGCATCGGACTCATGTTGTTTGTTTTACGCGATATGGACCGTGAAGTGATCTGGAATGACAAATGGATAAAATTCTCATTCTGGGCCATTAACATCGGACTTGCAGCCATGGTGATCATAAGCCTTCTGCCAATTGGGTTGGCACAAACTGTGGCCAGTGTGCAGAAAGGATTGTGGTATGCCCGTTCTTCTGAGTTTTTACACCAGCCTTACCTGGTTACTTTCAAATGGTTACGGGTTATCGGCGACACGCTGTTCGCATTCGGCACCCTGGCTTTAACCTGGTTTATTTTTGGTTTAAAGGGAGGATGGAGCCTTAGCAGAAAATGAAGCTGCATGAGAGGGGAGACCTGATCAGATCTTGATTATTCGTGTATGTTCGGTAAAACCTGACGAATGGATCACAATAGTATAGATACCGGACGGATAACCATCCAGGTCTATAGAATCCTCATCTGTATACTTTTGCTTTTCAGATTTTTGTAAAAGTATGCCCAGGTTGTTGTAAATTTCAATGTAATACTTCGATTTAATAACCTTGCCGAAGTGTATTTCGATGGTTCCTGAGGTAGGATTCGGATAACACATGAAGCCTTCAGGTTCCGAAGGATAAAATAAAATTACATTGGAAGGCGGGGAGGAACAGGTATTTTCCGTCGCAATCACATAATATTCACCGGGTTGGGTTGGCTTAAGGGTGATGCCCACGGCATTTTGAATGGCGAGGCTATTACAGAACCATTGGTTTCCAGACATCGCATCGGACTGAAGCAGGCTGTCATTCAATGTTATAACAGGAGCCCGGGGATTGTCAATACATGTAATCCGCATCATGCTTCCTTTGCCATATCCGCATTCATTGTAAGCCCTGACAATTATTTCACCGGTATCAATAGCTGCATAAAAATTTACATTGATGGTCCGGGTAGAACTCGTTCCGGATGCACCGGCGGGGAGTGTCCAGGAATATGACATTGATCCCTGAACGGCAGGAATTGAATAGAGTATATAAGGTCCGTTTTTGCATACTACCTCACTCCCGGTTATTTTACCTGCTTCCAAAGGAAAATGGATAGTAACCGGCAATTCGCTTTCAGTGCCAACGCCAAATTCGTTATGCCCTTTTACCCTCAAATTCCCCGACATGGCATTTTCTTCAAATGATACAGAAATACTGTTGCTGTCACTTGATCCGACTGCTCCATATGGCAGTTCCCATATATATGATACAGCGTCCTCTATGGGCGCAACACTGTAAGTAATATTCCTGGCAGGCAAGCATATTACGGGTTCTCCGGTTATAAACCCGGCAGCGGAAGGAGCCAGCGAATCCCGCATATGAAGTTTCAGATCATCGATCAGAATTGAAAATAATTGAACCGGGGTTGAAGGACTTGATGTGTTAATAACAATTTCAATATAATTTACTTCAGAAAGTATATCCTTTTCAAGATTATACCGGGCTTTAAGTTTTTCAATGGGATCAAGGGCAGGATCGATAAATCCGATCAGGTTTCTTTCCCACTTGCTGTTTCCTCGCACAGGTATTGAAAATGTGAACCATCCTTCCGGATCTGATAAACTGTTGTCCAGAAATAAATTGGCATAAATACCCTGATCCAGGGGTATCAGCTCAATCCGGTTTCCGCCGTTTGAACATAACCTGACAATCGGATTGGATTGAAAAAAAAGGCCTGGATTCTCATCCGGTTTTATGGAAAACCGGATACTGTCCAAATCTGTCAAATTCCAATGGGCATTGCGATACCGTGGAAAGAAAATTATATTGTCACCCCTCGCCACCTCATTATATTTCTCCGAGCTTTCAACTTTTATCCTTACACTGGAATTGCCTGATTTTACGTGTCCGGGATTGTCAGGCCCGGTTAGTATGGATATTTGTCCGTTTTTGCCGCCTGGGCTGCAATATCCCCAGTGATCCGGTGTAGTTTCATCCGTGCCGTATTCAAAATTCACCGGTTGAAAAACTTCGGGAATCACCGGAAATCCGGTGACTTCATAATCAATCCGGTCTCCATTAAATCTGTTAAAATCAAATATATACGGCCACCAGTTGTTTAATCTTCCGTTGCTGACCCCCGGATTATGGGGAATATGATTAAACCACCACTGGTGGTAAAGAGTAGGGGATATTGAAAAAGACTCGTGCTTTTCAGGTGAATTAACCAATACTGAAGAATAAGAGTGGTCATTCAGCTTATAGAAATTGGATGCCCCGAAATCATAACCATTAATTTTTCTTTTACTGTTCCTGAATTCCGGGAAGTTAAACCAGTCATCCGCATAACAGTCGACATACCGGGTCCAGCTTTCCTTATCATAGTATGCATAATCTCCATCATATCTACCGCCGACATCCCTTCTTGAATTTGGGGGGAAATGACTGCTCCCGCAGTTGGCATTTCCGGAAGAAGAGCATTGCAGGCGTCCTGCGCCATTCCATTGGTCAGCCAGCCTGAACCTTTCAAACAAGTGCAGGTACCTTGGCATGGTTGTTATAAAATCTGCTCTGTCGTTTGAATAAACCTGATACAGATACTCTCTTGGCCAGGCTTCAGGATAACCGTCACACATGGATGACATTACGCCTTCAAACATATGACAGTATGCATCATTGCATCTTTCATCAGGCAGGTAAGCATTCACAAAAAAAGACCTGGAAGACCCTATTTTATCTGAAATCCAAATTTCACCTGTAGATCCGGGACTACCGATATCCTTGTTTCCCATCAGGTAATTTTCATAAAACAGACATTCCTCCGGTGCTTTAACGACCCAAACGAAATCAATATCTCCTTTTTCAACAAGCTCAACAATTGAAGATCCTCCAAGCTCGACATACCGCGCAGTCACCAGGCCTGCATAGTCAACATTAAAACTTCCGGAGCCCCGGATTGCAGGACTCGCGTTAATTGTTATAATATCCTGATTATATGGTTCTATGACAGCAGATCCCGCTGAAGCAAGTTTAAAGAAATTAAGCCGGTGTTTAAAATATGTTCTTATATGTACCAGTTCATTACTATCAATGGCCCCCGGATAAAAAGCCAGCGCCAGAACAGTGTAACGGGTCCTTATCTCAACGGTAGATTTGGTTTTTACGGAAACAACCGGTGACGATCCTGATTTAAGATTGTTTTCATTGACGGCCACTACCCTGTAATTATAAATGTGTTCCGGATCCAGGTTAAAATCGCTGAAATTTCCTGTTTTAGCAACAGTATACCCGATATAGTTGGTGTCTCTGTATACTTCATACCTATTGACTCCCGGTAAAGGAGTCCAGCTTAATATGACTGAGGTTGCATCAGATTTAACAACATTGATCTCAAACTGTGCAGCACATCTTAAGAATTGAAAAGCAACAATGAAAAGAATCCCGGTAAACCTCATTAATTTTAATATTTGAATTTTGGTATATTAATGAGTGCCTTATTTGAGTGATATCCGTGATTCGTTAATGAAAATAAATTAACCTTGCCAAGGCGTGGCAATTATTTGGGACAGGCATTAGGGGAAATAGACCAGGATTATGCAAGGATGCCTTCATCTAACGAAGTCTCAGCCTTGCCAGCGATCCTGTCTTTCTGTTCGAGGATCTTATTGATGAAATACATTGTAATGATTGTAATGATTACAGCAGTTATAACTACATATCCGAGGGTATCATAATGAAGCAGTTTACCACTCCCTGATTGTTTCACGATGGAACCCGCGATTACAGCGGCAATGCCTCCCGAAACCTGCTGAACGGAAGAGTTAACGCTCATGAAAGCACCCCTGTCACTTTTTTCAGGGATGGCCGTCATCAATGCCGAAGAGGAAATCAACCTCGCAAGTACGCCTATCGTAAGTATGATATTCAGGGCAATCACAATCCACAAAGGGGTAACTCCGAGGTTGCAATAGATCATAAGTGAGAAAATGGTGATCAGGGAGCCGATCAGAAATATTCTGAATTTCCCAATATTATCGCTTAACTTTCCGATGACAGGCCCTCCCATCATTGAAAAAACGCCGGTAACGAGGTACAGTATGGGCAACTGATCGAGTGAAAGGCCCAGGTTATATACCCCGAAAGCGCTGCCAAATGGCATGAGCATGTAACCTCCGGTGACCAGCAGGATATTAACCGAAAAAGCCCCGAAATATCTTATCTGAAACACGGTCCTGATCAAATGCTGGAAAGCATTCCTGTCAGACTGAATATTTAAATGGGCATTGATGGGTTTCATTCTGAGCATGATTATGATGGCCGCTGCAACGCTGACGGCAGAGATCATAATAAAGGGAGAATGCCATCCCAGCTTGTTGGCAAGGTACAAGCCCACCGGGATCCCCAGCACCTGGCTTGTCGAAAAGGCCATTTGCACGAAACCCATTACCCGGCCCCTGAGTTCCATTCTGAAGAGATCTGTTATTATGGCATAACTCACGGATCCGATAACACCACCGAATAAGCCTGTCACGATACGAGCTATCAGCAAAAAATGGTAACTCGTTGCAATGCCGCATAACATTGTCCCCAGGATAAATCCGGCATAAAAAAACAAAAGGAGTTTTTTTCGGTCAAATTTATCGGCAAATCCGGCAGCAATGAGACCCGAGAAACCAGCGCTGAAGGCATATACGGAAACGACCAGGCCAAAATCCGCCGTGCTCAGGTTCATTTCCTCCAGCAACTGGGCTCCCAGCGGTGAAATAACGATGAAATCGAGCACAATGGTAAATTGAAGCAAAGCAAGGATCGCTATCATAAAAACCTGATAACGGCTGAAGGTCTTATTTCTCTTTGTCATCCACCCATTACATATAAGGAATTGACAAAATTAACAGCCATACACGACTTATGTTGAATTCAGGGATTAATTAAATTCTAAATTACGGTGCGAATATCCTGTAGCTCAGAAAATATATGCCGCACTCACCTGGAAGTTCCTGGGATTACCAGGTGTAAAGCATATTTCTGTTGTACCCTGTGCCTCGCCCTTTAAACGTGTTTCGGTTGCGAATTGTGCTTCATTCCAGTCAACATTCATTATATTTTCTGCACACAAACTAATTGTTACGTTCTTAATTTTATATGATACGCTTCCATTCAGCAGAGTATACCCGGCAGCCGTCAGCAAATCCTGTTCATCGGCAGGCCGGTCCGCAATATGCCTGAAACGCAGTGATCCAGTGATCCCTTTCTCACGGATTATGTTAATTCCGCCGGATGCGGTCAGGGTGGGAGCCAGCGGTATATGATTTTCTCCTTCAGGGAGATCCTGAATCTTTCCGTTTGACAGGCTTACATCAGCATCCAGCCATAACCAGGGGAGAAACGAGTACCTACCCTCTGCATCAATCCCCATCCTTCGGGTTGGATTGCTGAGTTCGGTTGTCCCGCCATCTCCGACATATACAAGTTCCTTTTCAAGATAAAGATACCAGCCGGCAAGACTTATGTGCAACCTGTTGAACAAAGATGTTCTGAAACCAATTTCCCCTCCTGTGGCTTTGGGCAAAGTGGAAGTGTTGCGACTGAGAGGCCCTGAGTTTATTACAACATCCCTTGCATCATTGGAATGGAATCCCTGGCCAAAGTTCAGATAAATGCCCACGTTTCGCAATGGCTGAAAGATTATATTAAATTTGGGACTGAAAACGGATTGACCCGCATACCCGGAACCATGCGGCAGATCAGTAGCGGTTGAATCTATTGCATTGTCCGTATGATCATTCTTGGAAAACGTGAAATAATCATGCCTGATCCCCAATATCATTCTCATTCTTGGCCCAACAAAATATTCCTGTTCACCCCAAATGAAAAAATTGTTCTCCCGTAAATCATCATCAGTAAACCGGGATATCCTGTTTCTGCCCGGACTGTGCCACAGCTGAGGATCAATATTATCTCCCCTGTATCCCGTTCCCAGCCGGTTAATGATATGAATGGTCCCCACTTGAGATGCAAATTTATAGGCAGCATTTATTCCATGAATGTTACGGTGTTCCGTCTGCTCAATCATATCACCTTTAATGCTGTCGGTAAGGAAGTATGTGAAATTCGAGAACAGCTTAAAATTGTAATGACTAAGAAAGGTTTGAATATCAAGTTCGTTACCGTTGGGGCTTCTGAATTTGTACGCCAGGCTTAAGTTCCCCCTGTCTGTTGCTCCTCCTTCGAGATTGTCGATCGCCCCGTAACGGTTAATTACATCCTGTTGTACAGCGCGAACCGGGATTTGACCGGATGCATTCCAACCTGAATTGAATCCGCCTGCGGTGAGGGTTAATTTGCTGTTTTGTGTCATCTGAATGAAATATTTTGCGAACACGTTCATTCTTTGAAGTTTTTGAGGGGTTTCAAAGGGCCCGTCGGTATGATAATACTGGGCTGCTATATATCCATTCTGTTCAGCTCCTCCGTTATCTATCTGATACATAAGCGTATATTTTTGTGTATTAAATTGTCCGGCTTCAATCTTAACCAGGCTGTTATCGAGTACATCCTTAGTTTTAAAAGAAATGGCACCGGCGGTCGAAAAGTTGCCAAACCTCGTAAAATAGGGCCCTTTGTTAATTTCCATGTCTTCAACTGTCTCCGCTATCAGGAAATGCATATCCGCATATCCCTGGCCGTGGGCATGGGAGACCAAATTGACCGGGATGTTATCAACATTTATGGAAATATCTGTTCCATGATCGCAGTCGAATCCCCGGATGAAAATCTGTTCTGCTTTACCTCCCCCCGCATGCTGGGCGATTACAAGTCCCGGGGTCATCATCAGCATGTCCTGGGAAGTGCGAAATGGCCTGAGTTGCATGTCAATTTTCCGGACTTGCTGGGATGAAGCGGCGGACAAAGGCAATGAACCCTGAACGGTTACTTCCTTTAAATTGGTTGGTGATTCCTCCATTTCAAAGTTTATGACAGCTGTTTCGTTTTCCCTGACTTCCGCAGATCTCGTAATTACTTTGTAACTGATGGCCGAACATACGATTTCATATTTACCGATCTGGATATTCCGGATCTCAAATTTGCCACCTATGTCAGTTATTGTCCCAATGATGGTCTCCTTTAAATAAATATTGCATCCTGCAACAGGCAAGCCCGTTTTTGTCTCTGTGACTTTGCCTGTGATACTGCCGGTGTTGTGGGCAGATACACCCGTAAAGGGTATAACCCATACCAGGAAGAAAACTATCTTTTTCATTTTTAATAGTGCTACTGAGAATAAGAAGTGATTGTGTTACGAATATAAATAAAGTAACACAATTCTGGAACCATTCCTGAAAAAAAAATTACCGGGTCAAGGCCCTGGACGGCTTTGGTTCTCCACGATAAGGGTCATCTGAGTGGATCAGATTAATTACACGGGGATCAGATTTGATTCTGAGGCTGCTTTCCAATTTTTCAAATAATCTTGTATAGGCATGGGCGGAACTTTCCCATGATGTTGGAGTAATCCATTGTAATGGATTTGGAATAATGCGGTTATTCAAATGTTCATTCTGTTCCGGAATTGAATCATTTGCAATAACTGAAATTTTATCCTGCCTCAGACCATATTCCTTTGTTAACAGGTCTGATGAATTTTTGGACATTGCTACTACTGATTTGCAGGAATCTGAGATGATCCTGATTTTTGTTTTTAAATTGTTGTCGGGATCCGGCACCACAGTGTGAAAAGTTATGCTTACCGGTTTGGCAAGCTCCTGTAAAAACAAAAGAAAGGACAACTCCAATTCCCTGAAAACATCAAAATCATACTGGATCACCACAATCCGGATGCTTTTGTCTCTGTTGATCCATAATGCTAGTCTTTCAAATTCCCTGGCTTTGGACGTGTTTAATATTTTTGTCACCTCTCCGGGATAAGTGAAATTATGTTTCCCTGATTCCAGGGCACAAACATTAATTATTAATGATTCATTGAAATTTTTATTCAGGGCTTTTACAATCGCCTTTGAATACTCTGAAATTAAGCTTTCTCTTGGAGGATATGTTGTAATGAACAGAACTCCCGATAACGGACCGGTTTTGTTCCGGAGTAAGTTTACTTCTTTAGCTAATTGTTTTGAAATGATTCTGTCTCTCATACCGTTAACTTTTTTGATGAACCAAAGTTCTGCAAGTGCCGGATTAAAAACATTACACCCTGGCAGAACATTGTTATATGATTTCCATTTTAATATTTAATATCTACTTGCGGTTCACGGTTCCGGATTCTCATCAATCTCATTGATGATATAGTCAATCATTTTTTCCCTGATCACACTTCTTAAATCCCAGTTTTTGGATGCATTGCTGCTGCTTAACTGGATCCTTATTTCTTTATTTTTATCGGTTGAATTGGTAACCTGCACATTTATAACCCTGCCATCCCAGTCTGTATTCCCTTCAAGCATTTTAGGAAGCACTTTACGTATATTTTCGACCGGAAATGCTGAATCCACGGTTAAAAGCACCGATCCTATAATATCGGATCCGGTTCGTGTCCAATTCTGAAAAGGTTTCTCCAGAAAATATGTGACAGGAAGAATCACCCGTCTTTCGTCCCATGTTCTTATAACGACATATGTGAGGGTGATCTCTTCCACATTTCCATATTCCCCTTCCACAATAACAACATCATCAAGGCGGATGGGCTGCGTAATGGCAATCTGGATACCTGCGAGTATTAATCCCAGACTTTTCTGTGCTGCAAAACCTACAATAATTCCTATGATTCCGGCTGATGTCAGCAGGCTTACCCCAATATTTCTGGCTTTTTCAAAAGTCATTAAGCTGGCTGCTATGGCGATTATTATAATAACAGAATTAACAATGGCCTTAAAAACCTTGATTTGTGTAAGATTTTTTCGGGCATAAACGGTACTTTCAGCTCCGATATCAAGCTTTTTTTGTAAAAAATATGCGCCGCCATTGACAACCTGTATAGCAACCCATGTTAAGGAAAAAATGAACAGAAGGGTATTGATATGGGATACATATTGGGAAAAGGGCAGATCGTAAATAAAAATTCGTGTGAAGATCTTAATGAGGATTGAATAAAATACCCACAACGTGGGTATTTTAAAAAGATTCAGAATAAAGTCGTCCAACAAACCTGTTGTGCGGCTTACCTTTTTCTTAAAATACGAAAATAGTGACCGGTACAGGAAATATCCGATGATCAGCAAAACAATAAATATGGCTGATGCGATGATCAGGTTAAGCGATTCGTCGGACATGTATCGGTTCATATCAGGATCGAATATAGCAACCCGGTTAACTGATGTCAATCTTATCCAGATTCCTGCCTGAGGGACCCGTCAGTACGTCTCCATCCATACTATACCTGGCACCATGACATGGGCAATCCCAGGAAATTTCTGTCTCATTCCATTGAACTACACATTTTGCATGGGTACAAACCGGATCAACTGCGTGAAGCATACCATCATCATTTCTGAAAACAGCAATAGAATTCCCTTCATATTTAATGACTTTTCCTTCTCCTTTTCTGACTTCGTCCAGGGTCTTTATCTTCTCTTTGGAAATGTTTTTGCCAATAAATTCTTTAACTACATCTGCATTTTCTCTGACAAAGTTTGTAAAACCGGCAACCGGTTTTATTCTGTCAGGATCAAAAAGATCCTGGTAAGAGCTTTGTCCTGACAAAATTATATCACCGATGGTCCTTGCTGCAATATGGGAATAGGTCATTCCATTGCCTCCGAATCCGGTAGCTGCGAATATATTCCGGGCATGGCCGGGGAAATGACCTATATATGCCAATCCGTCAGCCGGTTCATAATACTGGGACGACCATTTGAAGGCGACCTTGCCGATATCAAAGTATTCCCCAAGATTTTTTTCCAGCGATTCAAACCTGCGTGAGACATTCTCATCATGTCCTGTCTTATGATCCTCTCCGCCAAATATCAAATATCTTTCCCCGTCTGTAAATTGGGTACGGTAATAATGATAAGGATCATCCATATCGTAAACAAGACCTTCAGGGTAATTGTTGTTTCTCAATTTCACTGCCAATACATAGCTTCTGTAAGGTGCACATCTGAAATGCAGCAGATTAATGCCCGGCGGTATGTGGGTTGCGAATACAACCTGCCGGGCCTGAAATTTTCCCAATGATGTTTTTAGGCTGACAATGGGTGAATCTTCAAATGATTCCATCATGCAATCCTGAATCAGAATACCGCCTTTCGCTTCAAATGCCTTTGCCAATCCGTAAATATACTTTGCAGGATGGAATTGCGCCTGTTTTTTAATGATTGCGGCCTTTTCAAAAGGCACATCAATAAAATTATTACCGATATAGGAAATTCCGAGGCCTGCTTTTTGGGATGACCCGATGATTCTGTCTAATTCCTCGGATTGTTTTCTATTTTTTGAGAACAGGCAGGCATCCTTATATTCAAAATCACATTCAATGTTGAATTCCCTGATATAATTCTCAATTAATCCAACAGCCTCCTCTGCAGCCTTATATAAGAGTTTAGCCTTATCCTCACCGAAACTGTTTTCTATCTTATAATATGGGGTCTCAAAGGCAGTGTTCAAATGTGCAGTTGTCCCGCCTGTAGTTCCGAAACCAATGGAGTGGCTTTCAATCAGAATGCACTTTTTACCATTCATTTGAAGGTTCAGGGCAGTGGCCAGTCCCGTTATTCCCCCGCCGATAATGGCAACATCCAGGATACCGGCTGGCAGACCTTTGCTTTCGGTTTCGTATGAAGACATGCCATGCTGCCATATACTTATGTTTGCACCATCTCGTTTCATAGGGTAAGATTGAATTTAAGACAGTCAGAAGCTTCTATCTCTTCCTCCCGGAAAGAAAAACTATAATGCCTACAGCACATACCAGTACTCCGGTATAAACAGGCCATTGCACATGCCTGTTCTCTTTTTTCTCAACCTGGATTTTTCCCACGTCGAGTACCTTTTTCTTTGTTTTAAAATTTATGCTGGTAAAGGCAATCATGAGAACCCCCACCACAATAATAACGATTCCTAAATTTCTCATAGTAATACTTTTTAATGCATTCGGGTCTCTTAGTTCAATACAATATTCTTCCAAATTTTACATATCCGCGTACATATAGTTTTAACAAAATCACTCAAATAAAGTTTGTTTATAATCTTGAACAGTTTACCGATATTTGAACCCGGCAAAATGAGAACCAATTATTTAGCCGGATTTTTTATACCTTACACGCCGATATATGTTAAATTAATGAACCATGGAAAAGAAGAAAAGCCTCTCCGTCACTTTTGATAAATTTGCCGGGAATGTATCAAAGATTACCGGAAGTTCGGCAGCATTCATTTGTGCCTTTCTGCTAATAATTGTCTGGGCAGTTACCGGACCCTTGTTTGATTATTCCGAGGGCTGGCAATTGGCAATAAATACATTCACAACAATTACAACGTTTTTAATGGTTTTTATTATTCAACAGGCACAGAATAAAGATACGCTTGCCTTGCAACTGAAACTGGATGAACTGATTGCAGCAACCAAAGGAGCCAGCAACAAGGTTTTAAATATTGAAGACATGACTGAGGAAGAACTCAAAGTAATGAAAAAATTCTATGAAAAAATAAATCAGACAATCCATTCAGAAGACTCAGGAGCGCCCCATTCCATTGATGAAGATTCAAAGTGATTTGTATTAGGATATTATAAACTATTGAATTCCAATAAATAGATGTTAGATACTGGTGCGGGTATTCATTTTGACATCGGTATGGATGTTTCCTGAATGTCACCCAGCATTTTCATTAGAATTTGTTCTGCCGGGGTTAATTCCTTATCCTCGATTGATACATTACCAATATATTTTTCAATGGTTTTGTTTGTATAATGGTCAATTACAATAGGGTGTACATAATATTTTTTACATACGCTTCTAGTATTGCCCAATTGATTTGCAGCTTCATCGAGCGCCTCATTAATCTTTCTTTTAGTTTCGGTGACCGTTTCACAATATCCCAATTCTATAAAAGCTTTAATTGCAGATAATGTACCGGTCCAGGTCCTGAAATCCTTTGAAGTAAAATTCCTGCCACTGATTTCTTTTAAATAGGCATTCACCATTCCGGAATCTATCGATTTTCTAATTCCGTTTTCATCAATATATTGAAATAATTCCTTTCCCGGAATTTCCTTGCATTGTTTAATTATCCTGGCTAGTTTTTTACTTTTAAGTGTAAAATTCTGATAAATTCCTTTTTTGCCTTTAAAACCAAATTTCAATTCGCTCCCGTTTATTCTAACATGTTTATCCTTTAATGTGGTTAGTCCGAAGGAGCCATATAGTTTTTCATAAATATTGCTGCCAATGCGGATGCCGGTATATTCCATTAATGAAATTATTGCTGCGGTTACCTTTCGTTGTGGCAAGCCAGGTAGCGCAAGGTCTGCATAAACTCTTCTTCTGATTTCAAGCAGTGCTTTACCAAAATCATACAGATGAAAGAACTTGGTTTCGCTTCGCAGGGCATTCCAGAGAGGATGATAACGATATTGTTTTCTGCCATTATTGTCCACACCGATAGCCTGCAGATGACCGTTTGGCAGACTGCATATCCAAACATCCTTCCAAGCCGGTGGTAAAACAAGTCCCCTTATTCTGGCGAGAATTTCCTCATCCAGGATTGGTTTATCATCCAATACATAAATAAACTCATCCCCTTTCTTAATTCGGCTGATTCCATTTTGTTTATCCGTAACATATACCAGATTAATCGCCTCAGCACTTTTCAGGGAATTATTTATCAACGTCTTTATTTTCCTGCGGTTGATCCTGATAGGAGGTGTTTCCTGTGCTTCAATCAACAAATCATTCCCCATAACAGTCATCAATTTACTTTGAAGGATACAATCCTGAGAATAATTTGTTCAAAAAAATACAGATGGCATGAAACAATTACTGATTACCGACTATTATGGTTGTGTTCATTGTTATCCTGGATTTCACGGAGTTGGAAATCAGACAGGCAGCTTCTGATTTAAGCAAAATCCTCTCCGTCTTTTCCCGGTCTTTTTCATCAACAATTGTTACAAAAGGTTCGAGAATTATTTCTGACATGATTAATCTTCCATCCACCTGTTCCAGTTTTCCCTTTGATTTGCAGCTAAAGCTGATGAATTCAAGTTTTGAATTTTCTGCGATTGACAGGAAAGTTGTCATCAGGCAACTACTTACTGCGGCGGTGAACAGATGTTCCGGCGACCATATACCCGCTATACCCTTAGGGAACTGAGGCGGTGTGGATACCTCAATATTTTTTTCTTCCATGAACTGGTTTAATTCCGGAGAAGATAAAATACCTTTCCGGTCCTGTTTCCAGTTCACATCTACATTATAGTAATGGGCTTCCATTCTGATTTATTTTATGTTTCAAACCCAGCCACCCTCCGCCATTGTAAACCCTGGAATATCCTTTCGATTCCAGTATGGTTTTCGCTGTTGCACTTCTTGTACCTGAAGCGCAGCAGGTAATTATGGCTTTGTTTCCGGCTTTTACCCTGTTAAGATTTTCAGTCAGCTTATTTACCGGAATGTTGACCGAACCTTTAATGTGTCCCGAGGCAAATTCGCCATTGCTGCGAACATCCAATATTATTGCGCCGTCTGCAACCAATTTTGCAAAATCGATTTTTTCCGGGTTGAACATATTTTTTATCATTTCAAACATACTGGTCAGTTTTTATTTGCGTGGGTACTGAAACCGAAACTACCATGTCAACGGTTCCGATGTTTTTTGTCATGTGTTTCAGCATAAATTAAATTTATAATGATGCAAAGGTACATTAATTGAATTTATAAATCACTATAATATCACTTGAATCTTTTCAGTATCACTAATTATTTTTTAACTTTGCTTAGAAATTATTGATTATGAGTGGAATTTTTAATGATGGTCTTAGCCCGGAACAGCTCAGGGAGATGTTTCGGAGTGATGAAAAATGTTATGAGTTTTTGGCCACCCTGAAATGGGCTGACGGATTTGTTTGCAGGAAGTGTGGAAATACAAATTCCTGTCCGGGCAAAGAGCCATATTCCAGGCGTTGTACCAAATGCAAAACAAAAGAAACAGCGACCAACGGGACAATTTTTCACGGTGTCAAATTCCCCATCAGCAAAGCATTCTACATTGCCTATAATGTATGCAAGGGAAAAGAGAATATATCAACCTATGAATTTGGCCGGCGGCTTTCTTTGCGACAGATGACCTGCTGGAATTTCAAAACGAAAATTAAGCATGCCCTTTCAGAAATGGGTACCCTGACTGATAAGGAACGCAGTTCGATTGAAAAAATCCTTACCTCCTGAGGAAACAGTAATTAATATCAATCAAGCCAGGGGCAGGAATAATCTGACGATATAGTCAATATCTCTGTCCAGGTACGATATTATTCCTTCAAAAACCTGACTTTATCATGGTTTGCACCGTCAATGATGTTCATAGTATACAATCCGGGTTTCAATCCGGAAACGCTGATTCTGACTTCCTGGCCGGAAAAATGACGAACCTCTTCCATCACTAACATCCCTGATGTATTATATATCCTGATCCGGGACGTTTTTCCGGATTGCTGCCTGGTCCTGATGATGAGTTCATCGCTAACCGGATTTGGAAAAACACTGAATCCACTCTCAGAAAGATCATTCACGCCGGTTGTGACTTCCAGTTCAATATCAGTGAAAATGGTATTATAAGCGAAGTCCAATATTGTATCCCCTTCTATATGCAATAAATGAATTCTCCAGGCATGGTCTGTCGGAGGAAGATCATAACCACCGTTTTCATTGAAATCAACATAAAAATCTACGTGATAGCTGCCGTCCGGCTCAATTGAAAAAAAGCTTACATCAAATGTGTCGCTCACGATCGGGTCCACCTTCAAACTGTCAAATATCAGATCTGTTTCGTGGTTTCTTAAATACAGATACATTACCTGATCAAGATGCAGAGTCATTCCCTTAAAATTCACAGTAAGCTTGTACTGCCAGGCAATATCGGTAAAGCTGGTATTGTGCGCGAAGGCAACCGTGGTATCACCTGAAATCTCATTCAGTGCGATCCGCCATGCATGGTCGACCGGAGGAGCATCATAATGGCCGTTTGCATTCAGATCGGCAAAGAAGTCGAGGTTATAGGAAGCCCCGGTTTGAATGCCACCGACTTCAATTGAAAAATCCGGATAGGCAACGGCAATGCTTTTTCTGCCCACTTCTGAATTGTCTGATTTGCCAACAACCCTCAGGAATAAGGATTGTCCGACATGCGGATCCATTCCGGTGAAACTGATCCTGACAGTATCCTGTGCCTGCATGGCTAACAGGTTTATCATTAAGATGGCCATGAGCCCTGAAGGGTAAAAGATTTTCTTCATATAGGTAGTTAATGATGTTTAAGTGACAACAAACACCAGGCGAAAAAAGTTTAACCACATCAATTCCCTGCCATCGTGGATTTTGAATTATGGATTTTGAAATTAACTTTGCACCGGTTTCAGGAGAGATGCCGGAGTGGTCGATCGGGGCAGTCTCGAAAACTGTTGTACCCTTCGGGGTACCGAGGGTTCGAATCCCTCTCTCTCCGCAGAAAAATTCAATCCCTGGAAGACGGGATTTCAAATAAAAAGGGACTCATGCTTTCATGAAAGTCCCTTTTTATTTGAAAGACCGCTGGCGTGCAGCGACGTACAGGGATTGAATTTTTCTGCAGGGATCTCCCCAAAACGGGATCATGGAATAATCCCTCTCTCTCCGCCTT
>Ga0105092_10000317_pt1 | contig 24558 bp, 25 predicted proteins | sample PPLLak2March2015_FD_87021 | JGI IMG/M metagenome (GOLD analysis project Ga0105092, IMG submission 87021) | Freshwater sediment microbial communities from Prairie Pothole Lake near Jamestown, North Dakota, USA - PPLs Lake P7 Core (1) Depth... | ecosystem: Environmental > Aquatic > Freshwater >... | reverse complement strand
TAACAAGGATGCTTATGTCCTGGTAATTGCTGATTTAAGGATGCCTGGTCTTAATGGGTTGGAGCTATTAAAGAAAGTAAAGACCTCAAATCCTAATGTGAGGACAATATTGATGAGTGCTTATAATTTTGAAGAAGATATATTATTCCTGAAATATATGGAAGAAGGTATTATAGATTCAACTATTGAAAAACCTGTGACGATGAATAGACTCTACCAAAGAGTGAGAGAAGAATTGCAGACAATTAACACCAAGTAGATAAATGTCCTGTTTGCAAAAGTCAATCTGCTAAAAATAGAGGTATTTACGTACGATTGCTACCATTGAAATGATCATATGTTTTTCTTCTTGATAGTTCATTCTTTATTGCCTTTAAGTTTTGTTTGTAATTCTTTTAATTGCTTCGCTGTTTGTTGTTCTTTCTTTTACCCCTTCAGTAATAGAGCTAATTTTTAAGCAAGTTACATCTAGGACATATAAAATGAAAAGTCTTATTTTAGGGATCGTTTCAACAAATCTGCTGTTTTTACTCTCAAGTAACTCAAATGTTCTTGTTTATGCACAAGAAGAAAAAAAACAGCAGGACGATTTGGTCTTTAACGTACAAGGATTTGAACCAATATATTAACATTAGTTACACTCTTTGCGACTCCCTGATATCTATCAAATCCCGCAAAATTGAACTTGCAGTTTCCATGCCTCCCGCTCCTTTTCCTATAATTGTTTGTTGACCGGAATGCTGACATGTAAATGTAATAGCATTAAGAATACCGTCCACACAGATTGGATCCTTCGTAGAAACTGGCTTTGGTTCAACGATTAATTTTTTTCCATCACAACTCGCAATCAGCTTTATTGCATTTCCCTTTTTTCGTTCATTGACAACTTGGGAGGATTGTACATCCCTAATACCCGTTCTTCTAACATCGTTTATTGTAGATTTCAAATCCATTACAAAATTTGATGCAATTACCAATTTTGCCACTGCATCATATCCATCAATATCAAGTGTGGGATCTTTTTCAGCATATCCCTTTTCCGAAGCATCTCGGAGGGCCTGTGAGAAATTTAACCCTTCGTACATTTTGCTCAGGATATAATTTGTTGTACCGTTAAGGATTCCCTCAAATGATATGATTCTGTCGCCTTTCAAGCATCTTTTAGCAAATTCTAAAATCGGCGTTCCCCCTCCGACCGTTCCGCTAAACTTGAAAGCAATTCTATTGTATTCGGCCAGCTCTATCAATGAGGGAAATTCCAAGGCAAGAGGACCTTTGTTTACTGTAATTACGTTCTTACCAGATTTCATAGCTGTGATAATATGATTTTTTCCTGGTTCTCCGTCAGTAATATTGGTTGGAGTTAGTTCGATAACAACTTCTGCTTCCATGTTTTCAATTACATCCACTATTTCTGAGGTACTTCCACGTGGCCCATACTGGACAACAGATTTCTTTTTCTTTTTGACATTTAGCAGTCTGTCCAGATTTAGGCCTTGATCGCAAGTTACAATTCCGCCATTATCTGCACACGCAACTACTTTGGGTTTTATGCCATATACATTATAGAGATCCGTCGAATGTGATACCAATAATTTGACAAAGCTCTGGCCAACCACTCCAAAACCTAACAATATCAATCTCAATTACTGTAGTATCTAAAATATCCGGTTAAATAAGTTTGAATTATCCTAAAAAAAGACTTTTTGATTTTGTAGACTTCATCATGTTCTCATGTTTTACAAATAATCATAATTTGTATTAAATCAGTGATGCGTCAAATACACATTTTTTGACATTCGTAATTTAATACATTTTTTACAGAAATTGCCCATGAATTACCAAAGGCTCACGACATTAACAGAAACAAACTGCATGGAGATGAAAAGAATTGTCTAGAGGATTTGCAGTTTTCATATTCTGGTTAATAGGCTTTGGAATTGGTTTTGCTGGGTATCTTTTGCTCCCAGGAATTGCAGAATGGTTTGCTACGTCAATGCCAAAATTTGTGAGTCAGGCCGTAATAGGCGCATTGATAGCAGGGATGATTGGGTCAGCAGTAAGCACCTTCACTGTAGTTACATGGGCAAATAGGACAAGTTAGTAGCTCAAAAATACTCGGGTATTGAAGACCTCCCATATACCTGCAAGCTATGAATCAACTTTCACAATTTTTCTAATTTATGTGGCAAAACAATTTGAAAAGGATTAAAAATGTCTGAACGTTCTTAATCTGTATATGTATAACGGAGAGTTAGAAGTACAGGCTAAAAGAAAGGCCTTGGCTGTTTTGCACGATGAAATTACCCATATTTTAAACGCAGCAAGAGATTTGTCATCGTTAACTGATTCTCTAATTAAGGGCACCAATAAGGAGACTGAATTATCCCTAGTTAGGATGAAAAATGCAGGAGAAGAAGTAGAAAACCTCAGAAGAAAGATGACCAGGGAAATTTCGGATACAGGAAGTCTTATGGTGTATAGAGAGGATGTTCTTAGAACTGCCTATATTATTGACGATATAGCCGGATATATTACTGGTATAGCCTTTAGACTATCGAATATCAAAATTATCACGCTAAAAAAAGGCAAATTTGATGAGGATATCAGTGAACTCATTAACATGGTGGTAGAAGCGATTTTTAAGCTAAATGAAATGGCCCGAGCTCTGAGCATTAATCCTTCAAGTACTATTGAGATTGCACAAGAAGTACAAAATATTGAAAGAAAGGTTGATAATTCCTACAGAAAAGTAGTGATTAAAGCTTTGAATGAAATTCCAAATACAAAAGACCTTCTTCTCGTAAAGGATGCAGTAGAAGGTATAGAGGGAATGGCAGATAAATGCCAGGCCGCGTCAGACTCTCTCACAATACTTGCTCTGAGTATGTAATGGGTTCTTTTTCAGGTACCCTCGTAGAGAGCAGAATAATCATATGGGACATTGATGATTCACGGTCAATATTTTCTCTTGGCTACTATGGGAAACCTCTCGGTATCTATAAACCAAAGGGAATCGATTTTGAAACCCCTCTTATTCTAGATCTCATTGAAGGATGTTATTTAGTAGAATCAAAATTACTTACGGTAAATAATGTCGATGGAGAACGGATTATTTTAAAGGAAATGAAAGAAATTTGTAGAAAACAATACGTCGATTTTGACATCAAATATTTGGTATTCAAAAAATTAAGAGACGTTGGGTATATTGTTTCTCCAGGTATCAAGTTTGGTTGTGATTTTGCTGTATATAAGCACGGTCCAGGCATTGACCATGCGCCATTTCTGGTTCAGGTTGTAGATAATCAACAAGACATTACGGCTACTGGAATAGTATTAGCGGGAAGGTTGGCAACTACGGTAAAGAAGCAATTTATTTTGGCAATCACATCGATGAAACCTCGAAGAGTTTACTTCCTTGGTTTCGATTGGTGGAGAGCATGAATCTTACCCTAAGATGACATGCCTTCTGTAGTTTGATATGTTAAAGAACTGACTGATAGCAAGACGTTAATTTAGATTTTTATCTCTTGAAAAAAATCTACTGATAAAATTCAATGTGTCCAAGCATAGTTGGTCAGTATCTTTGGATAATCTGAATCATGCTTATTTCCTTGTCTTTTATCTTGATACAACCACGATTGGTAGTAAACCTCGGATTTGAGCTGATATCATTATTATAATACTCTTCACGCTCCAAGTTTAGCGTACCTATTGGGACTGCCTCAACAGTCAACCCTTTCTTATTCATTTGTGAAGCAAATGTTTCATTTAGATTTACGATTTTGATAGTCTCAGATTCTTCCGAATCTTCATGAGTGGCATTATGATCTGCTGTATGTGCTTCATTCATGCTTTTTGTATTTTTCCACTGATAAATAAATTGTGTGAAAATTGTTCATATGCTATTTATTTTATAAAATTTTCAAATTTTCGGTAACAGCTTGCCAATCCTCGTTATATTTAATAGTGTATTAGATATGCCTTCAAGTTATGCCTAAAGGGGTTGGACTCTTATTTGGATGATTCTAAGTTTGTCGATAAAGTTGTAGTAGTCACGGGTAGCGGAACTGGAATAGGCCAGGCCATCGCAAAGAGATTTGCTGAAAATGGTGCCACCATAATTTTACTTGGAAGAAGAAAAGAACCTTTAGAACAAACACGCGCTGAATTAGAAAAGATAGTGGCCAGTACAGGAAGCAAAGGAAAAATTAGGATATTTCCGGGAGTTGATGTCTCAGATGAAATAGCAATAACGAATATGTTCAGTACCATATCAAAGGAAATAGGACCTGTCGATATCCTCGTAAATAATGCCGGAGTTTCAGGACCCGTAAAGCTGTTTACGAATTCAAATTTTGCTGAATTCAAAGAATGTGTAATGATACATTTAACAGGTACATTTTGGACTACCCTAAAATCCATTGAGAACATGCGAAAAGACTCTAAAGTTATTACCATATCTACATTTTTCACAGAAGAAAACAAGTATGAACAGCGACCTTATAGATTCAGAACTCCTTACACAAGTGCTCAAGGGGCAAAAAATAGACTAGCTGAAGCCTTTGCATGGGAATTAGTCCCTGATGGAATACAATCAATAGCTACTAATCCAGGACCGGTTCATTCGGATCGTATCTACAAAACTGTTTACCCAAAGGCAGCTGCAGAATTCTTGCGTATTGGAGGCTTTCCTGGGCTATCATCGATTGAAATAGAAAAAATATTGCAACGGCTATTGAATATCTTAGGAGAGGATCAGACGGTCATAGATAAAGAAATAGACATGATTCTACAAGACGTATTTAGTGAAAGGATAAAAACTCAAGATGATAAAACTAAACTTACTTCAACGCTCAGAGAGCTACTGTCAAAAACCCAGGAAATTGCTGAAAAGATTCAACTGAATACGAAGAAAATGATAGTTGACAAGGAATTTCTCTCACAGGATCAAGTTGCAGAAATGGTTCTAAACTTATCATCTGAAAAAATGAGCAAGTTATTGAATGGTAGAGTTATCCCAAACGACAGAGTATTTTATCCAACGAGGCCAATAATTGGAACATATATTCATCAGAAGGATATGGATATTTCGGATAAAGTTATCGTCCTGATAATAAATTCTTCAGCAGAAAAAGATCTTAAACGTGCTAAAATCATTGCAAATTCTCTTGTTAACAAAATCAAGCAATTGGTGATTCTCACAAAAGATAGTAAAGATTTGAGTTACTATAAGGAGTATCATTCCCATTCTGTAAATCTATCAAATGAGGATGTGGTAAAGGGAATATTTAGAGTGATTTTAGAAAAATTCTCCGCAATAGATGCAGTAGTTTTGTTGACTGGTGAGCATGATTATGATGTGGCGTTAAGGTCCCTTGATAGGAAGCAATGGGATCATCTGGTCGAGGACTACTTGTTTGTACCGGCAATGATAACTAGAGAGTCTGTAACCCACATGGCTCCTGCAGGAGCAGTCAGTGAACCATCTCTATTTAAGGGGTCAACGGGATCAATAATCATAGTAGGTCCGGATTCGCCTGTTGGAGATAAGATTTCTGGAGTTGTTCGAGCAAGGTCAGAAATATTTAGAGGTGCACTGAGACCCTTCAATGCAACTGTTAATCAAGAATTACGTGATGTCATAAAATCGAACATAAGACAATACTTGCTGCTTGCTGGAAATATTGAAGGTCGCGAGCCAGATGAAGAAAAAATTACTAATATGATATTGAATATTATCGCACAGTCAGATGGCGGAAATAATCAAACCATATTTTATGTTGATGAATCGTAAAATTAATTGTGACTAAACCTGACAACTTATTTCAATTTTTTATTCCACTTTTATGATAAAGCACATTAATCTAGAAGTTGTACTCTAATTAGATGACCGATAAATTCGTTTTAGATACCAGTGTAATAATTGATGGCAAGGTTCCAGAAATCATAAATGATAAAATTGAATCAAATAGCCAGATTATCATCCCCATAGCTGTTCTGGACGAACTTCAGGCACAGGCATCGACGAACAAGTCACATGGAATAGAAGGATTGCTTGAAATAAAAAAGATAAGGGATTTATGCAAAGCTAGAAAAATAAGTCTGGAATTTAGCGGAACCAGACCAACAATTGAAGAAATTAGATTGGCTAAACGTGGGAGAATTGATGCTATAATAAAAGACATTGCTCTAGATAATAACGCAACTTTGATTACATGTGACTATGTTCAGCATCTGGTATCCGAAGCCCATGGTATTAAATCAATTCATATTAGTTCCTCTAAAGAAGATTCAAATCTACAATTTGAAAAATACTTTGATAATGACACCATGAGCATTCATTTAAAGGAAGGTACTTATCCGTTTGCAAAAAAGGGAGTACCTGGGAACTTGAAGCTAATACGTCTAGAAGAAAATAAACTCTCTGCAGGAGAGATCTATGAAATAACCAAGGAAATTTTAGAACAATCAAGATCAAAAAAAGGGTTCACTGAAATTAACAAGGATGGAGCAACTGTTATTCAATTAGGCACATACAGAATTGCGATAACTAAAGAACCATTTTCAGACGGGCAAGAAATTACGATCGTAAGACCAATCGCAAAGTTGACACTTGAAGATTATGGACTGAGTGAAAAGTTATTAACGCGATTGACATCAGATGTCGAAGGAATAATTATTGCAGGACCTCCTGGATCCGGCAAGAGTACACTGGCAAGTAGTCTCGCCGAATTTTATGTTACTCAAAATAAGATTGTAAAGACATTTGAATCTCCTAGAGATTTGCAAGTACCTAAAGAAGTAACTCAATACGGACCTCTTGAAGGAAGCTTCGAAAACGCAGTTGACATTTTGTTGCTTGTTCGTCCTGACTATACCATTTTTGATGAGATAAGACGATATAGAGATTTTCAAGTTTTTTCGGACATGAAGTTAGCCGGAGTTGGTATGATAGGAGTTATCCATGCAAGCAAACCCTTGGATGCAGTACAGAGATTTATTGGAAGAATTGAATTAGGAATGATACCACAAATTCTTGATACCATCATCTTTATGGATGCGGGAATGATAAAGAAGGTTTATGAAATTTCGCTCACTGTCAAAGTACCGTATAAGATGACAGAGGCTGATCTTGCAAGGCCGGTTGTAGAAGTCAAGGATTTCTCCACAGGTCTAACTGAATATGAGATCTATACATTTGGTGAAGAAAATGTCATAGTACCAGTTGACCCAGATAACGAAGCAAATCAAAATAATATCTATAAACTTGCAGAGTCAAAGATAAAAGATGTAATTCGCCGTTTTGATCCCAATCCAGAGATATCTATCATATCAGACAATAAAGTTAGAATCAAGGTCCAAAAAGATACAATTCCTAGGATAATCGGAAAAGGTGGATCGACTATAAGTGAACTTGAAGATATGCTTGGTGTAAGAATAGACGTGGAAATGAAAACTCCTACTCTTGGCAAGGAAGTATATTTTGAAATAAATGAGTCAGGCAATGGAGTTGTCATAAAATTAGACGAGCAAACAATTGGTAACAAAGTAAATTTGTATATTGATGATGAATTTATTTGTGCAAATCAGGTGGGAAAGAAATCAAGAATCAAAATTGACAAGAGATCCGAAAGTGGTAGAAAAATATTGAACGCTATCATAGCCGGTCAGAAAATAAGTATTTTTCAAATTGATAGCAGCTAAATAGTTACAAAGATAGAAGAGTTAAAGAAAAGGGTGTCTTCTCTGACATCCAAATATTTAGCTATTGTGCTCAACTTATTCTGTAGATTGTACCATCGTCGAAGGAAAGCACGTAAAGGAATCCATCAGGTCCTGTCTTTATATCAGTTACTCCTGCAAAACCCTCTCCAAACAGTATAGAAGCCAATTCGTCATCATTATCTACAACACGATCATCTAACCCTGGTGAATCCAAATTAAAGTCTGTTCTGTCATCATTTAATTCAAATCTATACAGATTTCCATAACCAATGTCCCCCACAAACGCATTATTGGAGTATTCGGCTCCTAGTTTATCCGAGTTCAAAAATTCGATATCCGTAATACCAAAGGAATCTATGAAGCTCAGAATTGGATCCTTATAGCTTGAATTTGGGAAGCTAACCAAATCATTCTCTGTTATTCCGCTATCTGAAATTGGTCCCATCGCAAGTTTCCATCCACTATTAAATCCTGGACTTACCAAGTTTATTTCATCGTGTGATTGTGCCCCATTTTCCGTGTCCCATAAGGTTCCTGTAACAGGATCAACTCCAAGTCCAAAACTATTTCTTATTCCATAAGCCTGATACCAGTTTAAGGGGTCATTGGGATTGTCACCTAGGAAAGGATTGTTAGGTGCGGGTGAGCCATCATTTGGATTTATTTTCAAGATTGCCCCACTAAAATCTGGTTCAGGACCGTTGACGATATTTTGATCTTTTCCATCTCTTTGTAGCTCCCCAGTTACTGAATAAAGATATCCATCATTGCTCACAGCTAGCTTGCCCCCTTGGTGATTAGTAGCCGGTGTTCCTGGAAGATCCATAAATACTTCCTCATTCGTTAGTTTTGCACCTGCCAGAGTATACTTGTATATTCTGTTTATTACCTCACCATCTTTTACCGTAGCGTACAAAAATACGCTTTCACCAACTCTTTCTACCCCCAATAATCCGCGTTCATTCTTACTATCAACAGTTAGTGATACTAACGGTTGTGCTTGGAGCATCCCATTGCTAACAAGTCTAACATTTCCATCTTTTTCTAAAACTAAAATATTATTCTCATCTAAGAACAACATACTCGTTGGAAATGAAATACCACTTACGAAAGATTCGACTTTCAGATTAGGATCTCTTAATGAGGGTTGCGCATATAGTAGATTATTTTGCACAATAATTACAAGTGAAATAATGATTAAAGAAAATGCAAGATATTTTTTCATACTCTGAACAAAAGAACTCTGTAACTATTATATTTTGCCTAGGGCCATTTCTTTTTTCTTTAATACTCAAGGTTCTTCTGACAATATACCATCTACTAGCAATATGGTTCTTAGCTGTCTTGCCAGATCAGTAACCGTGACGATACCAACTACCTTTCCATCCGAAAGTATGGGCAACCTACGTATTTTATGATTGACCATTCTTTGTACAGCTACTTCTACAGGCATGTCAGGACTTGCGTATGTCTGTATTTTTGACATTATCGTACCTACCTTAACCTTCGAAGATACTAAATCCTTGATACAGATTTTCTTTACAAAATCCTTTTCAGTGATTATCCCGACAGGAACGTTTTCTCTTTCGACTATAAGAGAGCTTATGCGTTTTTCAGTCATAATTTTTGCTGCTTCATGAGCAGTGATTCCTTCATCGATTGATATGACTTTCTTTGTCATTATATCCTGGACTCTATCGTTCAATATTCAATCTAAATAATCATCAAGATAAAAACTTAAGTCTCTAGTCTCAAAATAACATTTTAGAAGTATCGATATTAATTTAGAACAACTTTGAATGTCTGAACTTACAAATAAATTAAAATTACTAGTATGCAACAGATAGGATAGATTTTAAGTGAAGACAGGAATAGTTGTTTTTCCAGGAAGTAATTGCGATCGTGATGTACATCATGTTCTGAATGATGTTGTGGGAATAAACGCTGAATATGTTTGGCACACGGAAAAATCAATAGAAGATTATGACGCCTTAATATTACCAGGAGGCTTTTCTTATGGAGATAGGTTGCGTGCAGGTGTTATAGCAGCACAGAGTCCGATAGTGGAAGCCATAAAGAAAAAAGCTAATGAAGGATTACCAATTCTTGGAATTTGCAATGGTTTTCAAATACTAGTTGAAGCTGGATTGCTACCTGGAGCTTTGGTAAAAAACGTCAAATTAAAATTTTCTTGTAAGTGGTTAGAAATGGAAGTATTGAATGTCAACACACCTTTCACTAATTTGTTCAGGTTAAATGATCAGGTCAATATCCCTATAGCACATGGAGAGGGCCGATATATAATAAGTGGTGATAAACTCCATGATCTGAATGAAAATAATCAGATTGTTTTCAAATATAAAGATCAAAACCCAAATGGTTCTACTGAAATGATTGCAGCAATTTGTAATAAAGAAGGAAATGTAATGGGGCTCATGCCCCATCCTGAACGCGCATCAGAACCAATCTTATTACCCAATCAAACTACAAGCAATGCAGGACTGATATTCCTTTCATTAAAAAATTTTTTATCGTCCTACATAAAAAACTGAATAAATGATACATAATGCTAACTAAAGAAGAAGAAATTTACTTGTTAAAAAAATTGGGAAGGAATCCTAATTTGTTAGAAATTGACATGATAGATGCCGAATGGTCTGAGCATTGTTCATATAAATCATCAAGAAAATATGTAAGATCATTACCGTCACGTGGTAAAAGGGTAATAGTTGGTCCAGGATATGATGCTGGGGTACTTGATATCGGAGATGATGATGTTATAACTGTCCACATTGAAAGCCACAACCATCCATCTGCAGTAGAACCCTATGGAGGAGCTGCCACAGGAGTAGGTGGAGTAATAAGGGATATTATTTCAATGGGTACCAGACCTATTGCACTACTTGATGCTTTACGATTCTCCTCATTAGATAAACAGAACAAGACGTCAAAGTCAAAGTGGTTGTTTAAGAACGTGGTGAAGGGAATAGCAGATTATGGCAATTGCATTGGGATTCCCACTGTGGGAGGAGATATTGAATTTGATAATTCCTTCAAAGACTATTGTTTAGTTGACGTTGCGGCAATAGGGCTTGGCAAAAGAGATCAAATTATTTCCAATCATGCAGAGGAAGGTGATCTAATAGTCCTAGCAGGCAATCCTACAGGAAAAGATGGAATCCGAGGAGCATCCTTTGCTTCAAAATTACTGGACAATGAAGAAGATAGGTCGGCTGTTCAGATTCCTGATCCATTTTTAGAAAAATTATTGATTGAAGCTACAATTGAGGCAACTAATAGTAACTGTATAAATGCTACAAAGGACCTTGGAGGTGGAGGTTTGTCTTGTTGTCTGTCTGAATTATCTCATCTGGTTGAAAAAGGGTTTGAAATTGAATTATCCGCTGTACATACCAAAGTAGATGATATATCTCCAAATGAAATAATGATTTCAGAATCGCAAGAAAGAATGATATACATCATCAATAAGGAAAGATTATCTAGATTTACTGACATATTCACAAAATATGGCATAACGTATTCAATTATTGGTAAAGTAAGTGGTCATGATAATCTCAAAATACTTTATGATGGCAAAATAATAGCCAATATCTCTAGTAATTTAATGGTAAAAGCCCCACTATCTAAAAGGAAGGCAAGAAAACCAGACTATTTGAATAGGTTAAAAAAGAAAATTGAATTGGCCAAGGTGGAGAATTACAACTACATTTTGTTACGTTTGCTGGCAAATCCTAACATTGGTAATAAAGATTGGGTCTATCAACAGTATGACCATGAAGTGGGTTTGAGAACTGTGATAAAACCCGGTGCAGATGCATCTGTTATAAGAGTAAATGATAACAAATTTGTGTCTATCAAACTAGACGGAAATTCCAAACACTGTTATCTTGATCCTTATCAGGGAATGCTAGGATGCTTGTCTGAAGCGTGCAGAAATGTTGTATGTACTGGTGCGCAACCGATTGGCATAATAGATCATCTCCAATTTGGTAGTCCTGAAAATCCCCAAATATATTGGACGTTTATAAAATCAATAGATGCCATCGTAGATTTTTGTAAATATATGAAAATTCCAGTCGTAGGTGGAAAGGTCAGTTTTTATAATGAAACAATGAATTCTCCTATTAAACCGTCACCAGTAATTGGTACTATTGGTCTGATTAAAAACCGATCTCATATAACCAATAATATCCCGATTATTGGAAATACTTTATTCATTTTGGGTCAAACAAGTGAGGAATTAGGTGGCTCTGAATATTTTGAGTTAATTGACCGCCAAACGTATGGGAGCGTACCTAAGGTAGATTTGAAAACCGACAAGAAAAATAGGTCGTCTGTGTTGGACCTAATAGAAAAAGGATTAATTGATTTTGTGCATGATTGTTCCAAAGGTGGAATTGGAACGGCATTGGCTGAATTGGCCATTTCAGGAAATCTGGGAATAAAGGTAGATTTGAAGAAAATTCCAAATAATTGCTCACGTCATGACTATCTACTCTTTTCTGAAAGCCATTCAAGGTTCATAATAGGGACCAGTCAGCCCGACAGGTTGAAGAGAATATTGAGTAGAAGAAAGTGCATTTTTTCTGAAATAGGAAAAACTGATCCAACAAAGACTCTGAATCTTCACCACTCTGGGAAAGAAATAATAAATTTATCAAACGATGATTTGATTTGTAACTACAATGCAATGAATATCACCATGGATGGTTCTTAGTCACAAATTTATGTGGAGTAAATTTTAATTAAATCCATCTCGAAGAAATGATCCCTAATGGTTCATGAGAATTGTGGAGTTGTTGGTTTTTTTTCACTGGATGGCCATAATGTGATCCCTTATGTAATTGATTCCTTACGAGCGCTCCAGCATAGGGGGCAGGAAGCCTGGGGTTTTGCAGTGCCCACTAAATCGCCATACAAGAGTTTAGGTTTGGTTTCGGCTTCAAGAAATTTCAAAAGTATTATCAGAAAATTCAATTCTCATGCTGCTATCGGTCATGTTAGATATTCCACCTTCGGAAAGAGTAATTTGGATAATGCACAGCCATTAAAAATAAAAGATCTTTGCATAGCACATAACGGCACCATAGCAAATGTCGAAGAATTGTCCAACATGGTAGGCGGATGCACTTTTTCACCGCAAACTATGACTGACACTTTACTTGCTGCACAAAGATTGATGATGCATCTAGAAAAGAATGATGATATGATTCAGGCCTTACGTGTATTAAAGGAGGAAATGATAGGGTCATTTTGTTTTACACTTTTGACTGATGACGGGTCTGTTTATGCAGTTCGCGATACACGCGGATTCCGACCATTGGTATTGGGCCATATTGAAGAAACCAACACGTATATGATATCTTCTGAATCATGTGCTATTGATACCGTGGGGGGTAAACTTCTTGGAGATATCCAACCTGGAGAATTATTGAAACTTAGTTCAAAAGGAATTGAAAGACAACAATTTTCTACCAGTGAATATCATTCACATTGTGCTTTTGAATTTACATATTTTGCCCATCCAAGTAGTACTATTGAAGGAGTTAATGTGTATGAAGCAAGAAAAAAAATGGGACATTATTTGGCAAGAAAATATCCTGTTCACGATGCTGATGTGGTTATTCCAGTTCCTGATTCAGCGAGACCAGCGGCATTGGGATACGCTGAAGAATTGGGAATTCATTTTGAAGAGGGATTATTGAAAGATCGATATAGAAAAAAGGGTTCCATGAGAAGTTTTATTGAACCATATCACGGAGAGCGAATTGAAATTAACAAAGGAATTATTCCAATACCTGAAGTCATCAAAGGAAAAAGCGTGGTCGTAATTGATGACAGCATAGTCAGAGGCACAAGTTCGCAGTCCATAATGAAGATTTTGCGCTCGGCAGGAGCCTCAAAAATATCCCTCATAGTTACTTTTCCACCGATAAAATATCCTTGCTACGCGGGAATCGATTTTCCATCACAAGATGAACTTTTGGCATTCCAGAATCAGAAGAACGGGGATGATGATATTGAAGCTGAAATTGCAAAGAGTATTGGGGCGGATAAAGTAATTTACAATGATACTATTACACTTGCACAAGCAATTGGTATTGATGAAAAAGAATTGTGTTTTTCATGTTCTACTGGAAATTACAAGCCCTTGGGTATAAAGCCTGTATTCAAGACTCGGGCTGAAGTAAAGGGAGATGTGGAAAATTAAATTTGCGCCAAACAAGAACTTTTGATTTTCAGTAAGACAATTGCTTAACTGCTTAAATATTTGAAAATTCAACTAATTTAGATTTGAAAAGACTAAATTTGATTGTCATTTGCATTGCGGGATTTATTTCCCTGTCTTTTCTTTCGTATATGATTATTCAATATTATCAACGCCCTGATTATTCCTTAGAAGTTGACGCCATGAGAGAGGACCAATCTCTTTTCACTAATAGTAGGATCATACTAACAAATGTAGGAAAACAGCCTGTTACCCATATTGTAGTTGATTATGGAATTAAAACCGAAACTATCCAAACTATCAATCCTGGAGAAAAAATTTCACTTTCACCCCCAGAAGGAAGTAACTTGAATCTTGTTAGGATCGTTGCAGACAACGACATAAACATAACCACAGGATATCGGACACCTATAAAAATGCCCGGAATGATGGGCTCATAGGTATCTACAGTTCTTTTTTACTAATATTGATGAAAGTAAAGTTGGTTACTCTGTAATGTATGTAGTCTGCAAAATATTTTGCCTACAAGAAGGATACAAAAATAAAGACATTAAAATTACCGCTTGCTAATTTTTTTCTATTGAAAAATTCAGTATTCAAGACGTTATGTCAAGAGATAATTAAAGTTGATACCTCAATTAGGTCTGCGGGGATTACGAATGAAGATGGAATAATATTACACATTAGTCATCGCAAGGGTATCAAGCCACTGCTTTCTTCAGAAGAGAGAGCTCAATATGCTATCACTGCAGCGACGAGACAATTTACAAGACTTAGATGGGAAGTCTTATTGGGCAAGATCCAGTATGCAAGTTCTCATTATTCCAAACTTATACGAGCTACTATTCCCGTAACCGATGATAATAGAAAATTATCATTTGTGATAATACTTTCCCTCGACGCGGGAACAGATAATTTTCATGAAATAATAGTTGAAAAGATAATCCCATTGATAAAGGAGAGGAGATCTGGCTTGAAATCCTGAATTAGTAAGCAATCTTCTTTACAATCATTTTATTTTTGTCCTTTTTTATTTTGCAGAGTAGCCGCCATCAATGGTCAAAGTTGTTCCAGTGATCCAATTTGCATCATCTGAACATAGATAAACAACTCCACCTGAAATATCGCTAGTATTTCCTATCCTCCTCATGGGAAATGACGACTCCAGCAACTCTTTAGATTTCTCATCTTGTAAATAAGGTTCTATCATGGGGCTCCTGATTGTGGATGGTACAATGCAATTGCATCTAATACCATATGGTCCATACTCAACTGCGATACTCTTTGTAAACATTATGATACCAGCTTTAGTAGCACCGTAAATGGATAGAGGAACATTTGGTATAGCTCGTGTCCCCAACAACGACGAGATATTGACAATATTTCCAATTTTCTTTTCCATTAATAGTGGTAGAACTGCTTTAGTCATCTGAAAAGTCCCTATCAAATTTGTCGAAATAAGATTGTCCCATTGATCTTCACTCATCATATGAAACGGGATTGGGTCGTTTAGGACGCCTGCATTGTTTACAAGGATATCGATTGTGTCGAAGGACGATATAGTTTGTTCAATTACATTTAGAACTTCTGCCTCTTTGGTAATGTCCGCACTAACAGCGAGTAAATTATTGGCATTATCACTATCTGAAATAACTTTTGTCAATTTCGAGCGATCTCTACCTACCAGAATCACTCTACATCCTTCGTTAACAAGGCGTTCAGTGGTAGACCTTCCGACTCCGCCTCCTGCACCTGTTACAATAGCAACTTTTCCTTTAAGACTCATAACAACAAATACATCTATAAACTTTTAAAGTTTAAAGGAATATTAGGTACTTTAAATTTCCAATAATTTTATATTCTATCGATGAGGCCCTCGTTTGATAAATCTCAACTTTTGCCCAATGATATTACATTGGGAATCATAGGAGGTGGACAACTTGGAAAAATGATCGGAATTGAAGCAAAAAGAATGTCATTGAATCTTGCATATTTGGATCCTGATAAGACTTGTCCAGCTTCAACCATTGCCGATCAAATGATTGTAAGTGATTTTAAAGATGAAAAATCGATTTTAGAACTAGCAAGAAAATCCGATGTGTTAACTTATGAGATCGAGCTTGCAAATTCTTTGGTTCTAAAAGATCTTGAATCCAAGGGCCACACAGTTCATCCCTCTTCTGGTGTACTAAATACGATTCAAAACAAGTTAAGACAAAAAAGATTTCTAAAAACAAAAGGAATTCCAGTTCCAGAATTTGAAGAAGTTACTTCGGTGGAACAAGCAAGAAAAATTTGCAAAGAATTTGATTATCCATTAGTTCTAAAAGCATGTGAAGATTCCTATGATGGGAGAGGAAATTTTTTAATCAGATCTCCAGGAGATGTTGAAAGGGGGATTCGGTATTTTGAGGGAAGAAAGTGCATGATAGAGAAATTCATTCATTTCAGTAAGGAAGTATCCGTCATGGTTGCTCGTAATACTCGCGGACAGATAGTGTCGTTTCCTCTAGTTCATAACATACATACAAACGGTATTTTGGATACTACTATAGTCCCGGCAGGAGTCAATGGTAAAGTAGAGTCTAATGCAAAATTGATAGCAGAAAAAGTAGTGAAGTCACTGAAAGGTGTTGGTATATTTGGTATCGAAATGTTTCTCGATGACAATAAATTAATGATAAATGAAATAGCCCCGAGACCTCATAACTCTGGCCATTATTCAATTGAAGCATGTAGTGTTTCTCAATTCGAACTACATATTAGAGCAATACTTGGTCTGCCATTAGTAAAACCCCGATTGTTGTCACCAGTGGTCATGATGAATATTTTGGGAATCCCTAACTATACTGGCGAATATTCCTTTAGGGGAATTGATAAGGCCCTTGCGATACCCGGCCTAAAGCTGCACTTTTATGGAAAAAGGATAACAAAACCTCAACGAAAACTAGGCCATTTTACAATAACTGCAGAAAATACAGAGGAAGCATTATCTAGAGCTAGGAGAGTAAGGAATTTGTTAAGAGTAGGGAAGCCACGTGAAAACAAAAAAGAAAATAAAACCACTTGTTGGGATTATCATGGGAAGTGATTCAGATCTAAAGGTAATGAATCAAGCCTCAGAATTTTTAGAGAAGGGCCATGTTCCTTATGAAATGGAAATTGTATCAGCCCATAGGACCCCCGAACTAATGTTTGAGTACGCAAAAACTGCCAAAAAAAGGGGGCTTAAGGTAATTATCGCCGGAGCTGGAGGGTCCGCACACTTGCCCGGAATGATTGCATCCTTGACTACGTTACCAGTAATAGGTGTCCCGATAGTTAGCCATAATCTAAAGGGAATGGATTCTCTTCTTTCAATTGTCCAGATGCCTACCGGAATTCCGGTTGCGTGTGTAGCAATTAATGGCTCTATAAATGCCGCAATTTTAGCATGCCAAATACTTGCATTAAGTTCTGAAAGTATAGCGCATTATGTCTCAGGCTTTAGAAAGAACTTGTACCATAGTGTTATCAAAAAAAGAGAACGATTGAAGAAAAAATAGTATTATTGTCCAATAAGAGATACGTACTATCATGAAATAATTAACATCATGATGTAAAAGATCACTGTGATTGTAAGTGAAACCTTTGTGATATTCATTGATCTATTCAATGCTGTTGCATAATTATCGAATTGATCTCGCCCCATTAATTTTATTTGTGAATATGAATCCAAATATGAAAAGCTCGAAGGAGTGGTCTTGGACATCGCCTTTCGAGATATCTCACTGAGGGCCCTGATTATATCTTTGTCATTAGTAACATTCCCCAATGCATAATATCCCTGACGAGTTCTTTTCCCCGAACTAGAATGTGTGTCGGATGAGCATATTTCCAGCATGTTGATTCCTGCCTTATTTAGTTCACGGAGAATTCGTATTCGTAACCCATTGACAAGATTATTTGAATCTGACCATCCAATAAGATGATCCTCATTGTTGATCCGAAGATTGAGAACACCGATTCCAGCTCCACCAAGTTCAATAATCCTGAACCCCGAAGTTAATGAGTTTGAATATCCAATTTCGTATGTGTGATATTGTCTTCCTTCCAATTTTTCTAATGAAGTTAAGGCGAGAGCAGTAAGAGTTGTTTCCTCTTCACATGATATTTTATTTCCCAACGCATTATGCGCATCAACAATCATTATGTCAGAAAATCCTAGCTCCTTGGAAAATTGTTCTATTTTTTTAATAATGGAGTATGGAAGATCCTCCATCCCGCTGTCCTTTGAAATAATCATAAGTACGCTAGTTTTAAAACCAATACATGTTAATGTGAAATCATTTGATTTTGTGATTAAGGGCAATGTACATTCATTACCGCTGTTTTTTAGTACCGAGTTTTTTAATGAATCAAGATATTTGTTGACTTCAGCTGTTGTAGGCAAATTTTTAGAATGGTCAGAAATACTGTGTAACACCATTGCATTATTTTCAAAGAAATTGAAAAGCGTTTGGGGAAGATTGCTTCCACCTATCGGATTAAATGGGCCTGGATGTATATCAGGTAAAACAACAAATACTTGTTTATCTCCTTCCCTTTCAAACTTCATCATTCTAGTTCTAATTTCATCTACACTCGATCTTGACTCAAATATCTCTTCCATCTTTTCTTTCTTATTTTCTGTCCATGCAGATAGAAAAGCCTGTAATACACTAAAAGTGCTTTTCAAATTTGGATATCCTGCTCTGTCAACCAATATAGACCATACAACCCCTATTGTAAATATTGTTGAACCCATAATCAACACGCTAAGATGCTCTTGTAGTATAAATGAATAAGAATAGGGCAGTATATTAGTAAAAAAGACAACAGGTAAAACGAATGCAATTAGTATCGATCTAAGCATTCTTGATCCAAAAACTGAAACAAAGATACCATAGCGAAGACCACTTGCGATGAACATTCCCCCCAGACAGTAAGTAACAAAATCTGAATTTTTACCAAAAATACTATTTGTCAATAACCCTAACAAAATAGTTACTAGCCAAAATGAGCTTGAAAAAGCTGCAACATGGATCACTTTTGAAATCTTATTTGTTGGCGTTCCCCTAAGTAGGAATAAATCTAGAAAAAATCCAACAGTAGTTATGCCAACTGCTAAAACAGAATGTATTGTTAATTCTGTAAGAGTATATGAAACATGATTAATGCCTATTATTCCCATTGATGCAATTATCGCGATAATTGCCGACGTCTTGTATGAAGATGGATTTAAGAGTGTAAAATACCATCTTCTATGAATGTCAGTTACACTGTCTTCACTTATCAATTAATGTTACTGATGGTATTCTATACTGGGAAAACGAGTCTCATAATTATTGAAATTCCTATGAGAGCACCAGTAATACCTAGTATTACTTCTGGCTTTACTTTTACACCACGAGTTTCATCTTCAAAAAATCTTAATAATCCTGCGCTCGATGCAGGCAATGGTGCATTCTTTTTCTTTCCTTCACCCAATGTAAAGGTTCTTGATGAATCATGTCTTAAATACATTCCGTTTTATTTGTACTTTAAATTAGAGAGTCTTAATATTCAATTTAATAATTTAATTTTTTCTAAAATAATAATATAGGTATCTATGACTCTCAATCTTTGCTCCTCCTCAGCTAAATTTTTATCTGATCCTATACCAGTTATTAACTCCTGAAGTCTTTTTCCTATTTTTTCGACCATTTTATTTCTATAATCAAACTCAACAATTTTCTCAATTTCTTTTGTTTTATTGTCTGCTTGCGAAATCGTGTTCCCACAAATAATACATTTGATTTCATCATTTTTTTTAACTTGTATACCACTACATTTCTCGCATGGTTCAGAAAGCAGGGTTCCTCCCTTGACCAAGAATTCAGCAGCATTTTTCATGTTTTCTCTATACTTATCATCAGATACTGACATCTTGTGCATTTGATCTTGCCATCATGTAAATTAAAGTATTCTAAGCTATTTGTACTAATAATTCTATGATTATTATTTTGATAATAACAACTGAATCCTGAATTTTTCAATCGAATTATGAATCTTGTTACTTGTACTCTATCGGGCAAGGCTTAATAATGAGAATACTTCAATGGAAATTAATTATAATATGGCGGTGATATGCAAAAAATGTGGACTCCCAAACGATCTCTGTGCATGTGGCGAGCTGGATAAAGAAGAAACCAGAATTGTTATAAGACTTGAAACAAGACGATTTTCCAAAACTACTACTATGATTGAAGGTATTGATCCAAAGTTGAGCGACATACAACACATAGTAAAAGAATTGAAAAGCAAATTAGCTTGTGGAGGAACAGCTAAAGACGGATTTATAATGTTGCAAGGAGATCATAGGGAAGATGTAAAGTCTTACCTAGTTAAATTTGGATTCACCGAATCTGCTATAGAAGTTCAATAGTCATTATTGACCCTGACAATTTTTTATTTATTTTATTATATTTTTTAGCTGAATCCTAGTTTAATATTGGTTTTAATTTAATTGAAAAAATAAAACAAAAAATAAGAATTTTGTAGGTTTGACTTTTTTGTAATTTACCAATGATGTTTTTCGTCAGGAATCAGACCTATCTGTCCTGATTCGAAATACTTATCCAGCTCTTTTATCCAGCTTTCCTTTGCAGAACCGCCACCTAAGCCCTTTCTCCTCATATAGAAAGCAATTACTGCGAGCAAGAACACTGCAAACATTATTGTTCCAAATATGTAGACCATTACATCGTAGAACAAAGGATCGTACGATGGACCGATTTGACCGATTAGACTGTGTAGTGTATTTCCAATCATTGTAAAAAGTCCTTCAATTCCGCTCATTATCTATTAGCACATTAATTCTATGATATATACATTTTGGTGAGACAGTTGAAACGGGGTCAAAAACCAATCCATGAATTCAGATATATACGAAAATCGAAAAGATATCAAATCCACTCATAAATCTAGGGCAGTTCATGAGAGGGTAATGGAACGATAGAAATTGTGAAGTTATGATTACAAAAAAAATGACTAATGAATATAAAATAAAAAAATAGTAGTAAAGTAGCGCTATGCGCTTACGGATTTTTTATGTCTGCTCATCACAATGAATGCAGCAGCTACGGCTCCAAATATTGCAACTATTGCACCAGTGTATATTGCAGCATCACCAATGTTCTTGCCAAAGAATGCAGTTCCAGAACCATAGGCGCCAGCTTGTTGAGCATTAGATACTTTTTCCTTAGCCAGACGGAGTTGTTCTTCTACACTAAGTGCTCCGGTATCTTGACCCGTTGTATATTGTGCACTCGCGGTTTGATACAAGGTTAATGCTAAAGGTCCCATTGCAATTAGTATGGCTGCTATTGTAACGACGGTAAGTGAGTTCATACTAAATTTGTAGTTTTGAATCCAATTATATAACCTTATTGGTGTTAAAAAAATTTCTAGCAAATTTTGCGATGTTTTTAATATTAGAATTAGGAATTTCTAGTCAATAGTTCATAAGTAACATTTAAGATGCTCGTTATTGATTCCTACTTAAATGGCTCGAATTCACGCTCACACTCATGGGAAGTCCCATTCAACACGACCTATTTCTTACAATGCTCCATCTTGGATAAATCAGAAGTCAGAATTATCTACTATTATTGTTCAACTTTCTAAGGATGGGCTCAGCCCAAGTGAAATTGGGATTAGAATGAGAGACCAATACGGAGTTCCCTTAATTAAACCAATATTGGGAAAGGGAATAAACCAGCTGCTTGAAGAAAATAATTCTATACCAGAGATGCCCGAAGACCTCAACCAACTTGTTCAAAAGGCATTGGCTTTGCAGAAACATCTCAAAGTGCATAATACTGACAAAAGGAATATCCGATCACTTGAGTTAATAGAAGCAAAAATTCATAGACTATCAAGATATTACAAGAAGAAAGGAAAAATCTCACAAAATTGGAAATATGCCGCAGTAATAGCTCGACTTGAATAATGAATTAAATGGGTTATACCGAATTTTATGAGAATATAAACTCGATTGGTGAGAAGATAAAAAATCTAATTGATGATAGAAAGGATATCTTAATAGTATCGAATTCATCTTGTGATGGAATTATTTCTGCAAGTCTGTTAATCAAAGCTATTTGGAAACTGGGCGGAAAGGCAACTGCCCGTTTTTTGAGTACGTTCAATGGAGATACCTTTTCTGATTTAAAGAATGAAGATCATGAATTTTATTTATTTACGGACATTGGCACTGGACTCTCAGAGCTTTTTAGCAGGCTTTTTTTGAGTGACTGGATTATATTAGATCACAAGAAAATTAATTTCGCTGAAATAGCCACAGATGACAATAACACCATTCTAAATCCATGGAAATATGATATCGATGGAAATAAAGAAATTACATCAGGCGGTATTTCCTATCTGGTAGCCAAAAATCTAGATAAAAAATTTGCAGATTTATCTCCTCTTTCAATCGTTTCTGCGCTGGGAGAATATCAGGATGTTGGTGACAAAAGATCTCTTGTTGGTCTTAATAATGAGATATTAGAAGATTCTAAAAAAAGCGGATTGATACAGACAGATATTGATCTACTGTTATCTTTTAATGAATTCTTGCCGATTCATGAATCTATTGCGAACACGTACATTCCATATTTGTATGGACTAACATCTAATAGCGAGAAGTGTCTTGAACTCCTAAAGAAAACGAATATTACTTTGAAAAAGGACGGAAGATTAAAGACAATCTCCGATATTAATCAAGAAGAAAAGTTTCTCATATTAGAAACTATCAAGAATCATCTAGGTTCTCAAATTGAATCTAACATTGATAATTTAGAAAATATTCTGATAGGCTATACCTATGTACTTCCAACCGAAGAATATGGTAGTCATCTATACGACGCTCGTAGATTTTCAGAGTTATTAAACTCTTGTGCTCTCAGTAGTAAAACTGGATTGGGTATGAGCATTTGCTTGGGTGAACGATCAGATTCCCTCGATGAAGCTGAAAGGGACGTGCAACAATTCAACAAAAGTTCCCAAAAATTAATATCAAAAATACTCAGAGAAAAATGGAGGATTTTTGACAAGGGTTTGTGTCTATTCATTAACGCTGATGGCATCATTGAACCAGACTATGTTGGTTACTTGTCTAGGCTATTGAGTTCCCATTATCAATTCATGAATAAAGTGATAATCATGAAAACAGCGATTGATGAAAATTATTCTAAATATTTCTTTAGTTCTCTACTTAAGGGAAGCATTGATGTGGAACAAATGACAAAGGAATTATCAGATTCAGTTGACGGTATTTCGGTGACATTTAACAATGTTGACGGACATATTATTATCCCCCCGGCGCAAGAGAATTCACTGATGTCTATTATTTTAAAACAAATCAAAAAGATTTCGAAATGAAAGAAGGGTTTAATATCAAGTCTAGTATGAAAATAGAATTTGATAGTAAAAGGGAAATAGATACAATGATTAGTGTATTAACACCAGACAATGTTCGTATCCCTGAAGGATTAAAGATCGATATTAGATCTGAAAACAAGTATTTGATAATTGACATTCAATGTGAAAATGGTTCAGGAACTTTCCTTAATACAATAGATGAATTACTAGAACACATATCGTTATCAAGGACAGTGACATCTAATGATTGATCCCAGGATTCTCAAGGAAAACCCTGGACTCGTACAAGACATGCTAGAGAGAAGGAAAGTTAATTATCCGCTTTCTGAACTATTGGATCTAGATAGAAAAAGACGTGAACTAATAATAGAAACTCAGTATTTTAGACACAGAAAAAATACTTTATCACAGACTATTGCAAATAAGAAAAAAAGCCAAGTAAGTATTGATAAGGAACTTGATGAGATGAAAAATGTTGGAGAGCTTATGCAAAGTGTGGAATCCAAGAAGGAAATGATAGAAAAAAGATATTCTGAATTAATTTACTCTATTCCTAACATGTTGGATGAGTCAGTCCCAACTGGAGATAGTGAGGAGGATAATATTGTTATCAGGACGTACAATGATTATATCAAATCAGGATCCAAGAAAGACCACGTCGATTTGGCAAACTCCCTTGGTTTGATCGATTTGGAAAGTGCAGCAAAAATATCTGGTGCTAGATTCTATTTCCTAAAAAAAGAACTTGTCAAGATGAACCAAGCCTTGATAAACTATGCACTAGACTTTCTTGAAGGATATGGTTACCAATTGATGCAACCGCCATTCATGCTAAAAAATGATGCAATTAAAGGTTCGATCATCATGGATGATTTTGAAGACGTTATTTACAAAATTGAAAATGAAGATCTATATATGATTGGCACATCGGAACATGCAATGGCTTCTTTGCACATGGACGAAATTTTGGATTCAAGAAAACTTCCATTGAAGTATGCTAGTATTAGTCCGTGCTTCAGGAAAGAGGCTGGTGCGCATGGTAAAGACATGAAGGGAATTTTTAGAGTTCATCAGTTTGAAAAAGTGGAACAATTCGTCATCTCAGATTCTCCAAATTCCTTTGATGAGCATGAAAG
>Ga0105092_10000316_pt1 | contig 24562 bp, 16 predicted proteins | sample PPLLak2March2015_FD_87021 | JGI IMG/M metagenome (GOLD analysis project Ga0105092, IMG submission 87021) | Freshwater sediment microbial communities from Prairie Pothole Lake near Jamestown, North Dakota, USA - PPLs Lake P7 Core (1) Depth... | ecosystem: Environmental > Aquatic > Freshwater >... | reverse complement strand
GCCGGAATGGAGGTAGCCGCCAAATCTGTGCAAAATAGGTGGATGGCGGCTTTTGGATAACGTTATGACAGGTCTCCCCGCAACATGGCCCGGACGAAGGACGGCGAGTCTCGTCTACGTGCGGGATCTGTTCCGTGAGCTGATTGGTCGGGACATGAAGCTGCGGTACAAGCGCTCTGTCGCGGGCGTTGCCTGGACGCTCCTTAATCCGCTGGCGGAGCTCGGGATCCTGTTCTTGATCTTCGGCGTGGTCCTGCCGCTTGATATCCCGGACTATCCGGCCTTCCTGTTCACGGGAATCCTGGCCTATGGATGGTTCCAGAATTCGCTGCACTTCGCGACGAATGCGGTTGTCGGTAACCGGGAATTGGTCCGCCAGCCCGGATTTCCAATCCTGATTCTTCCGGTCGTGACCGTCTCCACCAATCTCATTCACTTCCTGCTCGCACTTCCCATCCTCTTTGCCCTTCTGTTTTACAGTCGGATCCCGATCACTTGGGCGGTTATCGGGCTCCCGCTAATCATCGTTTTGCAGTTCCTGTTCACGTTGGGCCTCGCTTATCTGGTGGCGACGTTTCACGTACGATTTCGAGATACGCAGTACTTACTTCGGGTGCTGCTGCAGTTGACCTTCTACCTGACACCCGTGTTTTATGAACCGACGGCAATCCCGGAACGGTACCAGATCCTTTACCGTCTTAATCCCATGGTTTTTCTGGTCGACGGTTATCGGGCGGTGCTGATTCGCGGGGAATTCCCGCGCCCTGGCTATACGGTCATAACGACCCTGGTGGCAGGGGCCGTGCTGCTCGCGGGCCTCCACGTCTTTCGGCTCGCCAGCCAGCGTTTCGTTGATGAGCTCTAAATGACGGACGCGATCATTGTGCAGAACTTGAGCAAACGGTTTCGGCGATATCGTCCCGACCGCCCCTGGACTCTGCAGGAGGCGGTGCTGGGAGGATTGCGCAGGTTGAGGCCACTTGAGGAGTTCTGGGGGCTCCGGGACGTGAGTTTTACCGTGCCGGTCGGACACGTTCTCGGAATAGTAGGGGCCAACGGGTCGGGCAAGTCGACGCTTTTGAGACTGATCGGGGGCGTGGGCCGGCCAGACAGTGGAACCGTGAAATTGAATGGAAGGATAGGCGCGCTGCTCGATTTGGGTGCTGGTTTCCATCCCGACCTGACGGGACGGGAAAACGTTTTTGTGGCCGGGGTGGTGGCCGGGCTTACCCGGCGAGATGTAGTCGAACGTTTTGATTCTATTGTCGCGTTTGCAGAGTTGGAGGCGTTCATCGATGATCCGCTGAGGACCTACAGCACCGGCATGCAAATGCGCCTCGCTTTCGCCGTTGCCGTACATGTTGATCCTGAGATTCTGTTAATCGATGAAGTTCTCTCTGTGGGCGATCTCGGGTTCCAGCGCAAGTGTCTGGATCGAATAGCCGACTTCAAAGCGCACGGCTGCTCGATCCTGCTTGTCTCACATGAAGCGTCGCTGGTCCGCGAGCTTGCCGATGAAGTGCTCTGGCTGAATGGCGGGCGACTCGTGCTCAGAGGTAAGGCCGCTGTGGTCGTGGACAAATACGTGGACCATGTCAGTGCGGGCGCCGTGCAGGCTGGGGAAGGCTGGAATCAGGCCAGTCCACTCCCGGCCCCGGCCCCGATCTCGACCGGGCACAGTTCGCCGGTCCCCAAAATGATCGCCAGCGAGAATCGGTTTGGATCACTGGAGTTGGAGATCACCGGGGTCCGGCTAGTGAATGGCGAGGGCCGGCCGATCGACGAATTTCGAAGCGGGAACCCCTTGCGCGTTGAAATCGATTTCCGGGCGCCGCGTCGAATCCTCGCACCTATTTTCCAGGTTTACATTTTCCGGGACGATGACATGGTTTGCTGCGACTTGAACACGGAGGGGACCGAATTGAAGGCCGCCCAAGTTGAAGGTTCCGGCCGCGTTTCACTGTGCCTGGAGCGCTTCGACTTAAAAGGTGGGCGTTACTACGTGGATGTCGGTTGCTATGCCCAAAACTGGGCCTATGCCTACGACTACCACTCGGATCTGTATCCACTTCCGATAACCGGGGAGGGGGTCGAGACGCATCCGGACCCGCCCCATCATTGGGAGATCAGCGCCGGCCTCAGGGCGAGGCCGGCAGTCTCCGAGCTCCAGCCGGCCGGGCGGCGCAGAATATGGCGACTAGTTTGATGACGACCTGCGAACGCGGGGTTGAAACGGTGGTCTCAGAGAGAGTATTTCGCTGGTGGGATTACCCTCTGTTTCTGGCCTTGACCGGTCTCAATCTCTGGGCTGTCGTCTACTTCGCCGCCTACTGGGTTTCGCTTCGCGGCTGGGCGGTCTATCCGGTGGAGTTCGCGTTCCTGGCTTCCGTATTGGTTGTCCTATTGACCAACATCGAGGGGCGTTGGTTCCTGTTGTTGTTCATGCGTAAACCCAGACCAATGTCGCCAGCGTCGGGTTTGAAAGTGGCCGTGGTGACCACCGTGGTTCCGCACGCCGAATCGCTCGAAATGCTGGAGGAAACCCTGAAAGCCTTAGTGGCTCTCGATTACCCGCATGACACCTGGCTTTTGGATGAAGGTGACGAAGACCGAGTCCGGGAGCTATGTCGGAGAATAGGAGTCCGGCATTTCAGCCGCAGGAACCGGCCCGAGTACCAGACCGCCGTGGGACGGTTTCTACGCCAGTCGAAACACGGCAACTACAATGCATGGCTTGACCAGGTCGGATTTAATCACTACGACATACTGACGACATTTGACCCGGATCACGTGCCGCAGCCGCCGTTTCTCAGAAACGTGCTCGGCTATTTCCGAGATCCGTGCGTCGGTTACGTGCAGCTTCCCCAGGCTTACTACAACCAGAAAGCGAGCTTCATCGCCCGCGGAGCGGCAGAAGAAACGTACGCTTTTTACTCGTCGGTCCAGATGGCCGGTTATGGTCTCGGCTACCCGGTGTTGATCGGCTGCCACAACACCCATCGCATGTCCGCGCTGAAGGACATTGGCGGTTTTGCATGTCATGACGCGGAAGACCTGCTGATGACGCTGCAATACCGGTCTCGCGGCTGGCAGGGCGTGTACGTCCCGGAGATTCTCGCCCGCGGCCTGGCCCCGGCCGATTGGGAGACGTATCTGATCCAACAGCGCCGCTGGGCCCGGTCGGTCCTTGACATCAAATTCCGGATCTACACGCACCTGTCAGGGCACTTACCCCCGAACACCCGTATTGCAAGCTTTCTACACGGTTTTAACTACCTGCACAAAAGCTTCATCATGTTCGGGTTCACGGCTATCGTTATTTTCATCCTGGCGACCGGTATCGTGCCCCGGCTCGTCACAGCCGCAGCCCCTTCCAAGCTGGTGGTGCTCGTCGGCGTCCTTCAGCTGTGCGAGTTCTATCGCCAGCGGTTCTACCTGGATCGCGAGGGTGAGACCGGTTTCCCCTGGAGGGCGGGCATTCTCCAATACGCAAAGTGGCCCTATTTCGCGATGGCCCTCTGGGATGTGATGAAAGGGCGGCGGGTACCGTACGCCCTCACGCGGAAGGTACGAGCTCAAGGGAGGCAGTTTCTGCTCTGGCCGCATGCTGTTTCGCTCGCGATCCTGAACATCGCCTGGATCTACGGCACGGCTTCCGGCCGGCTCACCAGCACGTTTCTGCACTGTGTGGCGGCCCTTGCCGTCATTGCAGGAATGGCCCTGCTGCTGAGTGAGTTGCTGGATTTCCCCGATCCTTTCGACAAGGAACTGGCCGAAGAGATGCTCCGGAAGCGGCAGGGGGGATAAGAAAGCTGCATCGCGCGAGGGGCGGGATCATAAGGATGAAGGATGAAGAAAAGCAATTAAGATGGAATAAGAATCGAAATGCCTCTTCATCCTTCATCCTTCATCCCTTGCGGTTTGATCGGATGCTGCCAGCCATCATAAGCTCTTAACAGTCACTTCCATGATCGATCCGAGCCGACCGGATTACGCCAACACCCCAGGGTCCGTTTCGCGACCCGGCTACAGCTATGCACCGGCTGATGCGAGCACCGCTCCCTATGTGACAATCGTGACTCCGTTCTACAACGTCGACACGATCTTCCACCAAACGGCCTGCTCGGTGTTCGGCCAGTCCATGCAGCAGTGGGAGTGGATCATCATCAATGACAACTCGACGGATCCACAATCGCTTTCTCTCCTCGACACTTTTCGGAATATAGACCCTCGAATTCGGGTGATCGATCATCCCGCGAACCGGGGTCTAAGCGCCGCTCGTAACACCGGGTTTCGGGCTGCGCAAGCAGAGCTGGTGGTACAGCTGGACAGCGATGACCTCATCGAGCCGACGGCGATCGAGAAGTGGTGCTGGTTTCTGGAATCCTACCCGGAGTACTCCTTTGCCAAGGGCTATACGGTGCAGTTTGGCCCGGGTGCCTGTCTGTGGCAAAAGGGATTCCACCACGGGAGCGAATTCCTCCAAAAGAACCTGATCAATCCCACCGCCGTAATCCGCAGATCCGTCCACGAAGCCGCCGGAGGATATGACGAAGCCGATCGCGGCGGATTGATGGACTGGGACTTCTGGCTCCGCTGCGCTAATCACGGCCACTGGGGCGGAAATGTGCCGGAATTTCTGGACTGGTATCGCCGCCGTCCGGCGCACACGGACGTCTGGCCGGACTTCGACGAGGGCGTGAGACAGCGGGCCTACAGCGCGCGGCTCCGTCAGAAGTATCCGCGGCTGTGGGAAGGCGGATTCCCGGAGATCCGGCCTGCTCCTGAGCCGGCCATCGAGAGCCTTCCGGACGAGCTGCCATGTGTGAATCGATTGCAGAAGACCAAGCCCCGCGTCTTGATGCTGATCCCTTGGATGTCTCTCGGCGGCGCTGACAGGTTCAACCTGGATCTGCTCGGTCAATTGACCACGCACGGCTGGGAGATAACCATCGCTACGACACTTGGCGGTGACCACTCCTGGTTGCCGCATTATGCCCGGTATACCCCGGATCTCTTCATCCTGCACCATTTACTCCGGCCGCGAGACTACCCACGGTTCCTCCAGTACCTCATCATCTCCCGGCAAATCGACGTCGTGCTGATTTCGCACAGCGAGCTGGGTTACCGGCTGCTGCCTTACTTGCGTGCGCACTGTCCCCAAGTCACCTTCGTCGATCTTTGTCACATCGAAGAGGAACATTGGAAGAGCGGCGGTTATCCCCGGATGGCCATCCAGTACCAGGACTTGATTGATCTTGACATGGTGACGTCCGAGCATTTGAAGGGCTGGATGATCGAACACGGTGCGGACGCGGAACGAATCAGCGTGTGCCATACGAACGTCGATGTTGAAGAATTCTGCCCGGATCCCGCACGGCGCACTTCCATCCGCGATGAGCTGGGTTTGGATCGTGACGTGCCGGTCATCTTGTACGCTGGACGGATGTGCGCTCAGAAACAGCCCGACGTTTTTGCGCGGACGATTCTTCAACTCCGTGAACAGGGTCTGAAGTTCGCTGCCCTCGCGGCGGGAAACGGACCGGAATTCGAATGGCTTCGCTCTTTCGTCATCACAAACGCACTACGAGATCGGGTGCGCCTGCTCGGCGAAGTTCCACCCCCGCGGGTCAAACTTCTCATGCAGGCTTCCGACGTCTTCTTCCTGCCTTCCGCCTGGGAGGGCGTCGCTCTGACGATCTATGAGGCGATGGCCTGCGGGTTGGCCGTCGTTGCCGCAGATACGGGCGGACAGCGGGAACTCGTGACCCCGGAAGCGGGGGTACTCGTCCCGCGCAGCGATAAGGAGACTGAAGCGAAGCAGTATGCGAGCGCCCTCACGGAACTGCTTCAAAGCGCGGAGCGTCGCCGCAAGTTGGGGCAGGCTGCCCGTGAGCGCGTGATCCGGCTTTTCCCGCTACCGCAGATGGGTGAACGCGTGGCCGCGCTTCTCGAGCAGGCCTCCGAATGGCACGAAAACCGGCCTCGGCCCACGCCCAGTCCCGCTTTCGGAACGGCGTGCGCAGAGCAGGCGGTAGAGTCGATCCGCCTCGCGCAGCTGACCGCCCAGGTGTGGGGGGAGCCGAATGGCAACGGGTGGCGGCAGCGGAGTTATCTCTTCCTGGCCCGGGCGTACGACCCGCTCTACCGGCTGGGGGTCAGGCGAGGCTGGAAACGTGTCCCTGCCTTCGCCGAGAGAGTGAAGAAAGCGCTGTTGAGAGCGTAGGCACGGGGGGGATTCTTATGCTGGAGTACAGAGCCGCGCACGCAGCGAAGGGCTGCGGAGCGCTTTCCGCGAAGCAGCCTGGAGCGGAGTGAGCGGCTCTGTTGCGCGACTCCAGCCCTGTAAATCCTGGTTGGAAGTCAACTAGCCATATGCAACTATCTGTCATCATTCCTGCTCACAATGCCGCGGAGACGCTCGCAGAGACCCTCGACTCCCTCCTTGCCCAGACGTCCCCCGACTGGGAAGCGATTGTCGTGGATGACGGGTCGGCGGACGAGACCGCCGGCGTCGCTTCCGACTATGCGGCCCGTGATCCGCGAATTCGGTTGGTGAGTCAGGCACAGGCCGGCGAAAGTGGGGCGCGGAACACCGGGATCGGGCTGGCTCGCTATGACTGGTTTCTGTTCCTGGACGCCGATGATTGGCTATTGCCCCTTTACCTCGAACGAGCGGCTGCCCGGCTGGAAGCCGACTCTAACCTGGACGCGGTGATGTGCGGTTGGACCCGGGTGGCTCCGGACGGGAGATTGAGTGACGATAAATACTGCCCACAGCCCGAGAATGTCTTTGAGCTTTCGACCAAGTACTGCCCGTTTGCAATCCATGCGTGCGTCGTCCGCCGCTCCCTGGTCGAGTCTGCCGGCACTTTTGACACGAGCTTGCGGACCTGTGCCGACTGGGACTTCTGGCAGCGAATCGCCCGGCAGGGAGCTCGCTTTGGGATGATTCCAGAAGTGCTGGCGCGCTACCGTATGCGTCCAGGCTCCGCAGGAGTCAACGGCCCGCAATTGCTGCGCGATGGTTTGCGCGTCATCCGGCAGGGGCATTCGTCTGATTCCCGCCTGACTCGGCCGGCGCCCGAATATGCGCACGGAACGCCTCGTGACCTGTTGCCGAGAGCCGAATACCACTACTGCTGCTGGGCGGCTGGTCTCATGATCGGCGGGGGGCACGATGCGACCTCACTCCTCGAATCCTTCACGCGCCCCGAATCCGATCTCGACCCGCATCGGATCGCCTTGATTCTCTTTGAAGCGATCCTGTTGCCTGCCTGCCGCCTGCCTTCCGACTGGCCGAGCATCTGGCCGGCTTATGAAAGGCTGCTCGACTTGTTCCTTCAGGGACTGGAGGCCAAGTCGCTGGCTCCGGGAATCGCGCTTCGCTCCCGGCGTGAGTTGGAGCGGCTCGTTCTTCGTCGCTCCGTCACTCGCAGCCCGCTTGCCATCGGACGCGCTTATCGGGTGAAAATTGAGGCCGTGGAACCGATTCCGGACGTCTGGCCGCCGAAGCCGGCCGATCGTTTGATCTGTGAGGTCGAGGTTGAAGGCACACGCCTCGGTTCTTTCGAATTGCCGGTTTGCGACGGTTTCGTCCCTGCCTACGTCCTGGCTGATGCAATGGTTGCCCGGTTCGCCTGGCCTATCCTGGGCCGGTTCTGGCGGAAGACGTTTTACCGTCAATTCCAGGTAAAGCAAGACCCGGATGGTATTTCAATCTGGAGGGAAGGATCTTGCCTGGCCCGGGGCCTCCCCGAAGAGGAGGAATCCCTGTGGCAGCAGGCGCACGATCGTATCGGTTGGGCGATTTTCTCCGAGCAACTATGGAAAGTCGTCGGCGACGGCTCACGGCAACGTGCCGAGGATGGCTGGTTTCTGGCTGAAGCATCAGACCAGGTACCAGGAGTCGAAGTGATCGGTGACCGGCTGGTTTGCCTGCCGACGGTCGGAGGTGTTCCGCTGGGGGCGGTGACCGTACCGGTCGATGGCTGGTTCGTGCCGGCTGACCAGCTTCGATCTGCATTGCTCGAAGCCGTTGGATTCGAATCGTGCCGCGTTGCCGTCCGCGAAGGGCTGCTGGGCAGGAGCTTTCAGGCGCCTGCCTCGCTTTGGGAACGCCTGAGAATCGCCGCCGACCAACGCCGTCGAGACAGCGACGCCGGCACGAGGGAATCCCTTTTCCCTCCTGCGCTCTCTCAAGCCCTCCGCCCGGACCAGGGCACGATCGTACTCGGTCCACGGTTGTCGGATCCGATCGCGACAAGTGCCTCCCGGCGGGCGGTTTTGCCTGCGGAGGCGGCATCAGAGATCCTGGAAGCGGTTTCCGGCAGCCAGCAGGTTTATTGTGAGCCGCCCGCCCGATTGTTATGCGCGCCCGATCTGGTGCCTTTCAAAGATCATCGTCTCCAAGCGGAAGTCTGGGGCTGGGGCCAATTCCTGCCAGGGAGGACTCGGTCGGTCTTCAACATCCTCAACAGAATCAAGCTTCGCCGTCCGGCCGTCCCTCTGGAAGATGGCGTTCTGACCAGCCGTCTCCCCATCCTCATGTATCACCGCGTGGCCCCTACAGGAGATCCGCGAACTTCTCGCTTTCGAATGACGCCCGACGCTTTCGAGGAGCAGCTTCATTACTTGTACGAGGCCGGCTATAGAAGCGTGAGCCTGGAAGAGTGGCGACTTGCTATGAAAGATGAGCGGCCCCTGCCAGGACGGGCCGTCCTGATGACCTTCGACGACGGATACCTGGATTTCGAGACTTATGCCTGGCCGCTGCTCCGGCGTTACAGCTTCTCGGCCACCCTTTTTGTCGTGACCGAGGATGTCGGAAAGACCAACCGCTGGGACCACCGGCGGGCGGAAGAGCTTTGCCTGCTGGACTGGACGCAGCTCCGCTGTCTTCAGAGCCAGGGACTTGAAATTGGCTCTCACTCCGCCAGCCACCCTTCTTTTAGCGACCTCACTCCCGGGGAAATTGTGCGCGAAGCAGCTCGATCGCGCGCGATTCTTCAACGTCAGCTGGAGCGTCCCGTAAAGGCGTTTGCTTACCCCTACGGTATACACGACGAGGCCATTCAGCACCTGGTCGGCGCCTGCGGGTATATTTTCGGGCTGTCCTGCGAATACAGCCTGAGCGGTTTTTTTGATCGTTTGCTTGCCTTGCCCCGAATTGAGATCACGGGTTCCGACACGCTGCCGGATTTTGTGAGAAAAATCGGCGGAGGCCAAGCGTAGCACCCTAAACGCGTTTCAGAGCCGGTCGCTACGCGCTTTGCGCGTTACGCTCCCGGCTCTGAAAGATCTGCTCAGCCCCTTTCCTCCGGGTTGCCTGAAACCCTGACAATAAGTTAATCTTAATGATAGATCTGCTATGCATTACCGCCCCTCTCGCGGTCAGGAATTGGTCTATGGAAGAGAACTCCGAAACCCAGGAACCTGGGAAGAAACCGCGTCGGGAGGATCAGAAGCACCAACGAAGCGACGCTGTCGACGAGGTGGGCAGGGTCGTCCACGAAGCCGCGGAGGCTGAAACCAACGGGCAATATGCGCTCGCCAGTCTCCTGGCCTTGCATGCCCTCCAGCTTGACCCGGTCCGAGCAGAGGCGTCCGCGATTTTCGAACGCTGCCAGGCGGCGCTCGGCCGCGTCGCTCCAGACGTTCTGGAAAAAGGGACTCCGGCGCCCGTGGCAGGATTGCCACCCTGGGCCGAGTCTCGAGAGCCAGGCGCAAAGCACCCGATGGAAAACCTTTTCAGGGACGACGCGTTGCGCCATCCGATCGACTTGGACGGTGTTGCGCCCCTGACGCCGGGTCCCGACCCCCACGGGCTTGGTTCCCGCGTGGTTCGGCCGGTGCTTCCATTTGTCATCCTCGGCTTGCTGGTGGCGGGTATCTGGCTGGCGTCCAGCCGGACGGGTACCGGTCCGGCCCCGGTAACGGCTCAGCCTGCCGTCGCAGAGCCGCAAGCTGCCCCGGACGATCCCGATCCCGTTACTGATCCCAGGCCGGGTGCCCTTGCACCAGGGACCGTTGCTCTGAACATTGTGCCGTGGGCGAAGGTGGATGCAATTTACAGCGTGTACGACGGACACCAGATCGAGCCGGACGGCCTGGTCAGCCCCTGCACGGTCTCTCTTCCTCCGGGTCGGTACAGCTTTACTGTCTCCCACCCGGATTTCGGAAGCCTCGACCTGCCCGTCATCGTGAAGAGCGGCGAGGTCACTAAGGTCGAGCACTCTTTGATCTCAAACAAGGAGCTCGAAAAAGAACTGGCTCCGGCGCTCAAATCATCCGGGTCTCCATTCAGCCAGACAGGCGAGCCGGCGATGCAGCAGAGCGCCGCTTTGCAAAGGTGAGGAAGACATCATGACGTATCGATCCTGGGGGGTATTAGCGGCTGTGCTCGTCATCGTGTTCACAACCTCAGCCCGAGGACAGACGAACGAAGAACTATTCAGCGAATTTCAATTCAATTTCTCCCCGCCAGGAGCGAAATCCGCGGCGATGGGCCGGGCGTTCATCGGACAGGCGGACGACGCGTCCACCGCAGTGACAAATCCCGCCGGTTTGGTCAATCTGAAGGATGTTCAACTCTACGTGGAATTCAAGCACACCGACCTGTCCTTGCGGCGATTTCAGGTTCCGGAGAGCAACCTCGATTTCAACTCTTTGTCATTCCTGAATCTCAGCATCCCCGTGCACAGTCGGGTCACGATTGCCCTAACCCGGCACGAGTTTCTGAAGCACAAGGAGAATCTCTCGTTGGGCCAACGCTTCCTCGATCCTGCCCAACGTTTCTACATCATTCCGCTGGAAGGCCGGAGCTCGTTTGAAGGGGAATCTTACGCGGGGAGTATAGGGTTCGAGTTGCCGGGCAACTTCGACCTTGGATTTTCAGTCTCAGCTAATCGATTGCGTCCTGATACGACCCTTTACAGCTCGCTCGATGATTTCCAGCATGCGATAACCGGCAGCGACTGGGCGCCCGGAGGAACGGCGGGCATCCTTTACGTGCCGGCCGAAGGCTTTTCTGTCGGCGCTGTCTACACTCGAAGTCCGAAGTTCGGGCTTGGAGAGACGATGACGCTGTCGTTCAGCGACAATCCACAACAGTTTGACGACGTTCTCCGGATGGACCTTCCCGATCGCATTGGGGTCGGCGTCAGTGTCCGCCCTGCGAGAGACTTCTCGGTTCTCTTTGACGTCGTTCACGTGCGTTATTCGCAGCTCGCATCGCCAACCGAATTGATACTGGGCGGGACGGGAGTGCGTGCCGAAGACTTTTACATCGAGAACGGCACCGAGCTCCATTTGGGAACGGAGTACGGGATCCCGATCGGTGGCAGCGCCCTTTACCTGCGCGCCGGGTTTCTCACCGATCCCGATCACAGTCTGAAGTTCCGCGATGTCGGAGACGAGGCCGACCAGGGAAGCCGGCTCGGCTTCGCTGCTGTCTTCGATCCGGATGCCCCGGGGACTAATTACGGCGGGTCGGCGGGCATCGGATTGAACTTCGGGGAGGTTCTGCAGCTGGATGTGGCCTATGTTCGGATGGAGCGTTTTGGTGAAGTAGTCGGCTCGCTCGCTTACAGCTTCCACTGAGGAAACATGCGTCGTTTGGTATTAATTTTGACGATCGTCCTGCTTGTCTCGGCGGGTAGCGCGCGCGGGGAGCGGTGGTACAAACTTTACGATCAGGCTCAAGATGATATGGACCAGCAGCGTTGGGAATCGGCCATTCACAAACTCCAACAGGCAGTGGCCCAGAAAGCCGACTCCGGGGCATCGGTAAGAGGCGAAGGAACAAAGAGGATGGCGTACTTCCCGTATTTCCTCATGGGGAAGGCGTACTACCACCTGGGCCGCTACGATGAGGCCGATTTGTTCTTCCGTCGGGAAGCGAGGGTCAGGTTGCCCAGCCGGGTAGCGACGGAAATCGCTGTCTACCACACGTATCTGCGCGCGATAGACGAGGACCGCAAACGCGTGGCTCAGTTTAATCAGATGATTGAACGCGCGCAGGCGTTGCGGGCCCAGGGAGCGTTTGTGCAGGCCGCCGATATACTGCGAGGCGCGCGCGATTACCACCCGGGCGAATTCCAGCGACGAAACCTCGGGGGCACGGTCGATGAGTTGATGAACCTGGACAGAACCCGCGTCGAGGAACAAGCCAGACGCGAAAGGGAAACGAAGTTTGCGGCCCTTATGCAAACCGCTTCTCAGCTCGAGAAGCAGGGGCGACTTCGGGATGCCGGCCAGCAGTTGCTTGAGGCTGATCGACTGGTTTCCGGCCGAACCGAGGTAGCTGCTTTAAAGAAGCGCATCAAAGATCGGCAGGACCAGTACGCTCAGCTTAAACAGGCGGCGTTGTCAAACCAAATCGACGGCAAGCTGACCCAAGCGCTGCAAGCCCTGAAACAGGCAGGCGAGGCGGATCCGGAACGATTCAACTCCGACAAGTTAGCCAGTCTCGTCCGTTCACTTACCAGGCAGATTGAGATTGAAAAGGACGTCCAGCGGTCCAGAACCGTGGCGGCCGTTGAGTCAAAGCGGCAGGAGGCCCGGGTCCCGAGAACACGGAATCAGAAACCAGCCGCTCGTAACCGGCGAGACGCGGTCCATTTGGTTTCCGTGCCGGATTCCGCCGCCGCGCGGCGGGCTGTTCTGGCGGCCTATCAGGGACCACCCGAGGAAGCGGTCCGGCTCCTTCAGGCAGTGCAGTCAAACGGCCGGACCCGCAACGCGGAGTTGGAGAGTTCCACCGGAATCGCGTACGCCCGCCTAAGCTTCTTGACCGTTGATGTGTCGGACAGCGAGCGGTACCGTGAGAAGGCGACCCAACACTTCCGGCTCGCTCTCGCCCTCGACCCCGGCCATAAACTCAACTCCCGCCTCGTCGCCCCGCAGATCATGGATCTGTTCGCCGCGAGCAGGTAGGAAGGCGGGAAGCGAAGAAGGGAAGAAGGGACGGTACCGGATTCAGCGGCGGTTACGTGACCCGCCGTTTTGTGGCGGGTCACGCAACCGCCCCTCCGCCCCTCCGCCCCTCCGCCCCTTTGCCCCTTTGCCCCTTTGCCCCTTTCTCAGTTTGTGGTTTCATGCTGGCATGCGAAGAAAAAGCGGCTTCATGGCGGTTTTTCTGGCTTTCTTGACTCTCACTCCGGCTCACGCCGCCCAGGCGCGTATTACCTCTCCTGAAGACTTTTTCGGCTTTCGACTGGGCAGCGACCGGAAAATGGCTCGCTGGGACAAGCTGGTGGAATACTACCGGCTTCTGGAAAAAGAGGGCGGCGGCAAGCTCAAATGCATCGAAATGGGACCATCGACGATGGGCAATCCTTTTCTGCTCGTGATCGTCTCAGCGCCCGGCAATCTCACCAACCTTGAGCGGCTCAGGCAGGTCAACAGCCGCATAAGCGATCCGCGGGGCCTGTCGGAACCGGAGGCAAAGAAACTGGTTGCCGAAGGGAAAGCTGTGGTGTGCCAGTCGATGAGCCTGCACGCGACGGAAATCGGCGGGGCGCAGATGGCCCCGGAGCTCGCCTACGATTTGCTCACCCGACAAGATGAAGAGACCAGGCAGATTCTGGACAACGTGATCCTCCTCCTGGTCCCGTCCTTCAATCCTGACGGCCTGAACATGGTGGCCGACTGGTACGCCAAGAATCTAGGCACGGAGTACGAAGGCGGAGACCTGCCGTGGCTGTATCACAAATACGCCGGACACGATAACAACCGCGACGCCTTTCAGCTCAACCTGCCGGAATCTCAGTACATGGCGAAGATTCTCTTCACCGACTGGAATCCCCAGGCGTACATGGACCATCACCACATGGGCAGCTACGGGGCCCGGATTTACGTTCCTCCGTACGCCGAGCCGGTACGGCCGAATGCCGATCCTCTCGTCTGGCGTGAGCTGAGTTGGTACGGAGCCCATATCGCCTGCAAAGAGGAGGAAGCCGGCATGTCAGGCGTCCTCAACATGGCGCAGTACTCAGGCTGGGGACACTTCGGGTTTCACTGGGTGACGCCTTTCCACAACATCACCGGAATGCTGACTGAATCGGCTTCCGCCAAAGTTGCGACGCCGATCTTTATTCATCCCGATCAATTGCGCGGCGGAGCTCGCGGCCTTCCGGCCTACGAGGAGCAGACGACGTTTCCGAATCCCTGGCCCGGCGGGTGGTGGAGGCTCAGGGACATCGTGGATCGGCAGAAAATCGCCGCCTGGGCACTCCTTGACCAGGCAGGCAGGAACCGCGAGACCGTGCTGTGGAATGCTTACCTGAAGGCGCGCCGGCAGACAGAACGGGGCGCCGAAGGAAAGCCCGCCTTTTACGTAATAAGCGCCAACCAGCATGACCCGTTGACGGCCTTGAAGCTGGTGAACACGCTGATGCTGCAGGGCATCGAAGTCAAACAGGCGCCGAAAGGGATGGTCACGCCGGCTGGCGTCTCCTACCCCGCCGGCTCGTATGTCGTATCGCTTGAGCAGCCGAAAATGGGGCTTATCCGGTATCTGCTCGGGCGCACCTTCTATCCGGATAACGAGTGGACCCGGGCCAAAGACGGCTCGCCTATCCGGCCGTACGACATGGCGACAGATACGATGTCCGAATTCATGGGAGTCCGTGTCGAACCGGTCGACCAAGCCGTAACAGCGGAGCTGGTGAAACTGACGGCTGCAGTTCCGACTGAAGGAAGAATTGAAGGGGGATCGGCCGGCTTCGTGCTGGACGGCCGGCTCAATGACAGCTTCAAGGCGGTTAACCTTCTGCTGGATCAAGGCGCCGCAATCCGGCGAGTGGACAAACCTGCGGGCGGGCTGCGCCCGGGCGACTTCCTGGTTGCTTCCGCACCGGAGTCAAGCGTCGCGAACATCGCGAAACAGACCGGTGTCGATTTCAAATCGTCGAAAAGCCAGATCAACGAGGGAGCCCATGAGCTGAAGAGGCTTCGCATCGGAATGTACCAGCGGTATCGGGGCGGAAACATCGACGAGGGCTGGACCCGGCTTGTCTTGGAGCAATTCCGCTTTCCGTACACGACGCTGATGGATGCCGAGATCAAAAAGGGAGGACTGAACGACAAGTACGATGTGATTATCCTCCCGGACGACTCGACTTTCATGCTCACCGGAGACAAGGCGGACGACCGAAGAGACCAAGGGCGCGGAGGAACTCCGTGGCGAGAGGAACCGTATCCGGCGGAATACAGGAGTGGATTGGGCAAGGAAGGCATCGAGGCCTTGAAGGCTTTCGTCCAGAAGGGCGGAACACTCCTCGCACTCGGCCGTTCGACGGATTTCGCGATCGAGAAGCTGGAGTTGCCCGTTCGAAACGTAGTTGGGAACCAGCCTCCCAGGGAGTTCTTTTGCCCGGGGTCTACGCTGCGGGCCCGATTCGACAACGCGAACCCGCTGGCCTACGGGATGCCTGATGAGGGACTGGTTCTATTTTTCTACAGCCAAGCGTTCGAAATTCTTCCCAACGACTTCAACGAACGGTACGAAGTTGTTGCGACATACGCTGACCGAGATATCCTCCAGAGCGGTTGGCTGGTCGGGGGCGATGCGCTCGCCAAAAAGCCAGCCATGATTGCGGCTCGTTACGGGCAAGGGAAAGTGGTGCTTATCGGTTTTCGAACCCAGCACCGGGCCCAGACCCACGGGACTTACAAACTGCTGTTCAATGCACTGATGAGGTAAACGCTGAAACCGTTGCTGATCGGACGGATCCGACCGATCGGTCCGATCCGTCCGATCAGCCGCGCCGCACGTCTCTCGCTGAAACCCCACCCTCGCGCAAGCCATCCCAACCATCATGGACCCGAATAAAGCAGACGAATCCCAGCCGTGCGAGATTTGCGGCTCTCCGGAAGCCCTTCAGTTTGCAGATCAGTGGATCTGCGAGGACTGTTACCGGGGCCGGGGTTCTTGTTGCCCGGAATTTGGCAAGGATGACCTTTGGACCTTCCCCGAAGACGAAAGGGAAGAGGACGAGAGCGAAGAGGTCTGCGCTCACATTTCCGAACAGTAGAAAGACGAACAACCGGGAAAATCTCCCCGCTTCTCCTAACTGCCGCTTATTGACGATTCCTGCAACTCTTTGGTTTTACACGTCGGTCAATTTCAGGCACGGTTCTTGCGATAGCAGGCTCCGAGGTGAGGATTCGCTGGAAGGGGATTCGCAGGAAGGAGTGTCCAGAGTGGGCGAGTTTTTATGCCGGGTCGTTACCAAGAATAACGTCACCTGCTTCGGGGAGGCCGTAATGACTCACATCAGAACGTACGACGAAGGCGCTGATCCTCTTCACAAGTGTGCCTATCACGGCGCAAAAGCCGGCGAGCGGACGCCGGCAGAGGCATCCGGAATCGGATTATGGTCATGGCGCCCCCAGTCTCGCGAGTTCTTGTACTCGAGGGAGTGGCTGGAAGTCTTTGGTCTGCCCCCACACACCTCATTGGAGGGTGACGACTGGCTCAGCCTGATCCATTGCGACGACCGGGAGCGGGTTAGGTCCGAGATGGACGCTGCCATTGCGTCAGGAGGTATTTGTGACCTGGAGTTTCGAGTTATATGGCCGGATGAAACCAGGCACTGGGTGTTGTGCAAAGGCAGGGCGATCGGACGGGGTCCGCAAGCCAGCGTTCGAGGAATCGTCTTGGATCTCACCGCGCACAAAGAACAGGAACGTGAGCGCCAGCGCGAGATAAAACAAAAATATGAAGGGCAGCTGCGCCTGCTGGCTTCCGAGCTGACACAAGCGGAACAACGGGAACGAGACCGCATGGCCCAGGTCCTGCACGATCACCTGCAGCAACTGCTTGTGGCCGCTAAGTTCCAGGTTCGCAGCCTGGTCAAGTTCCGCATGCTCAACCCGACCGTTGCCTCTCGCTTTGAGGTGTTGGAAGACCTCCTCATGCAGGCCATTCATGCCTGCAGATCCTTTGCCGTTGAGCTCAGCCCCGCCGTCCTGGAGCTCGGACTCGGTCCTGCCTTGAAATGGCTGGCCGGATGGATGAACGAAAAGCACGGGCTTTCTGTCAGGGTTGATGTCTGCGGCGACTGTCAGCTGGGGGACAAAGACGTGCAGATGCTGCTTTTCCAGTCCGCTCAAGAACTGCTTCTCAATGTCGTCAAGCATGCGAAAGTCAACGGCGCTGAGATTCAAGTCAAGTGCCTGGCCAAAAAGGCGATACGTCTGACGGTGCGCGACCATGGGGCTGGGTTTGATGCGACGGCCATCGGGCACGGCGAAGGATCCGAACACCCGAGTTTCGGCCTTTTCAGCATCAAACAGCGAGTGGAACTGATAGGAGGCAAGCTGAGAATTCAGAGCCGCCCCGGACTGGGGGCGAAAGTCGACGTGATTGTGCCGCAGGTGTGACTGGTGTCGGGCTGGAGTCGCGTTACAGAGCCGCGCACGAAGCGAGGGGCTGCGAAGCGTCTTTTGCGGAGCAGCCAGGAGCGGAGTAAGCGGGCCACCCAGCGAACCGTGACGGCCCGCTGGGTGGCCGCTCCTGGCTGCTCCGCAAAAGACGCTTCGCAGCCCCTCGGCTTCGTGCGCGGCTCTGTAACGCGTTCAGGGCTAGAAGAACGGAAAATACTTCTTCATGTCTTCCTTCTTGATAGGAGAGCCGTACTCCGACACCTGGAAGGCTTCGGCGTAGACGATCTTGGCTCCCTTGTCCTGCCCATACAGCTCGATCAGCTTTGCCCGGTACTTGTCCGCTTCCCGCTTGTTCTGCGGCTTTAACTGCTCGCCCAACCATTCCCGGCGCCCGGTCTTCGGCACCTGGTCCAGTTCGTTGCGGTTGTACGGCAGCCATTCGTACATCTGCGATTCATGGCAGTGGTACATGTCAATTTTCTTTTCAATCACGTCGTCGATACCCACCACAACGTCGGGATTGAACGGAGTCGGCTTGGTGAACCGGTCGGAAACATAGATGAAGATCGGGTTGGTGCGGAGATGCGGCGTCTCAGCGACGATATTCGGGACGGTCACCATGTAAGCCGCATCGCGAACGAGCAGAGCCGTATTGCGATGATCCGGATGGTAGTCGTCTTCACGAGGGGTGAACACGAGGTCCGGTTTGAACTCGCGGATGATTCGGATCACTTTCTGACGGTTCTCCAGGGTCGGCATTAACTCGCCGTCGTGGTTATCCATCACCACGTATTCCGCGCCGATGGCCTTGCCTGCACACTGGGTTTCCTTATACCGCCGCTGCGCCAGCGGGCCGCCTCCGATTTCAAAATGACCGGCATCGCCGTTGGTCAGAGTCACCAACATGACCTTGTGGCCCATCTGGACGTATTTGGCCATGGTCCCGCCCGCTTTTTCCGGGTCATCCGGATGAGCGCCAAAAACCATGATTCGCAGTTGGTTCGCAGGCTGTTGCTGCGACAACACGACTCCCGTAACCAGGATGGTCAGCAGGATCAGGATCGAGCTCAGCTTCATAGTTTTCTCCTTAGCAAACATTCTACTTTAACCCGTCTTTCGTCATTCGGCCGTCGATTTGCCGCCAGATTCCGCGCGGGTTCCCGTCCTGCAGTTCTTCGGGCAGCGCCCACTGGGGAAAATCCTGGTAGCAAACCGGCCGGGCAAAGCGGTAAATAGCGGCGGTCCCGACGGAGGTGAATTTGGGATCAGTGGTGGCCGGGAAGGGCCCTCCGTGATGCATGGCGGCACAAACCTCGACTCCCGTGGGAAAGCCATTGAAGATCAGCCGACCTGCTTTTTCCTCCAGCAGATGCACCAGTCCCCGGTGTTCAGCGAGATCCTGCTCGGTGCCGTGAATCGTAGCCGTCAGGTTCCCCTGCAGCGCGGCCGCGATCTCCTGCATTCTCTCGGCTGATGCGCAAGCAACCAGCACCGTGCAGGGCCCAAAGACCTCTTCGGCAAGCCAGGAATTCTCCTGAAACGTATCGTCATCCGTGATGATAAATGCCGAACCCGCCAGCGTTCGTGCCTCTTCTCCAGCGACCCGGACCTTCACCGCCACGGTCACACCCTCCGCTTCCCGGAAATGCTCTACGCCGCGCTCATACGCGTTTCTAATTCCTTCATTGAGCATTGTTCCCGGCGGGGTCTTGCCTATTCGGCGCTCGGTCCCTTCGATGAATTGATCCAAGCCGGTCGATCGAATGCCGAAGACCAGGCCGGGGTTGGTGCAGAACTGCCCGACACCGAGACACACCGATTGCGCGAGGCCTTCCGCGATTTGCAGCGAGCGTTCTGAGAGTGCGCCAGGCAGCAGGAATACTGGGTTCACGCTTCCCATTTCGGCATACACCGGAATCGGGTCGGGCCGGGAGGAAGCGGCGTCAAAAATGGCTTTCCCCGCCCGGTACGAACCCGTGAAACCGACGGCGGAAGTTGCCGGATGTGTAACTAGTCCAATGCTTGTTTCAGGGGCTCTCGAATGAAGCAGGGAAAAAGTACCCGGGTGGAAGCGACACCGCGCCACAGCCTCTCTAATCGCCATTCCGACGAGCTCGGAAGTCCCGGGATGTGACGGGTGGGCTTTGACGACAACGGGACATCCAGCCGCGAGCGCCGAAGTGGTGTCGCCTCCCGCAACGGAGAACGCAAGCGGGAAATTACTGGCCCCGAAGACGACAACGGGCCCTAGCGCGGTCAGCATCCGCCGGATGTCAGGCTTAGGCGTGGGCTGGCGATCCGGCTGCCCTCGGTCGATGCGTGCATCAACCCAGGATCCTTCCGTAACCAGCTGAGCGAACATGCGCAGTTGGCCGACCGTTCGCTGTCGCTCGCCTTTGATTCGGGCCTCAGGCAGGCCCGTTTCCGCACAGGCCCGCGCGACCAACTCGTCTCCGAGTGACTCGATCTCCTGGGCGATGGCTTCCAATAGACCTGCTCGCCTGTCTGGCGGCAGTTTCCGGTGAGCTCGAAAGGCATCGGCGGCCAGCGTTAATGCACTGTCGATTTCGTCCGGCGTTGCTTCATGAAAGTCGGGTTCGAGATCCTCGAGCGTGGCAGGATTTACGGCTCGGAACACCGATTCTCCCTCGCGCGACAGGGCTCGGCCCACCAGGTTCTCACCGTGCAGTCTTAAAGTCATTGTCCTCACTTACTCCACGATATTGACCAGCGTACCAATCGGGTCGATGGAAATGGAAATCCTGTCGCCTGGACGAAGAGTCACACCGCTGGGAGGGACCACCCCGGTGCCGGTCAGCAGAAAACAGCCGCGCGGAAAGCTGTTCTGTCTAAAAAGATACGCGACCAATTCCTCCGGAGTCCGTTTCATCTCACTGAGCCGGGTGCAGCCGGAGAAAAGCTCTTGCCCCTCCCGGGCAATGGCCAGCCGAATCTCTGTGGACCCGGGCAGAGGCTCGGTCTGAATGAGCAATCCCGGACCAAGGCTACAGGACCGATCATAGACTTTTGCCTGGGGGAGATACAGCGGGTTCGCGCCTTCAATGTCGCGCGCGCTCATATCATTGCCGATCGTGTAGCCGATAATGCGTCCGGCGCAGCTGATGGCAAGCACGAGCTCCGGCTCGGGCACTGACCACGAGGAGTCCCGGCGAATGGCGACGGCCTGTTGGTGCGTTACGGTGCGATGCCCGGTCGACTTGAAGAAGAGCTCCGGCCGTTCGGCCTCATAGACGCGATCGTAGAAACTCTGTCCGCCGGCCTGGCTCGATTCCTCCATCCGGGCGGTCCGGCTTCGGAAATACGTGACGCCGGCCGCCCACACCTCCTGGCCGTCAATGGGCGGCAACAGGTGATCGAACTCGTAAGAATCGAGGGGTCGTGAGTGCCGGATTTCCAGAAAAGAGAATAAATCGTCCTGTTGGAACAAGCTGTCCCAGGAGATGTCGGTAAACAGGCGGTAATTCGTGTTCTGTTCGACTACGATGCCGTTGGTTGTACGGTAAATTCGCACAGGAGCCTCTTCTTCATCCCCTGTCCTGAACGTCGTGCCACGGTTTCGCCCCCGTAGGGGGCAGATGTTTATAGTAACCGGTGGGAGGGTACGGGCGCCCCAGCGGGGCGCGATGTTCCGAGGCGCCTCAGAACATCGCGCCCCCGCTGGGGCGCCCGTACCTTCCTCCCCGGATTACTATAAACATCTGCCCCCTACGGGGGCGAAACCGTCACACGGCCTTCAGAGGACGTTTTCCGCCCGTTACCTCTCCAACAACTCAACAATCCGATCCACGTCGTACACGCAACCGCCCCACGTTCCCCCACCGACGGCCTGGAGGGCGGCCCAGAGCCGGGTATCGTCGGGCAGGTCCGCCCTCGCCGCCAGGTCAGGCCGCGCCGGCCGGCCCGAGAGAATCCGATTGCCCAATTCCGGGCTCAGTTGGGCGGCAGGAGTCGTTGCCTCCCCCACCAGGTCCAGTCGGCCCACCAACTGCCGCGTGTCGATCTCAACGCGAATCGCGTCCCCTGCCTGGACCTTGCCGATCGGGCCCCCTCCGAGCGCCTCCGGGCCCACATGCCCGATACACGCGCCCGTGCTGACGCCGCTGAACCTAGCGTCAGTGACCACTGCGACGTGCTTCCCGAACGAAAGGTGCTTCAGGGCTCCGGTGACTTGCAGGATCTCCTCCATGCCGCTCCCCCTTGGCCCTGCGCAGATCAGGAGGAGCACGTCGCCGGCCTGTATCGTCCCGTCCTTGATTGCCCGGACCGCGTCTCTTTCCGTCAAGAACACTCGAGCCGGACCGGTCTTTCGATACACCCCGTCAGCGTCGATGACCGAAGGGTCGATCGCGGTGCTTTTCACGACCGAGCCTTCAGGCGCGAGGTTGCCTCTCGGGAACGTGACCGTGCTCGTCAGGCCGCGTTCGCGAGCGCGTCCCGGAGACATGATCACGTCTCCCGGCTCGACGCTGTCGGACTGCCGAAGCAATGCCTGTAGCCGGGAACGCCGGTCAGACGACTCCCACCACTTGAGCACTTCGCCCAAGGGCTCTCCGACAGCCGTCATCGCCTCCAGCTCCAAAAGGCCTAGATCCCGCAAGTGCAGCATGACTTCCGGGACACCGCCTGCGAGGAACACCCGAACCGTAGGATGGCCCACCGGTCCGTTCGGCAGAACGTCCACCAGCCGCGGCACCATCCGGTTGATCTCCGTCCAATCCTCGACGGTTGGCCGCCGCAGACCGGCCGCATAGGCGATTGCGGGGACGTGCAGCAGAAGATTCGTCGAGCCTCCGAATGCCGCATGGACGACCATCGCGTTGCGGATAGCCGCATCCGTGATTATCGCCTTACTCGTAATACCGCGCGTATGAAGGTGGAGGACTGCCCTTGCCGATCGCCGGGCCATGTCCCGCCAGATCGGCTGCCCGGAAGGGGCCAGCGCAGAATGGGGCAAGGCCAGGCCGAGCGCTTCAGCAACCACCTGGCTCGTTGCCGCGGTACCGAGGAATTGGCAACCTCCGCCGGGGGAAGCGCACGTCAGGCATCCCATCTCCTGCGCGTACTCGAGGGAAATTTCGCCATGCGCGAACCGGGCGCCGATCGACTGGATCTTGCCCAAGTCTTCACCGCTTGTCGGCGGCAGCGTCACACCGCCCGGCATGAGCAGGCAGGGCAGGTTCGGCATCGAAGCCAGTGCAATCATCATGGCCGGTAGGCCCTTGTCACAACTGGCGGCGCCAAGGACCGCGACCCGAGTGGGAAGGCTTCGAATCAGCCGCCGGAGGACGGTGGCAGCGTCATTCCGGTAGGCCAAGCTGTCCATCATCCCGGGCGTTCCCTGGGTCCGGCCGTCGCAAGGATCAGAACAGAAGCCGGCAAATGGAATGCAGCGAGATTCCTGGAGCTCGGCTGCCGCCTCTTCCATCAGCAACCCGATTTCGTAGTGCCCGGTGTGGTAGCCCAAAGCGAGCGGCGTTCCGTCGGGTCTCCTGATACCACCCTGGGTGCCGAGCAGGAGAACCTGCTTCCCCTCGAGCTTGGCCGGGTCCCAGCCCATCCCTACGTTTTGGCTCCAGCCGAAAACATCACCGCTCGGCGACTCGATCAGCATCTCCTCGGTGAGCGGAAGCCGCCCCTCGGGGCCCGGTGCGTGGCTCTGGAGGTCATAAACCGTCTCCGAATCGCTCGACAGGATCCTTCTTACTTCAGGCGAAAAACTCATCTTCCTCTCCTAAAAAGCGAAAAGGCTCGCCACCCATATCAGCAAACCGGTGGCGGTTCCGATGACGGCCGATCCGAGTGTATGAAGCTTATACCCGGTCGGCACATCCATGTTGGACATCTGGGTAACGACCCAGAAGAAACTGTCATTGACATGAGAGGCCACCATCGAACCGGCTCCAATTGTGAGAACGATAAAAGCTCTGGCCAGTGCACCGTCAAATCCGAGCGAAACCATCAGGGGGCTCAGCAGGGACGAAGTCGTGATGATCGCCACCGTAGAGGATCCCTGTGCCGTTTTCAGCGCCGCAGACAGAAGAAAAGGCAGCCAGATCCCAAGGTGCGCGTCTGCCAGCCTCTGTCCGATGATTTCCCCGATCCCGGAGTTCTGCAGCACCTTTCCGAAGCTGCCGCCCGCTCCTGTTATGAGAATAATAATAGCGGCGTTCACCATTCCATTCCCCACCCAGCCGGTTGTGGAGACCATCTCTGCAGTTAACCGTCGAGGCAGGAGGAACGCGAGCAGGACTCCCAACAGAAGCGCGATAGCGGGTTCGCCCACGAACATCAACAGGCGTTGAACAAACCCGGTGCCAAGCGGGGCACTTGGCAGCTGCGCCACCGACTTCATGACGATTAGAAGAATGGGCGCGACGATCGGCAGGATCGCGCGCAGCGGGTGCGGGGCGTGCCCGGCTTTCTCGATGACTTCTTGTTCGGTGACATTCGATATCGGGTCGATGTAGACCCGCGCCGCAACCCGCGTAGCCCAGAGCCACGCGACCAAGGCCGTGAACAAGCTGACGGGAAGGCCGAGCAGGATGACGAGACCAAGATCGGCTTTGAGGATGCCTGCGGCGGCCACCGGTCCGGGTGTCGGTGGAACCAGGGTGTGCGTTGCCATCAAACCCAGGCACAGAGCAATGGCGGTCGCCGCCAGGCTCAGCTTGGCCCTTTTCGTGAGAGCACGATTGAGCGGTTGGAGGATGACAAAGCCCGAGTCGGCAAACACCGGAATGGAGACCAGCCAGCCGATCAAAGCCATAGCCAGCGGCACACGCCGTTCTCCAATGACCCGGATCATTCTTTCGGCTAGCGCGAAAGCTCCGCCGCTGCGCTCGAGAAACGTGCCGATGATAGTGCCGGCAACAATCAGAATACCGATGTGTCCGACCGTGCTTCCAAAACCTTCATTGAGCGATGACGCCACCCGATCAAGCGGCATGCCGGCGAAGAGTCCGTACCCGATCGCAACAAAAAGGAGAGCCAGGAACGGGTGGAGATTCAGCCGGTTCGTCGAGAGGATCAGCAGCACGATGGCGACAACGAGCAGGAGAATCAGGAACATAAAGGTTGGGCATATGATAGGACAAAGGGGCAAAGGGGCAAAGGGGCAAAGGGGCAAAGGGTAAGTTCATTCACTGTCGTG
>Ga0105092_10000315_pt1 | contig 24570 bp, 37 predicted proteins | sample PPLLak2March2015_FD_87021 | JGI IMG/M metagenome (GOLD analysis project Ga0105092, IMG submission 87021) | Freshwater sediment microbial communities from Prairie Pothole Lake near Jamestown, North Dakota, USA - PPLs Lake P7 Core (1) Depth... | ecosystem: Environmental > Aquatic > Freshwater >... | reverse complement strand
TCACCAGTAATTAGCTTCCGGTGACGCTGTTGGCGGAGCCGGGCGTTTTCCCGGATGTGCTCCAGGGATGTAAAATTCTGATATTTTTGCCAGTTGGTTATAAACAGCGTGTGACTGTCACGTGACAGGCGTGACATCATCCCCATACCGATAAAAGTAGAGATTGCCAGCTTAATGATGTTGAGCGGCTTATGGAAGATGACAGATAGCATTTCCTCGGTATAGGGGACACCCGGCTGCAACATCAGGTACCCGTCGCTGTTCGAGCGCCCGGCGTATATGAGCAGCTTCAGCCAGATGTAACAAAGGGTGTCACCCTCAGGCATGGACTCTATTAGTTGAATCTTCTCGTCATCGGGCATACCGGTAGACACCTTAATCCACTTTACGTCAGCCATACCCCTACCCTATAAAACCGATTCTGCTCTGGGGGTCTCCAGCCCCTGGTATCCCCCGACAAATTCCCACCGGACCGGAAAGTTCTTTAGTTGAAACTGCCAGGCGCAAACGGCAATCGTAACGCGCTGGCATATGTAGCAACTGCAAGTTAACCTTGAAGGCAAAGGGTCACACTCGGTTGTGCTTTTGGTAGTGGTTATTGTTCCGCAATCAGTGCAAATATAACAACGTATCATCTATTCCCCACCCCTTTAATTCTCGCTAAACTGGTAGTGGCACCGGCTGTCCTTGGCGTCCTCGATACGGACGTAATAGGCAATCAAGTCCAGCACCTTTTGCACATCAGCCATCTTGCCCTTGATGACTAGCTTCTTGAGGTTGGCGAACACCCCGCCCGGGCCGGAGTAAATAAACTCGTCCATGTTATTCCCCCTCGTAATGCTGTTTTTCGTCCCTCGGGGTCGTGAGCCAAAGGTAAAGGTATAGAACGGCCGCCCCTACGCCGGCGGCCGCTGTCAGGTAGATGGCGAACAGCCAGCCCGACATTGTAATCATCTACGCCCGCCTTCCCGTGACCGCCTCATGCAGCTGGACGGCAAACTTGCGCAGGTCCGGGACGAGCCGCCGGTCGACCACTGGGGCGATGAGCCGTTCCAGCCTGGTAACTGCCCGACTGGATACACCCGTTGTCTGGTTTGGGATACTGGTCGCGGTTGTCACTTCTTACCTCCCTCTTTTTCGACTCTGTAAATAGGGCAATCCTTCCGATGGTCAAGTAAGATACGTTGGGCATATTGCGCCTTTTTAATCAGCAACTCGGGTAAATCGGCGGTGTCAAAGACTATCTTCCGCGCCATTTCGCGGTCACACCCATTGCATTTGATGATTATTTCGCCTTGCACGCCTGTCCTCCTAGACTTTCATCGCTAACTGATGTGTTTTTCTGGCGATTATTTTCACCCGCCCCTGTTTTTTCGTCCTGGCGGGTTTTTTCTGCCGTTTTATAGGTGGCTTACTTTGGCGGGTGACGCCGGACGCCTGTTTAGGCTTGTCGGGGGTGCCTTGCCCGCCCTGGCGAGATATTAGGGCATTTGGCGGGGCTACCCACCCCGCTATTTTGTCAACATGGGTTAAAAAGCGGTTACCCCCACATCCGTCACACTCGCTCCGAAGCTCTAACGACTCAAAGTGCTGGGCGCAGTCAATACACGTCTGCCCGAAGACAATGGATGAGGGCGCAGGCTCGGCGGGGACCGGAACCTGCGCCCTCGACGTGGCGGGGGACGCCACTTTGACTGGTACGGACAGGGTATTGACTGGCTTACCGGACGACTTGGCGATAACCTGGGTAGGAAAGGAGGACTTACGTTTAGCTGAAGTGGCCTGACGTTGCTGCTTTACACTGTGGGGCGTCATGTGATTCCCCCTGCCCGTATTTATTTACCAGTCAGGGGGTAGTATATATAACTTGCACAAGTTTGTCTAATAAAAGGACAGGTGTAGGTATTATACTAGAACGATTTATGGTAATTACTTATACGTGCAAGTACGTAAATACCTACTGGGAAGGGTTATTATCCCGCTGGTTTGCCTGTTTTGTCCCGTCGTAGTATAATTTGACTACTGCGTGATTAAATGCTTGGCGGCTTACAGGGGGACTGTATGCCAGGATTGCATTTCAAAAACGAACATCCTTCGTCTTGTACTTGTGTTGCTTGTTGCCAGGAGAGGCTTCGCGGGAGAAGGAAGAAGATAGACATCGGTCTACCGGAAATTAAATACCCCTACACATTACACCGCAAGCCAATACCCAAGAGTCCAAGCAGGCTAGATTCTCTTATACGTTGGTTATTAAAGGATTTTCCCTCTTAATGGTTGGCTAATTTCAAGTGTGCGCTTCCCTTGGCCAGGATTCTGGCGGTATTGCCGAATTACCTTGTCTAGCGCCTCTTCGTCAATATAGGTCTCATTTTTTGTTACGAGCAACACCGGGACAAGCCCCTTCCTTGCCCAACGAGAAATAGTCCCGTGATTTATGTGATATCTCTTTGAGGCTGCGCTTAGGTGAATGCCCCCTTCCGGGGCTGGGGTACGAGGCTGTCTTTTATTAGCCATTTGTTCCTCATAGATGGCGTTGACTAATTCGTCAACCAGTGGCAAGGGGTAGCCTGTCCTTTGTGCGAGTTTTACCGAATCTACTGTGGTATTGAGGCGTCTAACCACATTACCCCCCTCTTTGCCGAAGTGGATGCACGGAAATTTTCAGTCCGCTGCTCTACCTGCTGAGCTACCTCGGCACGGGGGCTACCCGGATTGTTAAAGAATGCGACATGGCGCATTAGCAAAGCATTATAGCATATTCCGGGAGCGGGAGAAAACAGTCTTGAGGGGAGAATACTTGGCGTGCTGCTTTGACAGGGATTCCGTGGCGAGCTGGCGGTAAATGCGGGTCGTTGACAGGTGCGCGTGCCCCATGATGCGCTGGAGCACCAGCTCGTCACCGCGCCATAGCGTCCCGAAGGTGTGGCGGAGCGTGTGCGCCGTCCCTTTAACGTGGGCATCCTGGAACGCTAGGGCGACAATGCGGCGAAGCCGGTAACGCGACCAACGGAAGGGCAGCGTCTTTTGCAGAGCAGTATAAACCTCATAGCTGACCGGGACTTCCCGCGTCCCTGTCTTCCCGGTCACCCGGGCCGTGTACCCCCAGGCTGTCGAGCTGAGGTCGGATAAGGACACACTGAATAGTTCACCCACCCGGCAGCCGGTATCTACCAGGAACAGCAGGGCAGCCTTCACCCGGGGAGCGTGGGGGTAAGCTAACAGCTGGTCTAACTCATCCGGTGTCAATGCACGCGGACTTTTTCTAGACCTTTTGGGCGGGTCGAGGGATTCGAGTGGGTTGGGAACCTTTGACCGCCGGCGGAGGAATCGGTACATCGCCCGGAGCGCCCGAAAGTAGCCGTGTCTCCGTTCGTCACCGCCACCGCAGTCAGCCAGGAATTCCTCTACCTCGTCGGCTGACTCCGGGAGTTCGGGACACGCCCGGGCGAAGCGTTCCAGGATGTCCTTGTACCAGCGGATTGTCTCGGGGGAAAGTCCACGGGCGCGGCGGGAGTTCAAAAACATGTTGACAGCGACAATTGTTTCCACAGCGTCCCCCTTTAAGGAATTTTGCAGCGTCTGAATATTAGAACAATTGTGCTATGCTGTCAATGGTTCTTTGGCACTATCTAATACAGCTTAAGGTGACGCCGGCGCTTACCCCGGTAAGTTGTCTCGACAACACCCCCGCCAAGCTCTCTTACCCTTGGCTTGCCCCAGCGCGGCGGTATGTTTTTGACGGGCTTCTTCTGCGGCCGCCGGTTGGACGGGTCGCGGACAAAGTCGATGGTGACCCTCTTTTTGCTCTGCGGGATGACCGTGACTATAAATGCCCCAACATCAGCGCGGGACGGCTTACCCGGTGCTTGCCCCGACAGCAGCGTCACCGTCTGTTTGGCGCTGCCCGGGCCGCGAATAGACGTCACACCGGCGGGCATCTGCCCCACCTTGGTCGTCAAGTCCCGTTGTCGGTAGGGCGGCTTGAGTATCTTGGACACCTCGCCGCTTTTGAGTTGCCCTTGACGCCAGGCAATAGCGCCCAGGAACATAGCCGCTTCGCGCTGTTCTTTGGTGAGCTTTGGCGGTGGTACCATCATTCGCCGATACTTCGGCGGTAGCGGCCCGGGCGTCGGGCTGGGTGCGGGCATCGGGCTTGGTGCCGGTGCCGGACTAGGCTGGGGCTGCGGTTGAGGCTGGGGAGCCGGTGACGGGCTGGGAGACGGCGCTGGTGCCGGCTCCGGCGCGGGACTAGGGGCAGGCGCCGGCGACGGACCGGGACCAGGGCTTACCCCAGGCGCGGTTGATTCACCTGGGGCGGGAGTATCGGAAGGGGTAACGCCCGGCGTGGTGAACGGCTGGGGGAATGGTACGTCCTCAATAACGGGCTTTTTAGGCGGTGCCGGCTGTGGGGCTAGTGGTTGAACGGGCTGGAATACCCTGACGGGCGGATAGCTGGTATAGGATGCTGTCGCCGTCAGGAAGGGCAAGGGGCGGGTAGAGGTGAACTCAGGGGATCTTATTCCGCCGCTAACCGTGGGGGCAATCGTCCGGGTGGTATAAAGCCCGGTACCGCCTCCGGGCAGAAAGCCCTCTTGTGGCGAAGCCCCGACAAAGTACGGGCTGGCCCCGGATATGCCGGGGTAAGGCGCTTGTATTCCGTAGCTTGCCCCGTAGGGTTTATATGCGGCGTACCCGGACTGCCCGCCGACGGAATACGGAGACTCCCCTATTCTTGTAGCCGGCAACCCCGTCTCGCCGTACAGTCTAGGGGCGGTCCTTCCCGCTTGCCATACCGGGACTGACTGCTGCAGAGCCTTTGCCCACTCCGGGGGCGGGATGTAAAGCTGCCCGGAGGGTGCTCGCCACATTGAGCCGGTAACTTCCGAGAGAACATAGTCCCCACTTGGCAGCTTGGTCAGGTTGGAGAACTGGACGAACTTATTAAGCTGGGGCACCCACAAAGGCGCGGTTAGTGACAACACCTTGGCGGCGTCAAGCCCGTACTGCCAGCCGGGTATGTCCTTCCATGTGACATCGGGCTGGAGGGCTTGCAGACTACCCAGCCCAAACACGGGCATCCTGGCGGCCGCATTGATACCGACTGACTGTAGCAGCGCGCCCGTCCCGTACTTCTCGCGGAAAGCGCGCTGGGCTTCCGCCGCCCGGAGGTTGTCACGCGCAAGGGCTGCCTCTAGCTGGGCGCTGCTCTGGTACTTCCGGTTGTCAAAAGGCTCCCAGCCCTGTTCGGCATAGTACCGGCGTTTGAACGTGTCAATGCTGACGCGCTGAGTTGTGTCGGTTGTCATTTCCCGCGCCCGTTTAATCTGGTCGTCGTTGAATCCCGCCAGCCGGAGGGTATCGGTTGACAGGTAGCGGGAAGCGGTTACCAGGTCGTACCCCGTCGGCGTTTTAAAGCGGTCAAGCTGCGTCAGGGCTACCTTCTGCTGCAGGTACTGGTTTACCTTCTGCTGGTAGGCGGTTTCCTGTTGCTTGTATTGCTGCTGGGCTTGCTGCTGACGTTCCTGTACCTGCCTCTCAAAGATAGGGCGGGTAGACTCAAGGTAGTCCTGGGCAGCCTGGTTGCCCCGTTTCTCGGCGATGGTACTGGCGATGTTGCTTATAATCTGGGCTTGCACCTCCAGGCTGGGGCGCTCGCCATAGGTTATTTCCGACTCGACGGGACGCTGGGGCGGAGGCTCCGGAGTTATTACCGGTGCCCGCTGCCCCATTCGCTCATCGTCGTAAGGATAAGCCAATCTAGTTACCCTCGCCAATCACAGCCCGCCAATCAAAGTCAAGGTTGCTGGCTCCCGGGTCCGCATTGACGTGGATAGTAAACTGCGTTGCCGTCAGGGTATCTACCCACCAGAAGCTGACGGCATTGGTCGGGTTCTCGGTTGGGGTAATCTGGACACGGGTCGGGGTGGTTGCCAGCCCGTGATTGACGACGATAGAGGTTGTGGTGTTGAGGACAGTGGCGGTACCGGAGTTGCTGGTGACATAACCACGGTTCATCACAACAATTTCGTCAGTTCCAGTTGGAACGATATTGTTGGTGTTTCCCGAGGTTGTGTTCCCGATTACAATGTTTGCACCTAAAATCCCATCTGTGTCTAGACAATAGATGCCTTTGGCGGTGTTATCGTTTGCAGTGTTGCCTGAAACAGTGACACCATCGCAGGTATCTATTACTATCCCATCAGCGGTGTTGTCGTTGGAGACATTTCCGGCAATCGTTCCATCGGTGACCCTGATAAAAAGAATCCCATCGTTGGTGTTCGCTCTTGAGACGCAATTTACTACTGTGCCATCTGAAGCTGTGCGGCCTGCGGTATTCTCATGGACATAAATACCTGAACCTGTCCCATCCGCCCCATTTCCTTCAGCGTAGCACCCTGATATGATGATGTCTTGTGGCTCATGACCTGCGTTTGCGTGGTTATCTGAAATCCATAACCCGTGGTGGCTATTGTCAATAAACCGAGAGTAGAATATACGGATTCTTTTAGCGTCAGTGTTGAACACGCATCCATATCCCGAAGGGGTAGCCGCCTCGCCATTGTCGTGAACGTAAACATTGTTGAGAAACACATCGGAACAGCCGTAACCATCAATTCCCTTGCGAGCGCTGTTTTTCACCTCTAGGTCTACTAGCGTAATCTTGGATGTGTTGGTCAAGTCAAGTACATCGAAAGCCCCCGTGACATTTGCCTTATTTCCGTTGAGTACACCCCCCCGAATTTCTACCTCTGTTTTAGACGATGCTTCTAGCATGGAGACAGCACCAGCATTAACTAGCGCAATCGAAGCATCGTACAGGTCAAGTATTGTGTAACTTGGAAGATTGATTTTTGCGGTAATCGTAAAATTGCCTATAAGTTTCACAGACTCTTTAACTGTTCGTGCGGCTGTCAATGCATCCAGAGCCGCCTGAATCTCTACGTTATCCGCCGTCCCGTCACAGACGTAATCTGCCTGCGCCTTGACCCAAGCCGGAGCATTGTCCCCTGCTACCACCAGCGTTGCCGTCCTGGTCGCCGGGTGCGTGGCGTCAATATACCGTGCCTGGTCGGTTCCCAGGTAAACCTTGCCCGTTGAGCCGACGTAGACATCCTGCCACTCAGCAGCGGCAGAGCCGATGTCGTTACTATCGGCAACGTCCGGCAGGAGGTTGCCCGTAAAGGTAACATCTCCCGCCGGCGCCGCCCAGACGTTGTAACCGAAGCCCTTGAGTTGGGCAATCAGCACACTGACGTCCTGCTGGGTGACAACGTCGTAAAACAGGGGTGCCAGCGTGGTGATGGCGATAATACCAGCCAGCGCCCAGAGTGCGTTCTTTAAGGTCTTCATGACTTACCTCTCTTATCCCTGCGCGCGCTGGGCTATACCAACGCCGTCCAGTTGCCCTTAAACGTGCCGGATATCTGGGCATCGGTAGCGGCATCGAGCAGCCCCTCAATCTTCCCCTCGATGCTTCTTGGCGTACCGTCCTTATTGAGTTTGACAATAGCGTTGAGTACGACGGGGTAGCCGGTGGGGTCGCCGATGCCGGCATAGAGCGTCAAGCGCGGGTACGCCCCGGCACCGACGAAGCCGACAACATCCGCCCATGTCGGGGCAATATCGTCCCCGATGTACAAGTCGCCATTGGAGATGACCGAGTCAGCCTGAGTTGAAACCATCACATCCAGGGCGAGCTTGTATGATACCCGGGTGCCGTCGAGGGCAAACCGGGTCAATGTGCCGCGGCATTCGAATACGCCAACCATGTCCGGCCACAGGGCGGTCACGGTGACGGTGTAGTTCCCCACCTCCCCGGTCGTGGTGATGGTGTTCCGGCCGGCGACGAGCGCCACGGGGCTGGCTGTCACGGTCATGGTCCCGGTCGCGGCTACTGCCGAATAGCCCACGGGCAGGTAAACGGTGAACGTACCCGCGGAGGTCACGGTGATGGTATTCGCTCCGGAGTCCAGGGCGACGGGTGCGCCGGTAGCCCGTCCGGTGCCGTTGTAGACGTTGCCGTGCGCGCCCGGCCCCTGGAACAGTGCCGGCGGCGTAGCAGCGTTAGGCACTACAAAGACCACAGCCAGGGTGGCGGTTGCCAGGATGCGTTTCCAGTTACCGAGTGTCCTTTTCCAGTTCATAAGATACCTTCCTTCCGGGTTACCCCGATTTATTACCTTTGGGCATGAACGCGTAGATAACGGTGCTGAATCCGAACAACGCGATGATGATGGACAGGTAAAGGTTATCTGCCCGTAAGCTGAAGCCATATCTCATGATGCTAATACCGGCGAAGAACAGCAGGATGCCCCAGCGGGAGTAATAGGCAATTCCCGTCAGCCCCAGTATCAGGATGATGGTGCCTAGCAGTAGCACGGGCAGTCCCTCCATATTCGCTTCGGCATAGTCGGTTGATGTACCGATGCCGTTGGTGCTCCATGCGCGGTAGTAGACGTTTTCCAGCGTGATGTCAAAGTTGACACCCGTATCGCTGGTAGCCCAACCCGGTCCGAAATACACCTCATAGCCATCGGTTGAGTCCTCCGGGTATTCCCCGTACTTCGCCCGGATAAGCGTGTTGTCGGCGTTCGTCCCGATGTCCCAGGTAATACCGACCTCCGTCTCCGAGACGTACGTCAGGGTGAAGTTCTCCGGTGCGTCCGGACCGCCCCAGCTCGGCGTGGCGGTGATAGTCACGTCGGCATTGATGACATTGAGCGCCTGTACGTAGAGCCACTTCGCCCCCTTCGTCGTTGCGTTGACGATAAAAGGCGAAGTCAGCGCCAGCGCCAGGCTTAACAGCGCCAGTAGCAGGACTAAACGTAATTTCCAATTCAACGTTACCTCATGTCTACGAGCCAGCGGCTGACTAGCTCGGTCTGTACCATGCCCTGGCCTTGCTCAATAGCCGATACCCAGAACTCCCACTTGTCGGGTAAACCCCTTACCCCTTTGGGCACGTCCAGGGCAATCAGTATTTCCTTCGTTTCCTTCGGTTGAAGTACCGGTGTGGGGTCGGCGATGATAACCCAGTCCTGCGCTTCAACCATCTGCCTGCCCGCCCCGACCCTGGCGGGCTTACAATAGGACACCCGGAACCCAACAGACGCCTCGTTGCCGTTGTGGATGGTAACGTTCCACTCCGCCCGCGCTCCCGGGTAGAAGTTGCCAATCAGAACCTTCCCCGGGCTAATCCATGTCACATCATCCGGCGGGAGGATGGCAGGATCGTCGTTTGCCGGCGGGCGTTGGTTAGCACAGCCCGCAACCACCAGCCCCATCAGGATTAGCCCGAGGAAGAATCTTTTCATATTCACACCTAGTCGGCGGCTGACGCGGTCAGGGTAACGACTCCGGTCTTAGCGGTGCCGTCGGCGAATGTCGGGGCCGTCTCTAGTTCCATGCACCATTTTTTCGTACCGGATGCAGCCAGGCTGTCAATCAGTTCCACATCCGCGTTTACGACCTGTTTCATGGCTGCCCGGTTAGCCATACCCGTGATGCCAGCCCGCAGGTTGACTTCGCCTTCCGCCGGGCTGTCATCGGCCGACAGCGTCCAGCCCGCTCCGCCGGTAAAGTTGGCGCACTTGATGTCGATGTCCTCTGCGACTGACCCGGTGTTCGTGATGGTGCCCTTCATGTCACCATCGACGAGAGGCTCGGCGGGCACCAGGTCGTCAGCCGTCCAGTAGTACGTGGTGTTGACGGCTACCGCCCCTATCGCCCAGGTCGCGGTATCGTTGGTGAGCGCGATGTAGGTCGGCGTGGCGGTGATAGTCACGTCCTGGGTAGTCGCCGCGCCCACGGGGAGCGCCACCCCGAAGAAGATTGCCAGGGTTGCCAGTAGCGCCAGAATCCGTTTCATAATTCCCTCCTTTTACGGCGCTCTCGCCGTCAGTGTTAATACGGCAGTCTTTTGCGAGCCGTCGGTAAATGTTCCCGTTTCTAGCTTGAAGTCCCATTTTTTAGTTGCCGATGCCGCCAGCGCCGAAATGAACTCCTGGTCGCTAATAGTTACGACAATGCCGCTGGCCGGGTTCTGACCGGAGTAGTAGGCTGTAATCCTGACGGTGTTCTCGCCGGGGGCACCGGAGGTTAATGTCCAGCCTACCCCACCGCTGAAGGCGTGACCGTGGATGTCAATATCGCACTGGGAGCCGTTATTGGTGACGGTGAAGGTACACTCGCCATCGGCTACCGGGTTGCTGGGGGCTGACCCATACGCGTAATAGGTGGTATTAGCGGCGACTACGCCAAATGCCTTGCTGGAAGGGCTGTTAGAGATGTCGTAGCTGGCTGATTCTGTGCCGGTGCCATACAAACTCATTGTCCGGTCAGAGGAAATACTGTGGAGAAGGTTTGTGCAGGGGATGGAGTCCCCTCCGTAATACCAGTACCCGGAACCAGTACTGTCACGTTCAATAGTCCCCCCCGAAGCGTGAATCCCGATATAGTCATTCAGGTTTACATTAAAACCTGTAATACCGGAAAAGGTCTGTTTGGAACCGGAGCTAAAGTTCCCAATGGTGTGGGTGTCAATGGTAGACAGATTATTCCCTGAGACGACATCAAATGTTGCCACCTCACAATCAGATACGTTGGAGGCCGCCCATATCTCTATCGTATCCAGGGTTCCAGTGGCATTAGCTCTGTTTTCTACGGCGACCAGGGTGTAGAGTGATATACTGGTAGTTGCGGCCCGGTCAGTAGCCGCTGCCCCAATATCAATACTCCCCGGGGTGATTTTCTCTGTCTGCCCGCTGGTTTGCCCGCCTATCTGATATTCCGCTAGCCGGGCATTGACTGTTTCTGCCAACAATGCCTTATCCTCTCGCGTGTCTACCTTCGTTGCACTCGTAACTGTCTTATCCCGCATATAGGGGGAAAGAAGGTGGGCCGAATTTACTTTGCTGGCAGAATCGTCTATCGTGGCTGTGACACTTGACGGGAACATAGACTTAACCAATGAATCGAGCTCAGCCAGGGTAATATCAGGCTTTACCGTTAGAAAGTGGCACAAGCAGGGGTTAGTCCGCCAGACGTGGGGTAAGTCATCTATCCACTTCTGATAGTCAATCTCGTCAACCGGATTCCCGTCCTTGTCCACCTCGCCCGGATAGCCGGCTAGATATTCGGGGCTGCTTTCGTCTACAACATAGACGTGCTGCTGGGCATAGGACTTGTCTTCCGGGCCGGGGTAGAAGTCGAGACGTATCTTGAGGTTACCCTTGCTGTCAACGTGTGTCCCTGAAGGCTCAAACCGGATATCCAGCGACGGGGGAGTCAGGTCTGCTTGCTGGGGCGGGTCACCCAATGTTATAGAGACGTAGTCAATGCTCGCCTTTGCCTTGACCGCCGTGGCGTTATAGGCAGCCAGCAGCCCGGAGCCGGCGAAGATTGCCGTCACTACGATGATTAGTAAGTTCCTGAAGCTAAACTTCATTGCAACCTTTTCTAATGAATCCTTTTATTCTCTTAGGGTATGGGGCAAAACCCCGACGCCGACGACGTTAAGCTGGAACAAGAGCAGCCTCCTTCAAGTTGTAGAAGCTGCCGCTCGTCCCGACCTTGCCAATGCCTAGCCTGGTAAGCTCCTGCCCCAGCGTCAGCTTACTGCCTTGTACGCCTTCACGCCGTGCCAGTTCCCAGAACTCGGTCGTTCGTATCCTCGTTTGCCCGTCAGTGACCAGCCCGTCAATAAGGTGCGACAGCAGGGTGACGTCCCTATCCTTGACGGGGGACTGGTAGCCGTTGCTACCTTGCTGTAACACACCCCCGGTCATGTCGATACGCTTGACCGGGCGCTTGATGACGTACTTGGTGTGCGTTTCCATCGGGTTAAAAGTGTAGTCGGTGTCGTATGTATTCCAGAACCGCTTACCCTGGAATATCTGGGTGTATTCCCGCCCCGATTCCTCGTACGGGTAGCCGGTCATGATGCCGCTCTTGTCCTGGAAGGTCAGAAAACCCACCTCGCCCAGGTTAAGACCGCGCTCCCGCCCCCATGGGGTGAACGCTGCCTCCCGGCTCTTGATGATGATGTCGGACTGGAAAGCGGCGCGGGAGTTGAGCCAATCGAAGCTCTGTAGCGTCCCGGCGATGGACAGCTTCTTCTTCCGTATCTGGGTAATGCAGGCGTTTAGCAGCTTTTGCGTGGTAGACATCCATTCCTGGCGGTCATACCACTGGTCGATTTCGTCAATCATGACCCAGCCCTGCGCTAGCGATTCATCGAACACGTAGAAGGATTCCATGTTGAGGGGCTTGGACTGGAGGTAGACCGGCTTCATGTCCGGCGGGACGTACCAGTAGCCGACCGGGTAATTCGTCCAAACGTCCCGTTTCTCTCCGGTCAGCAGCGACATCACGTAATACCGCTTCAGGAAGTAGCACGCCAGCGACGAGAGGTACAGCGATTTCAGGCTCCCGCGGGGGCCGTGAATCATCAGCACCTTGCTGACCTTATCCGGGTTTATTCTCACCGTTCTTACTCCCGTTTCCGGTGATGTTCTGCCACAATTGGCTAACACCAAAGGGGTTGAGCTTTTTCCGGCTCTCCATGTCCCCGATGATGGCTTTGACCAGGTCCTGGATGCGCCCCTCGCCAATGGCGGGGTATGCGGCCATGTGGTTAAAAACAAGCTCCCGAAGCTCTTTGTCCTCGTAGTGGGACGCCAGCATGAGCAATATGGCGCAGGAATTGGCATGGTTGGCGTCCTTGAACGAGCCTCTAAGCAGGAAGTCCCGCTCGTCTTCCCCGCGCTCGACCAGCTTGTCAATCGCATTGGAGGTACGCTGGGTGGTAAACGCCTTCTGGAAGTTGTCATCGTTGAGAATGGGAGCCAGCGCCTTACGCTGCTCGTCCGTTGGCTCGTGGTTATTCCCGTTGTGGTTACCCTCCGGCTCTACAGGCGGCAATGGGGCGGTTTCAGCTACCGCGACAGGCGGGCTTGCCGGCGCCGTCTTTTTTACTTGCTTTTTCACGGGCTTTTTAGCTGCCATCACTAACCCCCCGTCCCCTTGTAGACCAGGATGACCATGTCAACGAACAAGGCGATGCCCGCCAAAATGACAATCATAAACAGCTTGGTGCGTTCCGATTGACTTTCCTGCGGCCCCAGCGTGTTTTTAAGAGGTTGCTCGACCTGGAATGAGCCGTATAGTTCGCCCGGCGTTTCCTTGACCCGGGGCGGCAATAATACCGGGACTAGTGCCTCGTCCGGTAAGCGGCGCAGGTAGTAGACGGGCTTACCTAGATGCGTCCACTGGCGGCCATAGTTCTTACCCTTGACCAGCTCGACGTGGCGGTTGCCGACCGTGCGGGTTACCACGTCAATAATCCGGCAGTTGATCTCGCCCTCCTTGCTGATAGCCTCCGCCGCAACCGGCGCAAGTGCCTCTTTAGCCTTGACCTCGCCGGGGGCGGGCTGTTTAGCCTTAACCGGCCAGCGTCGGGCAACCATAAAGGCAGCTACCCCAAAGACGGCGAATATGCCGACAATGATGTAAATTTGAGTTAAAGGTATCATTTCACCACCCATATTTTGATAATGGCGATGAGCGGGGTCCCGGCGATAGTCAGCCCCAGCAGCCACGCCATAGTCATGAGGAACTTGTCCCGGTTTTCCTTCTGGTGCATATTCAGTAAGGTGACCTTCCAGTTCTCATGAAAAATGCCCCGAATAATATCCCAGAGTTCAATCCGGCCGTTGCCGTTTTTGTCCTCGTAGTAATCGCGTTTGACAATGATGTCGACCGGGGCGCAGGAGCGTTCGGATATTACCTGCGTCCAGTGCCCGGTGTCCTCGTCCTTGACCTGGTTGTCGGCGTCGATGAGCCAGGAAGCCAGCGCCCCGTCCGCCCGGATGTCCTTGGCGTAGACGGTTAGGTCCTGTAGCTCAAGCCGTCCGTCCTCGGTCATGACTTCGCACATCTGGGAGCGGGTCTTTGTCTTCCCCAGCAGCGGTGTGAGATTCTTTAAGTTCATATTCCCCTTTTTAGTTAAGGGGGACTCCGGTAGTTAGCCGCGAGTCCCCCTTCAACCTTTGGCGACTAGAACGCACCAGCACCAGCGGCGGCCTTCTTTTTGCCGCCCTTTTTCCCATCGGCTAATTTCATGGCGACCGGGGTAGCGACGGAAGTGGCGATGACGGCCAGGTAGATGATGAGCGGGACGATGGTACCGAAGACCAGCTCGTTGATGGTGTCGGCGGCGGCGATGATGGTAGTCAGCGCGCCGTCCAGCCCGTCAATGATGCTGGGGAAGAAGGAGAGCATCAGGATGACGCCCACGACCTGGAGGACCGTGCCGACGATGGCGGCGATGCCCATGTTCCCCGTCCCCTTCCAGACCAGCATAATCTGGCTGAAAACAAGACCGAGCAGGATGAGCACGACGCCGAAGGGCAGAATGTCCGGGAGAATCAGGAACGAGGCGGAGTTCACGGCGGCGGTGATGGCGGTGCCGATGGCGGCGTTGGAGGTGTAGATGTTGCCGACCATCATGATGCTAATCAGGATGCCGACAACCCCGAAGATTTTGGAGAGCATCTGGGTAAGTTTTCCGTTCATTTGTTCGACCTCTTTCTTAAATATTTTGGGCAGGGGGTAGCAGCGTGACTGGTTTCCCGCTTATCACATATCCGCTCCTACCTCCTTCCGCCCTTTTGCAAGGCGAAGTAAAGCGTTGCGCCAATGAAAAACAGGAAGATGAGTATGAGAAGGAACGGCCCGATGGCGCGCATTATGTCGTCGTCTACTTCCGAGTAGTAGGTTACAGTCAGCGTGCGGCTGGTGTTAGCGGTGAGAGCTGAGACAGTGAGGGTATTGGTGGCGGTGACGTAGGTTGTAGCGACGGGCACCTCTACCAGCGTCGAGGCGATAGAACTTATTTCGTCCGTCTGGTTCAAGAACGGGTCATAGGTCAACACTACATCGGCGGTGGTCACCCCCGGCGCGGTGGCGACAACGAAACTCTGCGTATGTACCTCGGTGCGCCAGTCGTGAATGCCGACGGGGATGGTGCGAACGCCCAGGAAAATAAAGAGCATGATAAGTACGGCTGCGCCAAGTAATCTGCCTATCTTCATACCTACTACCTTTGCCTCACTATGCTGATATGTTTGGCGAAGTTAGTTAATAAGTCAAATTATACAATTGTATAATTTGCGTTAATAACACTAACGGACGAATATAAGCCTATGAAGAAGATAGTCGCGGCCGCCCTGCTGACGATAGCCTTAATCCTGTCTTTTGCCTTGCCGGTCTCAGCTCAGATAACCGCCACGTTTACGACATCGGTCAAGAGTTGCTTCGTTGCCCGGAATACCATTGAAGCCGGGGACATGACTTATATCTTCCACTATGACCTGCATACCACCGACCCGCTGCCGACCACACCGGCGACGTATAGCTTCATGTTCCGGCTGTACGATACCGACGGCGTGACCCTGCTGGCGATGTCCGTCCCGTTCTCGTACCAGTATTTAAGCTACGGCTATCAGGAAGGGGTAAGCTCGTTTTACTTCACGGCGGCGGAGGTTACCGCCCTGGGGCTGGCATGGGAGGACGCCGTGAAGCTCAACATCGCCGGAAGCCCTGCCTACTTCACCACGCTGCCCGCCGCCTACACGTACACTGTCCAGGCGGTCGACTACTGCGCCAGCACGGACCAGACCGACAACCAGAACGCGGTCAAGGACTACATCCTGACCGTCAGCGACCCGTTGGAAATATCCGCCACCGCCGTAATAGCCCTCAAGGGTTCCACTGACTCCGGGACGTGTCTAACCACAACGGGCGAGTATTATTTCCGGGGGGCGGTGCTGGGTATTCAAGCCATCTCGCCCCAGCTATTCTACGTCCAGTATTACGTCCCGGAGCCGACGGACATGGGCTACGACCTCGCCCAGCGCACCGTCTACACCAACCGCCTGGCCGGGACGGACATCGAGACGGGCGTAACCAATACCGGCGCGCTGCTCGGGATGACCGGGGCTAACTTCCTCGTCCTGGCATTCGGCATCATCTGCCTCGCGCTGATTATCTTCCTGACCTATAAGGGCTGGGGAGTCGAGCCTGGGCTTAACGCCAGCGGGCTAATCTTGATGGGCGGCGGGCTGCTGTTCGGGCGGTCCCTGTTTGACGCCACGCTGATATTCACCCTACTGGGCGGGATATTTATCTTCTTCAGTTTGTGGCTTAAGAGGGCTTAATGGAGCTACTGGCGAAGATTCTCACGTTCCCCTTTCGGGTGCTGTACTACCTGCTGACGCACATCAAGCTACTGGTGCTGGCGTTCGTGGCTTGCCTGGCTGTATTCGCCTTCGTCCAGTGCCAGAAGCCGGACAGCCCGGCGAAGACGGACAACCAGCTGCCCGTCCAGTCCTACCAGGTGAGCGCCCCGAGTAAGAAGACCTGCCCGGTCGTGGTGCAAACCTCCAGCCGAGTGTACTACGTTGCCGACTATACCGAGAAGAGCGGGGTTGTCACGCTGACGAAGTATTACTCGTATGACAAGGCGTGGACAATGAGCAAAGTCCCGCTGACCCTTGACCCCGCAATATACGGAAAGGTGGCAGTCTATGAGAGGAAGTAGAAGAGGGAGTAGGAAGTGGCTTGCCCCGCTTATCGGCTTGGCGCTGGTATTTGTCTATTCAACCGTGTGCTTGGCACTCTCCGACATTACCAACGCCCAATACAAGGGGCAGATACTGTTGGCGAACACCTCCACCGCGACGACTAACAATGCCGTGCCGTTTACGCTGTCCACCGCCAACATGATAACCGCCGGGATGCTTAACGCCACGGCTACCGACGCGGCTGTCCGCTCCGGGGCAACCGACGTTGCTTTTATGCCGGGCTGGGGAGCAAACCCCTGGATGGTCTTCGTCCCATCGCTGGGGGCGAATGGTAGTCAGTACGATACCCTCTACTCCAAAGGCGTCACCGGGGGCTATACGAGGTACTTCCCCGCCGCGGCCGGAATGACCTCCGTTGACAGCGCCACGCTGGAACTGGGCAACAATTTTCAGCTAGAAGACAAGGGGTTCATCAATACAACGGCTGGTGCGGACAAGTATCTAAGGCGAAAAAGTTCCGCCTTCGGGGTGAAGGTGTCCGGTGCCAGCGAGGTCACAGCTTGCATTTGGCCGGACATTTATCAAACGGCGACCAATGGCATTGATGCTCTGTGTAGCGATGTTAATCCGCCTTACAAGCAACGGGTCGGACAGCGCATAGAGGACTTTGTCGGGACGATAGAATCAGTTCAGGTTAAACTGCAAAAGGTTTTGACACCAACGGGGACAGGGTATCTTAGAGTCAGAAAGGTATCCGATGACAGCGTAATCGGCACCCTGGGGACAGTAGATGTCAGCACGCTGGGCGGCTTTGCCTTTGTCACTTTTAACGCAACCCCTGTTGTGGTGACGCCAGAACAGGATATACGTATCAGCTTTGAATATGCCGGGGGCGACAGCACTAACTTCGTGCAGATAGCTAAACAGACCTCGGAGGTTAGCGTCGGACAGTATACCACCTATGCAGCAGCGGCGTGGGCTGATTCCGGGGCAGGTACCGACTTGACTATATTAACAACCGCTTCGCACGGCTTTGGGAAGCGGGTCACCGCTACCGGAGTCACAGCGACGGAGCATGTTTGGAAAGTAACAGCCGACGGTGTAAACCTCAAGATTTACATCGACAACGTTGAGCAGGCCACCGTCGCTTTAGGGGGGGAGACCGTCCCCGACAATGCCAATGATTGGTATTACGTTGAAAACTACTCTATGCCCTACATGGAATACTCAAAAACAACCGTCTCCGGGGTGCTCCAGCAGCACATCATATGGCTGTATGCCGCCACCTTCGACGACCAGTCAGCGGGCAACCACGACGCCACCCCGACTTTCCGCACCACTACCACCGATGCCGACGTGACGGCTACCCTGCAAAGCCTGGGCCCGGCCGTGACCCAGACACCGCCCGCCGGCGCTACGGCGGGAGCCTGGGAACTGATACCGGCTGCACCCGCCGCGCCCGGGAGCCTCTATACCGAGTTGGGCATGACGTTCTGGGGGGCGGGTATCTGTCAGGACTTCGCCACCTTCACCAGCACCCCGCTGGCAATACCGGTATTCTTTTACGCCTTTGGCGCGGCTATCCTGCTGGGGCTGCTCTGCTATCGTCTGTCGATGGGTAATAAGCGCAACGGGCAATACAGCCGGAAGGGGAGCTTGTTTATCCAGTCCACAGTTAGCGGGCTGGTGCTCTGGTATTTCGTCGCCAACGGGGGCGGCGTTATACCCGGCTGGTGCCTGATACCCTTCGGGGTACTGGCGGTCGCCTGTATGATTTGGGAGAAGTCTCCCTACCCGTGGAGTTAGGAGGGTAAGCTATGCGTCCTCAGCTGTTGATGGGAGCTTTCGGGGTATTCATCATCGGGACTTTTACCAGTATGATAGCCAGCGGGATATGGGTCGGAGCTAACGAGGTCAGCGTTATTAACCAGTTAGCCGGTATCGGGGTGATTAACGTCTCCAGCCTGGGCGGGCTGGGGCTGGCAAAGTCGATGCTGACATGGTTTTCCGCCATTACTACGTTACTGGGCTGGACCTACCCCTACCTCGACAACGCTGTCGGGCTGGTGCTCAAGTGGACAATCCTCTACCCGGTAACCATCGGCGTTGTCTGGGGCATTGTGGAGATAGCGCAGAGCGCAATACAAGGTCTGGCCGGGGCCATCAGAACGCTACTGCCTTAGAACTTGCTTAACGTGGGACTGAAGCGTCACCCCTTTAGCCCGCGCCTGTTTTTTTAATATATCGTGCACTTCCTTGTCAATTCTGACTGTCGTAACGTCGCTCTTTGGCTTGGCTTCCATGACGGTCCGGTCTTCTGCTACCAGCGTGTAAAGTTCTGACACCCTTACCATTGGCTCCCCGCACTCCGGGCAAAAGTACGTCTGCCGGAGGTAGCAATGAGAATACCAATAAGCGTCACATTTCCGGCACTGGTAGGTGCGTAGCTGTTCTCTCATGCTTCCCTCGCTTTCTAACCACCGGCCGGGACTACCCCGGCCGGTGGTTTACCCATTGTTTACCCGCTGTTAGGCACTACCGATGTTGACGCTAAAGCTATTGTCCGCCGGCGTAGCGCCTGCCGTCAGGGTCAGCGTCAATGCGCCCGACGCGCCCGGCGCAAGGTTAAGTGCCGAGCCGGTGACTGTGCCGCTGGTGCAGTTGGACGTGACCTCGATGTCGACAGTCTGGTTGCCGTCGTTCTTCACGTAGACAATTTTGGTGGTAACGGATCCGGTGTAAACATCGCCCCACTCAACGTCAGTCAGCTGAGTGGTAAGCGCCTCATCCGCCCAAACCGAGATGGTGTAATCAGCCGGCGGTGGCGGCGGTGGTGGCGGATTCACGACATTAACGTGGCTGGGGATGGACACTGCGTACAGGGACGCTGCCAGGACGACTGTGCTGGCGACAAACAATACCGCCAGGGTTGCTATGATGGCTGCCTTGCTCCGGGTTGCGTAGTCGAATAGTTTTTTCATTTCGCTCCTTTCGTTTTTCCGTGGTCGCCTATGCTTCGATAATCACCTCCTTGCCTTGCTCAATCAGTTCCCAAATTGCCCAGAATAGGGCGAGCGCCGGGTCCTTATGGATAACTGCGGGGTAAGACAGTGCCTCCCAACCTTTAGCCACTTCTCCAACCTTCACCCAAAAGAGCGAGGCATAACCTGTCCAGTCTGTAATAAGCGTAAATGTCTCCGGGTCACGTAACGGGCTATATTGGACGCGGCACATCCAACCAAGTTCCCGTAATTTGGGAACCGCCCACTTAAAGAGGGAGTTGAGGTCAACGCATGGGTTTTCCGAACCATACTCGGTTTCCTTCCCGTCTGGTGTGAACCAAGAGATATACTGGTGAACGGCTCCGGGTGGGGTTACGTCTCGTAAGGTCCAACCGCACCACTTCCAAAACTTCTCAACCTGTTCGCCGGTTGGTTCTTTATTCGACATCTTCTTCATTCTCAACTCCTTAAAAGGGTGCCCTTTTTATTTCCTCGTTTTGCCCATACTCGCCAACTTAAAGGGTATTGGCATATTCTGAAGCCCCTTTAACATGGCACTAAAACGCCCTGGTGAAGCCGAGCTATTGCCATATCGCAAAAGTCCTGACTAATCTCAATCCCTATGCTCTTGTACCCGCCGGCCTTTGCCGCCAGCAGAGTGGTGCCACTTCCGGCGAATGGGTCTAACACTGTCCCGTTGGCGAACTTGCCCACCAGCCATGCGACGTGCTCATATCTCCGCGGGGTTGGGTGAGCGCCTTCTACTGGCCGTCCCCATTCTTTGTGGGCTGTCACATTGCGTCTGATAACGTCCGGGCGGGTGCTTATCATTCGGCCGCTGATGACACGCCGGCCCGGGATTGATGGTGGGGGAGTGCCGAAGACATACGCCACGTCCCCGGAGTAAAGGACTCGCCCCTTCCGGGTCGGGCACGCGTACTCCAGCCAGCAGGTGCGGAAGTAAGGCATCTCCGCCGGCATCCCCTGGAGGAAGCGTGGGTCGCTGTCGCAGCCAAGTTGAATCACGGCCCGGGCCGCCAGCCGAGGGAAATATCGGGCGACTTCGGTAAATAATTCCGCGGGGCGGTCAGCACCAACGAGCCGCGGGGACGAATTGGGCCATACCGGGTCGGTGATGATACAGTCCACCGGCTCCAGCTCGGGCAATATTCCCCGGCTGTCACCGCAATAAAGCGTGACAAGTCCCTGCTCGTCTACCCAGTACGGGCTAATCATGTTTCCTCGGTCTTCCAACGTGTTTGCCTTCCGCCTTCGCCCGCTCCATGCCCGCCTTAGTCCGCTCGCTGATTTTCTTGGACTCCTGCTCGGCAAACCAGGCGAACACCGAAAACAGCAGGGGTTGGAGTTCGCTCGGCGTGTCCGTCCAGGACTGGCGATAGCTGAGTATCCTCACCCCGCACTGGCGCAGGGTGTCCGCGATGTTGAAGAAGCGGGCAATCCCGCCCCGGGTCAGTCTGTCCAGGTCCCACACCAAAACAGCCTCAAACTTGCCATAGTGGGCATAGTGGAGCAGTCCGGACAAAGCCCGCTGGTCCGCTTTTTGCCAGGCTGAACCCACGTCCCGGAATACCTCGACTATTTCAAAGCCCCGTGACTTTGCCCACTGTTCCAGTATGGGGATTTGGTTCTGCTCGGTCTGCTCGTCAGTGGAGACACGGGCGTAAAGGGCTACTTTCATCGCTACTTCCCCTCTGAATCCGGCCATATTTTGTTAGGGTCTAATCCCATATCCTTTAACCCTTTAGCAACTCTCTCTAATGCCTCTGCGGGGGGAATATGATCCCCCTCTAGTGAGAGTTCTTCAACGGGACTCTCTAGGGCATTTTTACCAAGTGGGCAATCCTTGCCAGTAAGCTGTTTAATATTGCACGGACGATAGCAACCCAATCCATTTGCGGGGCGGGTGTCATTTGACCCCCTCGTTTGCCAGTTGAAGCAAAATATCAGCGTGGCAGGGTAAGGGAGCACACCAGCAAACCAAGTCCTTGCCCTTGAGTTCGGATGGTAAAGTTCTCTTTTGGTTGACACATCTTCACCTCGGTTCTAAAATAATCCTGACATGGAAAGAGTAAAAAAGTTACTCGGCATTATTTCCTGCGTTCTCGGCTTCCCTAGCACTCTTTTTACTGCGCTGGCTTATACGAAATACTTCAGCCTTTAGGATGTGTTGGTTCAAGCTGGCAAGGTTACGATAGATGAAATGAACGGCGCTATGCTGACTTTTTTTCTGTCCTTGCTTTCCAGCATTGTCCTTTCTGTGGTTGGCTTGTTTCTTCTGATATTCAAAGAACGTCGCCAGAACTAATAACATTGTCAGAACTAACCATAACCAGTATCCCGCTATGACGAAAAAACTAATTGAATTTGGAATTAAAGTATCCAAATTTGAGACATAGATAATACACACAACCAAGTAAGCTAGATAAACTAGAGAGTAGCTAACTAGAATATGCCAGACAGACTTCTTACTTATTTTCATCTTAAGTTAGCCTCAACCCGTTCTGCGTCTATCTCGTATTCAAAATCCACCTGCTGTTGCAGGGTGATTACTTGATTCCGTAAAGCCTCAATCTCTTTCTGGTCGTTTTCAAGCTGGAGTTTAGCGGTGACTTCAAAGATGCGTTCGTGACTTGAACCGACAGGTGCTTCCTTAAGGACTTCAAAGTAACTAACCCTGTTCATCTCCCTACTCCTAGACAACAGCGATATCACAGTGCCCACTTCGGCAAGGTACACTATCGCCCCGCTCCCAAACTGCGCTTATACCGAGAACTGGTTTATCCTGGTCAACTATTATTGGATAAAAACTATCCACATTTGGGTTTACCTCAAAATCAGCCCCGGCCTTGCCAAAAAACTTTCCTACCCTACAATGAGTTATGTACAAACGAGTCCCCTTGATTACTTTCATCTCCCTACTCCTTCCTGGGGGCGAGTACCACGATTGTATTTTCTATCAAGTCATCCCGCCCGAGGTCGTGAAGTATCCGACTTGCCGATTCTAGCGGGTTAGTTTCTGGCGCTCTTTTGCCTTCGTACTCCGCTTGAAGCCCCTTTATATCAGCAAATTCGTGTGTCCAAACACCTCGCCCCAGAACCTGCTCAAGTGCCTTTTGATAGGCGGCAAAGTCCATACACAAAAGAGGTTCGTAGAGTTGGAAGTCCACAATTTCCTTCGGCGTTTTACCAACCCACCATTTTGTATTAGCCCTTGCGATTGCTTCCTCTCTGTTCATCTCTACTCCTTTCTCTTACTACCAGCAGGGTCAAACTATCCTCTCATCGACGCAGTCGTAGCAGTCACAATCAGTTTGACTTTTGTAATACCCCTCAACGTGGGGCTTGAACCAGTCCGAGTGCTCGAACATATAGAACTGGGGCATAAATACCCGCCCCTGAATGTGCAGGTGACACCGCTGGCAGAGGCAGGCCAGATTCCAGTCAGCATTGTTGGACTTGTCCCCGTCCAGATGGTGCACGGTCAGGACGTGGCCGCTGGTGCGCTCATTGGGATGGCCGCAGCGTTCGCACTTCCAGCCCCAGCGCTCCTTGATGGCCTTCGCTGTTTCTTTCCAATCTGCGGTATAGGTGTTAGCCCCCTTCATTTCGCCTTCCCCCACTGGCTCAACACAAGATTATTCACCTGGCTGCTCCCCCTTCATTTCACGAACTCCTTTGCCTTTACCAACTCGCATAATTTCAGGGCCTCGGCGGGGGTTAATCTTATGTGTACCCACGACCAGGCCGATTCGGACAGTTGTTTTTGAAGGAACAAGGTGTAATAGTCTTTGGTTACCTCCAAAATTAGGTCGCCGCCTTTGGTGCTGCTAATAATTGTCCTCTGATTCATTTCATGCACTCCTTTACCTTCTCCGGTAGTCCGGGGCTGAATTGAGTACAACATTAGAGCGGTCAGGGTCATAAAATCGGCTGACTATCCGCTCGGGAATCTCTTTAATATCCCGGTTTGTTGTCAGGATGGTTGTTAAGCCCTCTCTGTAACGGGCATCAACAATTTCCTCCAGACGGGCAAGCTCCCACATACTCCCGTAGTTCACACCCAGGTCGTCCAGGCAAAGCCCCTGGGCTTGCTTCGCCCATTTAATCTTTTCCTCGACGGTGTTGTTCGTCATCCCCGCCTTGAGCTCGGCAAAAAAGTCCGCAACCGAGTAGTACCAGGTCTTTACCTCGCGCTGGTTGAGTCGAGCGACCGCCGCCTGGCATAAGTGCGTCTTCCCGTTCCCGACACCGCCGGCGCACAGGAGAAAGGGCTTGTCCGTCCACCCGTTCGCCAGCTGCTGGAATGCCTCAAAAGCCGCCTCCGTCCCGCCGATGTGGACGAAATTCTCAAAGGTGTTCTCAATTTCCGCCAGCCCCTTTACCTTGAGCCATTTCCCCGTCTGCTTATAGTGCTCGTAGGACTCTTGCAGGCATTCCGGCTCGGCGCAGACCTTGGTCTTATCGTAGAGCACTTTGTTGTCTACCCTGGGATGCACGAAGCCGCCGCCGTGACACACCGGGCAATGAGGGTTGGGGGCATAGCCGAGCCTAACCAACCGTTCCCGGCACTCCATTACCAGCCCCGCGGGAGGCTTCCAGGGCAGCGTCGCGCTGGCGCTCCCGCTCGGCGTTGTATTCTTTGCGGAATTGTTCCGGGTCCGTGTACTGCTTTGGGAGCGTTCGAGTATCTGACTGACCGTTTCCATTCCTTCGACCATTATTCCCCTTCACCGGCTTTGCCGATTTATACCCGTCTATTTGCCAGCGGTCTAATATCGCTACCACGTACTTGAGTTTGCGGACACCGCTCAGGCAAGCCTCTTTAACCGCTTCCCCAAACCAGCCCGCGGGATACTCGTCGGAAATTCGTCTCAGCTCGTCAGCCACCTGCGGCGTCAACATCCCGATACTGTCCTCATAGAGCTTGCTAATTTCCGCTAATTCGTTATGTAAATTATTCTCGT
>Ga0105092_10000314_pt1 | contig 24608 bp, 22 predicted proteins | sample PPLLak2March2015_FD_87021 | JGI IMG/M metagenome (GOLD analysis project Ga0105092, IMG submission 87021) | Freshwater sediment microbial communities from Prairie Pothole Lake near Jamestown, North Dakota, USA - PPLs Lake P7 Core (1) Depth... | ecosystem: Environmental > Aquatic > Freshwater >... | reverse complement strand
TGATTTCAACCCCTGCAGAAATTGTAAAGCAAGGGGTGATAATCCAATATTAAAGTCTTTCAGTGTTTATCCAATTCTTCGGACAAGAAAAATCATAACTATCTACCACGCCTGCTTGCGTAATGCAATGAGCATGCAGTCATCACCCCTTGTCCTCCACACACTCTATACACTCTATTCACTCTATTCACTCCATACACTCCATACACTCCACACACTCCACACACTCCACACACTCAATACACTCTATTCACTCCATACACTCTACACACTCTATTCACTCTATACACAATTAATCTGTTTCCTAATTCCCTATAATTACACTTCTTAAATTTGTATATTTGTATTCGTTTTTAACATAAAAATATAAAATATGAAATACAGACAACTTGGTAAATACGGTATCCGGCTCTCAGAAATCGGACTTGGCAGCTGGTTAACATATGGCATGGGTGTAGAAGACAAAACAGCAGAAGACTGCGTTATTGCTGCCTTTGAATGCGGTATAAATTTCTTTGACACTGCCGATGTTTATAATAAAGGAGGCGCCGAAGAAGCTTACGGTACTATTTTATTCGATAAACTGAAGGTAAAGCGTGAAGATATTATTATTGCTACCAAATGCTATTTTCCAATTTCGGAAAATCCGAATGACCGTGGGCTTTCGAGAAAACATATATTTGAGTCTGTACATAAATCATTAAAGCGGCTTAAGACTGATTATATCGATATCCAGCAGTGCCACAGGTATGATGAAACAACACCGCTAGAGGAAACATGCAGGGCATTCAACGACCTGATACAGCAGGGAAAAATTTTATATTGGGGAGTAAGTGAATGGAGTGCGGAGAACATTAAGGACGCAATTTATGTTTGTGATAAATATAACCTTCATAAGCCGGTAAGCAATCAGCCGCAGTACAGCATAATACGCCCGCAAATTGAGACAAACGGTGTAATTGCGGTTTCCGAAAAATACGGATTAGGACAGGTTGTCTGGTCACCGCTTGCACAGGGAATATTGACAGGCAAATATTCCGGCGGCAAAATACCTGCTGATTCACGTGCAGCAAATGAAAAAATGAACTGGTTCTTAAAAGACCGGATTGATGCAGATGTTACAGATAAAGTTGACCGCCTTAAAGCAGAAGTTACAAATGGCATGTGTGTTTCGTTAGCACAATTTGCACTTGCCTGGTGCCTTAGAACTCCAAATGTAACAAGTGCAATTACAAGCGGCTCGAAAGCAAGCCAGATAAAAGAAAATGCTGAAGCAGTTAATATCATAATTACTGAAGAAACAGATAATAAAGTTAAGGAGATATTTAATAACCAATGAAGCTTGGTGTAATCGGTGAACCCTGTATAGATTACATTCACCGTGGAAATGGCGAACCTAAAAAAACTCTCGGGGGAATATTATATTCCGTCGTCTCACTTGCTTTAATAGCAAAGGAAGACGAGGTGTATCCTATTTTCAATCTTGGCAATGATGAATATGATTATATACTGAATTTCCTTTCGCAGTTCAAAAATATAAGAACAGATTATGTTAATAAAGTTGAGCACAAGGTCAGGGTAGTAAGTCTTTATTATAATAAGGCACAAGGAGCAGAGTACATTTGTGAAGAAACCGGCAGGACAAAGATTTATGACCGTGAAGAAAATTCAACTGAACCGACTGCACCGGTAGATTTTTCCGTGATTGAACCTGCTCTTTATAATTTAGATGCATTGCTTATTAACATGATATCAGGGAGTGACGTAACACTTGATACATTAAAACAGGTCCGGCTTGCTTACCCGAAACACATACATCTTGATATTCATAATATTGTAATGAGGACAAATGAGAAAGGTGAACGTATTCAACAGCCGGTAAATGATTGGCTTGAATGGTGCTGTCAATGCAGTACATTACAGATGAATGAATCGGAAATAAATATAATAACTCCGGAGCGGTTGAAGGAATATGATTTTGCAGAGAAAATTCTTTCAACAGAAGGCAAGGGACCGGGAGCATTAATAATAACCAGGGGTAAATCAGGCGTAACACTTTATGTAAAAAAAGTAAAAGATATGCTTGGTGAACATTTCGTAGATATAGATAAAAAGGATTTTCCGGCAGTTGAAAGGGATAATTTCAAAGATTCAACCGGGTGCGGCGATGTTCTGGCATCAAGCTTCCTGTTCAAAATGGCTTCAGGGCATGATTATGAGACAGCAATAAATTTTTCAAATAAAATGGCCGGCTTTAAGTCAACACTGCAGGGTGTGGAAGAGCTGTATCAATTAGGGAACTACAAAATTGGAACAACTTAAAAGAATTTTATTAACAGGAGCAAACGGCTTACTCGGGCAAAAAACCGCGGAAATCTTTGCTAAAGAAAGCGACCATGAACTTTTTTTAACCGATCTTGCAGAACGGGCAGAAGAACCGAGAAAGTTCAAATATTTCCCTCTTGATATTACAAATAAAGAAGCGGTTAAAGAAAAAGTTAAGGAATTAAATCCTGATATAATAATCAATGCTGCAGCTTATACAAATGTTGACGGGTGCGAAACCGAGCGTGAGCTTAGCTGGCGTGTAAATGTGGATGCTGTTAAAAACTTCATCATTGCTTCGCGTTATAATTCTACGAAAGTAATACATGTTTCAACCGATTATATTTTTGACGGCAAAACGGGGAATTATGATGAACAATCACGCCCAAGCCCGAAAAGCTTCTACGGAAAAGAAAAGCTTGCCAGTGAAAATGCTTTAATTTCAAGCGGTATTGAACATGCTATTATCAGGACAATGATAATTTACGGCAACGGAAAGAATGTTAAGCGAAATTTCGCTCTCTGGCTGATCGATATGCTTGGGAAAAATCATACGGTTACAATTGTTGATGACCAGTACGGACAACCGACTATGGTAGATGACCTTGGACTTGCGCTGCTCAGAATTGTGGAAAGAAATAAAAAAGGAATTTATCACGTTAGCGGAAGTGAATATCTGAACAGGTATGAATTTGCAATAAGGCTTGCTGAAATTTTTGATTTTGATAAAGAGCTTATTATTCCCATCAAGACGACAGATTTACAGCAGGCGGCAGATAGACCGATGAACTCAAGCTTTATAACACTCAAGGCAGAAACAGAGCTTGGATTAAAGGCACTGAATGTTACAGACGGATTGTATATGCTGAAACACCAGCTGGGGATGTAGCACAATGACGAATGACGAATGACGAATTGGGGGGGCAGGTTTCAGGTTGCAGGTTACTCTTCTTCTCTTTCCCAAATTTCTATTTGGGAAAGTAATCGATCTTGAATTACAGATCAATTATTAATTGCAGTACAATACTTTCCCAAATAGAAATTTGGGAAAGAGAGGTTGAGGATAAATTTTCGAAAGAGGGTGACATCTTAACAAACTTAACAAACTTAAAGAACTCAAAGAACTTAACAAACTCATAGATGTTAGATTTAAAATTAATCAGAGAAAATCCTTCAATAATAAAAGAAAAATTAAGCACACGCGGTGATGGTGCAGCTTATGTTGATAAAATACTTCAGCTTGATATTGAAAGACGTGAGTGTATTGGAAAAGCTGAAGGATTAAAAAGCTTACGTAATACGGTTTCTGCTGAAATTGCAAAAATGAAAAAAGCAGGTGAAGATGCTTCAGGTAAAATTGCTGAGATGAAAAAAGTTTCTGATGATATTAAATCACTTGATGAAAAATTATCCGTTATAGAAAAAGATATCAATGAGATATTGATAAACATACCTAATATTCCCGCCGATGGCATACCTGTTGGTAAAACTGCTGATGAAAATATTGAAGTAAGGCAGTGGGGAGAAAAGCTAAACGGTGATTTTAAATATCTTGACCATGTTGAACTCGGGAAAAAACATGACATATTAAATTTTGAAACCGGTGCAAAAATATCAGGCAGCGGATTCCCTTTTTATAAAGGCAAGGGTGCAATACTTGAAAGAGCATTGATAAACTTCATGCTCGATTCACACAGGGTAAACGGTTACACTGAAGTATTTATGCCATTCCTTGTTAACCGTGCATCAATGGAAGCCGCTGAGAAGGTTCCTAAATTCGAAGATGATATGTACAGGATAGATTCGGATGATTTGTTTGCGATACCAACAGCAGAGGTTCCGATTCTCAACATTCACCGTGATGAAATATTGAAATACGACGACCTGCCAATAAAATACTGCGGCTATACAGCATGTTTCAGGCGGGAAGCAGGAAGCTATGGCAGAGACCTTAGAGGACTTTTACGGGTGCATCAGTTCAATAAAGTTGAATTAATAAATTTCTGCACACCCGAAACATCTTATGATGAAATGGAAAAAATGCTTTTGAATGCTTGCGGAATACTTGAAGCTTTAAATATCCATTACCGCATACTTGATATCTGCACCGGTGATATGGGTTTTGCAGGGAGCAAGCAGTATGATATTGAAACATGGTCACCCGCAGAGAATAAATTTCTTGAAGCATCAAGCGTAACCAATTGCACGGATTTCCAATCAAGAAGAGCAATGGTGAGATTCAAAAGACCTGACCAAAAAGGGACAGAGTATATTCATATATTGAATGGCAGCGGGCTTGCAACATCAAGGTTAATGGTTTCATTGCTTGAATCATACCAAACACCGGATGGAAAGATAATTGTACCAAAGGTTTTGCATAAATATACAGGATTTGAAACGATAGGATAGAATATTATTTTTTAACTCCCCTCTCCTGGCGAAGCGTATAGGAGAGGAAAACGGATATATTGGAAATTTATGTTGTGGACTAGTTATATTATATTAGCTTATTAAATTAATAATCATTAAAACAATAACCATAAAGCCATGAAGGAACTAATATCAGTTGCATTTCTTCTCTCAATGTTTTCTGTATCTGCATTTTCCCAACCGTTGTTAGATACAACAAAAATTAAATTAAGCTATAATTTAGATAATTATCCAAAAGTGGATGGCTCAACATCAACATATCCGCTTGCATGTTTAATTGCCTGCAGGTCAATTGGAGTTGATTTCGAGTGGAGGAAGGATTTTGGTGAAGGGTCAAAATGGGTACGCCCGTTATTTATTGAAAATGAAGTTGAGAACAATGCAAAGTTTTATCAAAATATAAAATATTCAGGAACACATAGCGCTTATGTTAACCTGATAAATTCTGATGCAGATGTAATACTTGTTGCCAGGGAACCATCAGAAGATGAGCTGAAGTTAGCCGGCGAAAAAGGAGTAAAATTAATGCTGCAGCCGGTTGCCATAGATGCTTTTATTTTTCTGTTAAATAAAAACAATCCTGTAACGGAGTTAACAATTGCACAGATACAGAAGATTTATACAGGCGAAATAACCAACTGGAGTTCAGCAGGCGGACCCGATAACCCAATAACCGCTTACACAAGAGAAAGAAATTCAGGGAGCCAGGAACTCATGGAAAAGCTTGTCATGAAAGACTTGCCAATGATAAAAGATAATGAGATGGTGCTTATGGGTATGATGGGACCTATAAATGCAATTGGCAGCCACACATGGGGTATAGGTTATTCTGTTTATTACTACGAGCATTTTATGGCACCAAATGAGAAACTGAAATTGGTCGCAGTAGATGGTATTGAACCCAATTATGAGAACCTCCAATCAAGAAAATATCCTTTTACTGCTGATGTATATGCTGTAATAAGAGAAGATTTATCCACGTACAGCAATGCTTACGAAATGTATAACTGGTTTACAACAGATGAAGGACAGAAAATAATTAAAGAAAGCGGATATGTCCCCATTAAATAACTGGATAAGAATAGGAGCAATCTCTGGTTTCCTTGCGGTGGCTCTGGGTGCTTTCGGTGCACATGGATTAAAGAACATTGTCACTCCCGAAATGCTGGAGACATACAGAACGGGAGTATTATATCATTTAATTCATTCCGTAGTAATACTTGCAATAGGATTTTACGGAAATGAAAGATTGAAAATTGCTGCATTGTTCTTTCTGCTTGGAATAATATTGTTTTCATTTTCATTGTACGCATATTCAGTTACAGGAATGAAAGCACTTGCAATGATTACGCCTGTTGGAGGAGTGAGCTTTTTGATTGGATGGGTGCTGACTGCGGTTAGAGCTAAAAGAGCTTGAATCCCAGATTAACCCGGATTAATCGAATTAGAGAAGCTTGAACCCCAGATTAACCCGGATTAATATGATTAAGTATGATTAGACCTAGCTTCATTTATAAATAATTCTTAAATTTTATATACAAACCTTTAACACAAAGTTCACACCTGCCTGCAGCAGGCAGGAAGGATACAAAGAACACAAAGAGAATAATATAGTAACCACGTCTTTTAAGCCGTGGAAAACAGTACAACACCATACGGGCTTTAGCCCAAAAGGTATAACCACGCGAAGCCGCAAAAGCCGCAAAGAAATATTTTTTGACTTAGATTACCATTCCTTAAATTAATTAATTATCATATATTTATATTGACTACACTTCAACAATAAAAGAAAGGTTGAGTTCATTATGAACAATTTAAAACCTGTTCTGATAATTCTTGTCTGGTTATCATTTTTATCTTTTTCACATATTGCTTTTTCGCAGATAGATGATTCTTTATATCACACAAATCCGGAAAATTATGTTGCAAAGCTTTTGTTCCAGAAAAAAATTGTCATGCTTGGTGATTATGGCCATCACATGCCTGCACCCCTTCACAGTGTGTTAAGGACTCTGGATGAATGGCTGAAAATATGTGCCGAAAGCGACAGCATTGAACAAAAACTGTTTCTGGTTCTGGAAATGCACAGTAATGAAGCAAAAACAATAAATGATTATACTATAACAGGAGATTTTAAACCGGTAGTAGATTTATTTTTAACGGAAACTTACCTAGATGATTTTGAATATTATGCTAACCTCCATAAGTTCAGGCAAAAGCTTGATAGTATTAATTTAAACCGCAATAATAAAATAATATTTGAAATAAAAGGTTATGAATGGATAGGAAGGGATGCAGTAAAGAATAATTTAGATTTTATCAATAGAACTCCTGAAGAACAAGACTTATGGTTTGTGACTAAAAGAGACAGCGAAATCGCATCCGGCTTAATTCCGGATGTTGAAAATAATCCGGATACAAAAGTTCTGGTCTTTTATGGAGGCGGACATTTAACGAACGGATATGTTTCTAAATATTACAGGGGTATTAATTTGTTAGAACCTCAATGTTATGGATATTATTTAGTATCTTATCTTAAGAAACACTTTGGCGATGAAAATGTTGTCTCAATAGATCAACGCTTTGTTTATAAGGAATGGCTTCTCAGCTCCAGGTTTGATAATGTATTAAATGCTGATATCATAATTAATAATAAAGATTTCCCATTAGTTAATTACAATTACACATTTTTCGATTTATGTATCTTCAGACATTTCAAATTAATCTTTCCCCGGTCGTTATCATTTATATTCAGCCGATATGTTGTAGAGAAGAATATTCGGGATTTAAAAGATATAGAGCCACATTTACCTGCACCCAAAGCACAAAACTATAGTTTTCAATATTTGTATTACCTGAATTTTTTGACAGGAAAAAACTTCAAAAATGTGACGGAAGCTGAAAGCTGGTACAAAAACAACGGGTATGACGGCTTAAAAAGATTAGAATCAAAAGAATTTGCTGATACATTGCTCAATCAAACTAAAAATAATCAGGGTAATTATAGATATATTCTAAGCAGTTTAGGATGGGATGACCAGATAAATTCGCCGCAATTTGTGCCTACCTATAAAGACTGGCAGCTTGCATTTCCAAGAATTAAATTCGTTAACTGCATTGGCATATATTGGATTGGTTTTCCCGATGAAAAAGTAAAAGCAAAGGAATATTTAATCAAATTCAGCGGGCAGGATTTTGAGGAGCCGGAAAAGTATTTGCAGTGGTATAGAATGAAGTATTATGGGTATGAATATTAATGCTTGAACCCCAGATTAACCCAGATTAATCGGATTAAGTATGATTAGACCTAGCTTTACTCGAAATTCTAATTATAAATTACTAATTTTATTTTTATAATTGATTAATCTTATGAATTGTATGCTCTTATTATATTGGAATTGTTACACAAAATTTATCATTCAAATCCGATAAACTTTTTATATAAATATAAATTTATGATTCCCATAACTAGAACTCTATATAATGTGAGGTCTAATCATACTTAATCATTCAAATCTGGGTTAATCTGGGGTTCATGCTTTTCTAATCATACTAATCATACAAATCTGAATTAATCAGGGGTTCAAGCTTTCAATTTATCAAAATATTTTATCCACGGTCCTATCTCTTCCTTATATTGCTTTGCTAATACTCTTGATATTTGGGCGATGTGTGTTAAGTCATGTGCAGCCCAGGTTGATAGAAGCTCACGTAAAGTAACATTGCCAAACTCCGGATGAATACCTTCCATATTCAATTTTTCTTCATCAATATCCATGTTCTTAAGCTTATGAATATTTTCAATACGCAATTCGGAAAATTCATTTAATAAGTCTTCCAATGATTTTCCTTTGCTTTCTTCAAATTGTGCAAACCTGTCATAAGGTATAAACTTCTTATTTTCTTTATTACTCAATATTATTTCGGTACGAGGAAACCAATCGGTTCTTTCACCGTGCACTAAATGTCCCACAATATCATAAGGACTCCACGAATCTCCGCCTTCATTGCTGTGAACCAGCTCATCAGGTAAATCCGATAAAAGATTACGAATAACCTGTGGAGTATTATTCAGTATTTGAATTGTGTAAGTTAAATTAAATTTCATGATATAAACATTTGATTAGAATATATAAAATAGAATAACTTAATGAACAAAAAAAATTCCCATTCTTTTTTAAAATGGGAATTAAAAATTATTATTTGCACCAAACCCTGACTCTTAGACTCCTAACTCTCGAACTCCCGACTCTTTTTACTTCTTCCCTGCTGCAACCTGGTCTAAGAGCCATTTTGCCAGTGCCTGTGCTTCCTTCTTTTTCAAGCCCTGGTTTGGCATTGGTGGATATGCAGGATCTTTTTTTACAGGATTATAAATATATTCAGCCAACGCATTCAAATCTCCATTGTATTTAGGTATTGTTTGCTGGTAAGGTGGTCCCACTAGCTTTGTATCAAATTTATGGCAGGCAACACATTTTGTTGCATATATCTGTTCTGCGTTTACACCTGTTAACGATACTGTTTTGCTTTTTATCTCTTTTTCGTGTTCATCGGCTACGGCCATTATTTGCCTGCTCTGTTCCCCAAGCGCATTACCCATTACCGATTGATCTTTTAATATATTAAATGCGAACACAATAAACACTAAAACAAAAATAGCAGTAGCAGGATTTACATCTGATGTTTTAACCATTGAGTAAAGCATATTAGCCAGTACCAAAGCAGCAATCAATGTTACCGCAAGATATAAGAAAGAAGCAGGTGATAATGCCACCTGCGGTAAAAAAAGAAAATTAAGAAATAACAAAACCGGGATAAACAGGGATGAAAAAAATGCTAGTCCTATTGCAAAACCTTTTACAAACTTTGAATATTCCTCATCCATGCCGGTCAATCCACCCTGCCATTTGAAGAAATAGAACAATACTGCAGCCCCGGTAATAACACCTGAAGCAGCAATTAAGTAAAGAAAATTAAAAATTGCTTCCCACGAGAAAAGCACTAATAAAATATTATTCACACTGCCCCATTCCTGCGGATTGGAGGCAAGGGCGATGCTTGCTACAAAAATATATGCTGCAGTGTACAACAGGATTGAACCTATCCATCCTGCTTTATTTCCGGCAGAGCTGAGATTCGCTTCATATTCATTCACACTCCTTATGCCTTCGTTTGAGCTGTCACTTTTGTTTACATATTTTTTCAGTGTATCAATTACCGATTGTACTTTGAATGTGTTTCTGTACCTGTAAATTAAAATGAAAGAAATAATAAACATCAAAACTGCAAGCGAAATTACCGTCATTGCAATTGTTTGTGCCTTATATAAAAGCTGTGCATAAACGAACAGGATTGAAAGTACCGGAATAATTCCAAGTGCTATTTCTGCATTTTTGGTAATTGTAAGTTTTTCAATTATATCTTTTGCAAACCTGATATGCTGAATGTTTCCGCTTTTTTCGCCAATGCGTTTAAAGAAAACGGAATAGAATGATGCTCCAAGCAGCAATCCAAGATATGGTACAAACAGAAGCAATGATATAATCAAAATATAGTGCAGCAGCAAGAGATGATTTGCTGACGGCGGAATTACTATCTGGTCAAAAAAATTCATTAATTATTCCTTTCGAATTTCTAAAAAAATGACAGCTGTTCTATTTACTATTAAATCATTTTTTATTATTAAACTTTTACCCCCTCTACTTCTTCCCCTGTGAGGGGGAGGAAAGGTAGGGGTGGTTTCTAAAATATCTTTACAAATTTATCGATTGATAATATTGTAATCAGAAGCAGGGTATAAAAATTAATACTTACAAAAGAACTTATTATACGCTTTCTTCCTGCATCCGACCTGAAGAATAAAACAGCATTATATATCATAAACCCGGAAATTAAAAGCAAAAATATATTTGAAACAGCAAAGTTAACAAGTCCGAACATGGGAAATATAAGTGCTATCATAACCGTAGTTACAAGCCACATGGATGTAATTCTTTTCAATTGCTGAACAGAAAATATTTGTGATAAAGTCGGGAAACCGCCTTTTTCATAATCATCTGCATAAAGCATAAGCAAAAGCCAGAAGTGCGGAATTTGCCAAATAAAGAAATATAAAGCCACAATCAAAATTGAAGGTGAAAACAAATTGCCGCCCGCAGCAGTCCATCCTGCAATCGGTGGTAAAGCACCAACAAGTGAACCGGGAATTATTGCCCATGCAGTTTTTCTCTTTAATGGTGTGTAAATTCCATTGTACCAGAAAAATGTAAGGTAACCCACACAAAGAGTAAGAAGGTTTGTACCGAATGATAAAATTACAGTACCCGCCATTAATAATAAAGCAGAGATAATTAAAACACTGACCGGCTCAATCTTTCCGGATGGGATTGGGCGTGATGAAGTTCTTTTCATCAATGAATCTGTTCTTCTTTCCTGGTAATGGTTTAAGGCAGATGCAGAACATGCAAGAAGAAAGATTCCTGTAATAGGGTAAAATATATCCGGTGTAATATTATTTGAGGCAAGAATATATCCAAGCCCTGTTGTAAATGAAACAAGCACAGTTATCTTGAACTTAATTATTTCAAGAAACATTTTTATTACTCCGGACATATCCATGTTCCTTAATTGAGCTTTAGTATTTACAGTTGTAGAAGCTATTTCTTCATTCTCCTTATTTTTCTTTGTCCAACAGAATCAGCAATCTTTGGGTCAACCTGCATTATCTTTACGGTATCCTTGGTTGTTTTCACGGTATCAACTCTTAATGAATCCTTTGGTATGGTACCAACTCTAAGTGAATCTGATTTTAATGTATCCAATGGTTTAGGCAGTGTATTTTTCCACACTTCAAAATCTTCCGGCTTCATTACTATCAGCTTACCAAGCATATAAGAATGGTTCATACCGCAGTACTCGGCACACATAATATCAAACTCTCCCATCATAGTTGGCTGGAACCAAAGGTAATTTGTTCTTCCGGGTATTGCATCTTCCTTCACCCTGTAAGCAGGAATATAGAAACTGTGGTTTACATCAGCAGATTGGATTTCCATTTTTATTGGCTTTCCGAAAGGTACATATAACAGGGTATCACTTTTTTTGCCGTTGTCATAATCAAAGGTCCAGCTCCACATTCTGCCTGTTACTTTGATTACCATAGCATCGGCAGGTACATTACGCATTGTCTGAAAACCTGACCAGCCGTACCAGAACATTATCAATACAAGAACAGTAGGTATTACGGTCCAGACAACTTCCAAAGACGTATTGCCGGTAATATTAGATGCCTGCGGATTTCTTTTCTTCCTGTACCTTATAACAAAATATATCATTGCTACAGTTACAAGCAGCAGAAAAAAAACTGAAATAGAAACTATCAGTATAAATACATTATCAACGCTGTTTATTATTGGATTATCCATGTTTTACCTGAATGATAGATCAAAAAATGTTAAAGTAATCATAATTATAAAAGTAATAATACACACAGCTATGAATATCTTAAATACCGTATGCTCAAACTTAACGTGCATAAAATAATTCATAACAAGAAATGTTTTAGCGGTTGCTATTAAAAGGGCAACAGTAAGAGTAATGCTGCCAAAATTGAGCCCTGCAACCGAAACTGTAATTGCTGTTAAAGCAACCAGCCCCAGCCATACCATGATGTATGTACCGTAACTCATGTGATGTGTTTCAGATGATGTATTATTACTCATAAATTATTAATGAATTAAATAAAATAATGGGAAAAGGAAAATCCAGATAATATCAACAAGGTGCCAGTACAAACCGGCATTTTCCAATCTCGTGTAATTTGTGCTTGAAATTTTGTTTTTGACCACAAAAGCAAGAACTACGCCTATAAAAATCATTCCAACTATAACGTGAAGCCCGTGCAGCCCCGTCATTGTGTAATAAAGCCCGAAGTATAAAATTTCACCTTCAGACATATTTTCCAGGGCAGGACCTTTGGGATATATGCCATTATGTATCTCGTGGCTCCACTCAAAATATTTATTTACTAAAAAAGCCAGGCCGCAGAACAATGTGAATACCAGCAGTGCAATGCTCAGCTTTTTCTGTTCTTTTTGTAAAGCAGCAATAGAAAGCGCAATAGAAAGACTGCTTGTTAAAAGGATAATTGTATTAACAGCCCCGATGAAAGAATTCATTTCAAGAGCAGCAGCTTTGAACCCGTCAGGATATAAGAACCTGTAACCGGCATAAAGGAGGAACATACCGCCAAAAAGCAAAAGTTCGGTGAACAGGAAAAGCCACATTCCCATTTTGGAAGCTTCATCATCACGGTGAACATGCCCGGTAGCGTGGCTTGTCGGATGTAATGCTACCGATTCTATAACTTCATCACTCAATGTACTGCCTCCTCTTCTTTGTGAATTACTTTAATTGGATTCATTATATATGTTTCCCTGTCATGAACATACGGTCCGCCTGTTACTACGGGAATCTCATCGAAATTTTCCAGTGGCGGAGGTGAAGCAATTCTCCATTCAAGTGTTGTTCCGCCCCAGGGATTTGCTGTTGCCTTTTCTCCTTTTATTAATCCTCTCAGCAGGTTGCCGAACATTAAAACTATTCCGGTCACCATAATAAAAGCGCCAATAGATGAAAACACATGAAGTCCCTGGTACTGGGGCAGATAATCATAATATCTTCTTGGCATACCCAGGTAACCTAAAATAAACATAGTAAAGTAGAACATATTAAAACCGATAACAAACAATGTTGCCGATATGATAGCTACTTTTTCATTATATGTTTTACCGAACATCTTTGGGAACCAGTAATGCAGGGCAGCAAAGAATATCGTACCCATGCCTCCAAACATTACATAATGGAAATGCCCTACTATAAAATATGTATCCGTGAGATGAATATCTGTAGCAAGTGCTCCCTGCACAAGACCTGTCAAGCCGCCGATAGAAAATATAAAAATGAAAGCCATTACAAATAATAACGGCACTTTAATTTCTATAGAACCTTTATATAACGTTGCAACCCAGTTAAATACTTTTACACCGGTCGGTATTGCAACAAGAAAAGTTAATAATGAAAATACAACTCTTGATGTATCACTCATACCGCTGGTGAACATATGATGTCCCCACACTAGATAGCCGATTAGCGCAATAGCAAGACTTGAAAGTGCAATCTGCTTATACCCGAAAATATCTTTTTTTGCAAAAGTTGGAATTATTTCAGATACAACACCCATTGCAGGAAGAATCATAATATAAACCGCAGGATGTGAATATATCCAGAACATGTGTTGATAAAGCAGCGGGTCACCACCCAAAGCGGGGTCAAAAACACCGATTCCAAAAGCTCTTTCAAGCACGATTAAAAATAAAGTAATTCCAATTACTGGAGTTGCAAGAACCTGTATCCATGATGTAGCATATAATGCCCATGCAAACAGCGGCATCCTGAACCACGACATACCCGGAGCTCTCATTCTGTGGATTGTTGTAATAAAGTTTAATCCGGTTACAATCGAGGAGAAGCCGAGAACAAATGCACCAAACACGGAAAGCGAAACATTGGCTGAAGACCTGATACTGTAAGGTACATAAAAAGTCCAGCCGGTATCGGCAGCACCGCCGCCGGTAAAAAGCGATAAGAGTGCTATTAAGCCGCCTGCCATGTATAGATACCACGAAAATAAATTTAGTCTCGGGAAAGATACATCTTTTGCTCCAAGCTGAATTGGCAGAAAGAAATTCCCGAAGACTGCCGGTACTGCCGGTATTATAAAAAGAAATATCATTATAACCCCATGAAATGTGAATATGGAGTTATATGTCTGCGGTTTCATGATTGTTTGCCCGGGTGTTAATGCTTCAATACGCATTAACACACCAAGCATCATTGCTGCAAGAAAGAAGACCACAATTGCCGCCAGGTACATAATACCTATTCTCTTATGGTCTGTTGTTAGCAGCCATGACATGATTCCCTTATGCTTACCCTCATAATGATAGAAATCTACATCATTAACATGCGCCGCTGCTGTTCCGTTAGCCATATTAATTTATATTCCTCTCCCGGTCTGTACCGGGATTATTTCTTTTCTTTTTTATTATTAAAACTGTGATAAATATTCCAAGCATTAAAACTACACCGCCTCCTGCAATACGTGTTATGTTCATCACGTATTTCTTTCCTTCAGGGTCATAGCTGTAACATAATTTCATCAGTGTTGCAATTGTCGGACCTGTTCTTCCTTCTGATGCTTCTATTAAAGACATCTTCATATCAATAGGATTAAACTCAGTTCCGTATAGATATCTTGCAATCTTCCCGTCTTTTGATATTGCCATTATAGCAGCAGCGTGCATAAAATCCTGCCCTTGAGGTATATACCTGAAACCAACAGCATCTGTAATTTTTGCAATGTTTGAGCTGTCACCCGTTAGGAACCTCCATGAATCTGCAGGAATATGTTTATTCATCGTTTCAAGATAGTTAGTCTTTTTTTCTGCTGCAGTTAAATATGTTTCCTTCGGGTCAAAGCTAATAGTTACAACATTAAAGTCTTTACCGGCTCCCATATCAAGACGGTCAATTGCAGACGCCACTCCTGTTAAAAGCGGTGAACAAATTCCGGGACACTTGTAATAAACAAGCGTTAAAATAGTCGGCTTGGTAAATAGCTCCTGTAATGTTACAGGTTTTCCGTATTCATCCAGAAAGCTAATGTTCAATGGTATTGTTTCGCCAAGCTTTTCATCAAAGCCGATTTCCTTCTTCGGCTTATCTTCAGCATTTATATTTGTGCTTAGAATTAAAAATATGAAAACAGATGTTAAAAGATTAATACCTGTTTTGAAAATATTGTTATACACTTCTTTATACTTTATTATTGGCAAATAGATTTTTCAGAAATTGAAAAACCGATGCCGCATCCTGAGGTGTTAATTCATAAACAGTTGTTTTGAATCCACTATAGACCGGTTCGGTTCCAATAAAATTAACAAATTCAGTTTCATTCTCATTCCATTTCTGATTTGAATACAACGCTCTTAACGCTCTGGGAATATTGCCTGTTATTCGCTTAAAAATCACTGCACCCGAATCTGTGTTATTATTTTGAATAGATGCTGCCAGGATTTTTACTTTGTCTTCAATCTGCTTGTTTTCCTGAATTACTTTTTCAATAGCAAGCTTTACAGGTATCTGGTTCGGCTGTTTTACACCTGCCATTAAACTGTATGTTTTATCAAGCTCAGTAAGCTCTGCATCATTAACAGGAGGATAATCAGTCCTGAACGTCTGAACAAAATGTATTATAGCTATCCTGTCTTCGGGAGAAATATTGCTGAAGCCCGGCATAGCTGAACCGGGAATTCCTTCATGCAGAGTTTTGTATATCTGGTTAAACTTAGGTCCGTTCTTCCATCCGTTCAAATCGGAAAAATTTCTTGGCTTCGGATTTAATGATGCACCGGCAACACCATCTCCCTTGCCTTCATTGCCATGACAGCTTGCACAGGAATTTATATATAACTGCTTGCCTTTTTCAATTAATTCGGGTGTCCTGACACTTAAGAGCTTTACATCAACCGGAGGAGATATTATACCTTTTACAAACGGCAAGTCTGCCTGTCTTTTAACTGTATCTGCTACAGGATTCGGGACAACCTTTTCCGATGCAAAATAATCAAGCTGATTGGTATACATTACACCCAACGCAATTGCGATAACAATAAAGACAAAATATATTATTCCGTAAAACTTTGAACTCTTATTAATATTTTCTGTAAGATTCATTTTTATAAATTTTCTTTTCGCTGAATATTATAGATGAAAGTTTAATCCGCTTTCAAGTTTCGGGTCTCGTACAGGTACTAAATTTCTCTTTGATGCTCTCAGGTTAAATACCACCATTGTAATTCCTGTAACCAAAAACGGGAAAGCCAGCTCCTGCCATCCGAGCGGAGCACCTGCATTATTATATGTCGGCATTATTAGCCAATACAGGTCGAGAGCATGTGCAAATAAAAGCCATATTGCCATTATTTTTAAGATACGCGGATTTGTTTTTTGTGACCTGCCAACCAGCACTAAAAATGGAATTACAAAATGGATAAATATTAAAGCTATAGAAACAAACTTCCAGCTTCCCTCCCACCTCATGAGAAGCCAGAAGTTTTCTTCCGGAAGGTCTGCATACCATATCAATAAATACTGTGAAAATGCTATATAACCCCAGAATGTATTGAATGCAAACATCATTGCTCCAAGGCTGTAATAGTGCTCATTGTTAATCTTCGGGTCAAGGTAGTGCCCTTCTTTTAACCTTACTGCAAAAAGTGTTGTAACTGAAAATGCTGCAACCATTGTACCTGAAAAATAATAAATCCCATACATTGTCGAGAACCAGTGCGGCTCCAAACTCATCATCCAGTCAATTGCAGTAATTGTAAGTGTAATTACAAACAATGGGGCAAAGGCGGTACCAAATATATTATTCCTTTTTGTTAATCTTGGGTCACCTGTCAGATCCTGCTTCTCTGAATTTCTTATCATCATGAAAAAGAAAAATAACCATACAACCAAACAAAATATTGTTCTGATTGTAAAGAAATTCATATTGAGATATGGAGACTTAGATTGCAGTATCGCATCTCCTGAAACAATTTCGTTGTGAGACCAGTGATAAAGATCATGGATTCCGAAAAACAGCGGTATTACCATTAAAACAAGAAGCATAATAATAGCTGCAAGAAACTCGTCAATTCTTCTAAAAGGAGTGCTCCATGTAGCACCGACCAAATATTCAAGTGCAACTAATGCCAGAGCTCCTACTCCAATACTTATCATAAACATGTAAATCCAGAGATAATCAAAAAAAGCCCTGCGACTATCGACTGCGAATGCTGCAGCTAAAATAATTATTCCGAGCACAAGCAGTATCCAGCCGGTCTTTGCAAATTTATCAGGTAATGCTTTTTTAATATATTCCATGGTTGATTATTTTCCTTCTAAATCAGTATCCTTTGCGTTTTGAGACCTTTGAAGTACTCTAATGTAGTGAATTATTGCCCACCTGTCTTCCCTGGCAACCGACTTATCATAAGCTGGCATAACATTCTGTCCGTTTGTAATAACATTATAAATATTCCCATCCTGCCAGTTCCTGACTTTCTCCGAGTGCAGTGTAGGCGGATTCGGGAATTGTCCTTTTAACCTGCCGTCTCCCTGTCCGTAATATCCATGGCACGGAGAGCAGAAAATATCAAATTTAACTTTTCCTCTTTGTATTACTTCCTCAGTTAATGCAAGAGGATTAGCCAGTAGTTTAATTACTGAATCCGGCATCCCTTTATATTCATATGGAATAAAGCCTCTTGCAACAGTACCTTCAACCGGCATTCTCATACCAAAACCATCACCAAAAAAATTACTTTGCGCTTGTGGATTCAACCTTGGCTGCTCCCACATCCAGTTAAAAGGTTGTGTATATAAAACTTTGTTTAACACAGCATAAGAAGCAATTGCTGTTAAAATTGCAGTTACTGCAATAACACCCATAAACTTCAGGTCAAAAACCGGAGTCTTAGTTTTGCCTACATCGGGTATAGGATAATAAACCTTCTCTATAGAATGACCGTGCAATTGACCCAGGAAGTTCTCAACATTTCTTTCATCAAAATGTTTATCAGCCGCTTCTATAACTAAACCAAACTTATCGCTTGTAACGCTTTTCATAAACGGAGTTTCATGAAGCGGGTTGCTTGTCCATGGAAGCTTGTTAAATAATGCAACCATTGCCGCAGTTGTAACAAGAGCAGAAAATAAAACAGTCAGTTCAAATGTTATAGGTATCGAACCCGGCAGTGCGAAGAATGGCTTTCCTCCAATAATATTTTTATAATCAATTCCCCCCATCCATCCAATCATCAGAAGGGCGGTTATGGCTCCTGTAATACCTGCAAGAAGAGCTATCCATCCTATCTTGCTTTCTTTCATCTTCATCGCTTCATCCATGCCATGTACAGGATAAGGGGTAAAGACATCAAATTTTTTATAACCTGCATTTGCCGTAGCTTTAGCCGCTTCAATTATCTGGTCCGGGGTATCAAATAAAACCGAAATCGAATGGAGCTGGCCTGACCTTGGCTCTGTTTTCCAGGTCGTGTTATACTCTTTTAATCTATTTATAAATTCTTTTATCTTAATAGCCATTTATGCTTTTGATGTAAATTTTCAAAGCTATTTATGCTTTTAATAAATTTTTAGTGCTGCCCGTTTGTATGATGCTTATGTGTTGGCTGTGCACCCGGAACAACTGCTTTTATTTCTGCTATTGATATTACTGGAAGTGTTCTTGCAAATAATAAAACCAGCGTAAAGAACAATCCGAAACTTCCGATTAATATACCTGTATCATAGAGAGTCGGAACAAACATTCCCCAGCTCGAAGGCAGGAAATCTCTATGAAGTGATGTTACTATAATTACAAATCTTTCAAACCACATACCAACATTGACAAGAATAACTATTACTAATGTTACAGGTATAGCCCTTCTTATTTTTTTGAACCAGAACAATTGCGGGAATATTACGTTACAGCTTATCATTGTCCAGTAAGCCCATGCATAAGGACCAAATGCCCTGTTAATAAATACAAACATTTCAAATGGGTTGCCGCTGTACCATGCAATGAAAAATTCCATTGCGTATGCATATCCAACTATAGAACCTGTTGCAAGAAGTATCTTGTTCATTTTCTCAAGATGGTTTACTGTAATGATATGCTCCATATGGAAAACTTTTCTGACAAATATTAATACAGTTGATACCATACCAAAACCTGAGAACACAGCTCCTGCAACAAAGTATGGCGGGAATATGGTTGTATGCCATCCGGGTATAACTGAAACCGCAAAGTCAAAGCTAACAATTGTATGAACCGATAATACAAGAGGAGTCGAAAGTCCCGCAAGTATTAAATAAGTTCTTTCATAATGCTGCCAGTGCCTGTTTGAATTTCTCCACCCGAGGCTTAATATTGTAAACAAAGCTTTCTTAATTCCTGCCTTGGTTCTGTCCCTCAGTGTTGCAAAATCGGGTACTAAGCCAATATACCAGAACACAAATGATACCGTTAAGTACGTTGAAACTGCAAACACGTCCCACATTAAAGGAGAATAAAAATTAGGCCAAACATTATTTTGGTTCGGATAAGGCAGCAAATAACCGGCAAGCCATGGGCGTCCAACATGTATCAAGGGGAATATACCTGCCGTCATAACCGCAAAAATTGTCATTGCTTCCGCAAAACGCGCAATTGCAGTTCTCCACCTTTGCCTTAACAAGAACAAAATAGCCGAGATGAGTGTACCGGCATGACCAATACCTATCCAGAACACGAAATTCGTTATATCAAATGCCCATCCGACCGGCTGGTTGTTTCCCCATAAACCAATTCCAAACCAGAATGTAAGCCCGAGGCAAACCGCACCAAACAATAACATCGTTACAGATAGTGCAAGCAGCAGGAACCACGTTTTACCGGGTTTGCTCTCCATTGGGGCAGCAATAACATTGTCAATCTCTGAAAACGATGTCTTGCTTTCTACCAGTGGTAATTCTTTTGTATATGTAGAATCGAAACTCAATTTCTATATATTTTTATATTATTAAATCTACCGTTAATTATTTAAGCTTTTTCCTCAGTGTTTCTTAGCTTTGCAAAATATGTCACATTTGGAGCGGTTTTTATTTCTTCAAGTACTAAATAACCTATTGCGTTCTCTCTGTGTTTATATACTTCTGATTCTTTATCATTTATATTACCGAAAACTATAGCATATGAAGGACACGCATCCTGGCATGCAGTAGTAACATTTGCGCCTTCAACATTCCGGTTCTGTTCAATAGCATGCTGTCTTTCGTCCATAACTCTTTGTACACAGAATGTACATTTCTCCATCACACCTCTTGACCTGACTGTTACCTCAGGATTATACATGAGATTCACCGATTCCTTGTCATAATATGCATCATTAAAATGATCTCTGAAATTAAAGTAATTGAATCTTCTGACTTTATAAGGACAGTTATTAGAGCAATATCTTGTACCTACACACCTGTTGTATGCCATAATATTTAACCCATCGGCACTGTGTGTAGTAGCAGCAACCGGGCAAACATTTTCGCACGGTGCAAAATCGCAATGCTGGCAAAGCATCGGCTGAAAGTTCGCCTGTGGTGTATCAGGTGTTCCATGATAATACCTGTCAATTCTTAGCCATGTCATTTCCCTGCCTTTTTTCACCTGTTCTTTTCCAACTACCGGGATATTGTTTTCAACATTACATGCAATTACACATGCACTGCATCCGGTACACTTGTTAAGGTCAATCGACATTCCCCATTTAAAAGATGTGTACTTATGTTCCCTGTTAACGCTTTCTATATCAACTTTTTCTTTTTCACCTTTTACCAGTGCAGGGTTCTTTTTAAACTCATTATATGTACTTTCTACAATAATGCCTCTTTTGAACTGAATATCTTTCAGCAAAGGACTTTCATCTATTGCATGATTTTCCTGCGTTGTAACAAGCTCATGAGTGCCCGTTACTTTACTTACTTTTGCATTATTGAAAAATCTACTGGAAAGAGTGACATGTTTTGTCAAAAGAACATTAGCGTTAAAACCAACATTGCTTCCTACATCACCTGCTTTAGTTCTTCCATAACCAAGCTGAATTTCAACTACTTTATCTGCAAGTCCCGGCTGAACAAAGACCGGAAGAGTTAAATGTCTTTCGCCAAATAAAACTTCTATGTTATCATTATTATTTACACCAAGGTCTGCAGCAGTTTGTACCGATACAGCGGCATAATTATCCCAGACAATTTTTGAAACAGGATGCGGTAATTCCTGGAGCCAACCATTATTTGCAAATCTTCCGTCTCCTAAATTGCCTTCCTCCAGAAGAACAATATATTCTTCGCTTGCTGTCATTCTTGAGGATAATCCTGCGAAAGCATCAGGAATAAATGTTGATGGCGGTGCCGGTTTCTCATTTATATATGCTACACCATCATGAAGTGACGCATTCCAGAATTTTTTGAAATCTAATTTTGAATTTAATACAGGGAAAATATTCTTTTCCCAGTTTTGCATTACATATTCATGATAAAGATTTTCATTGAATGCTTCTTTATTTCCCCTGAGCCATGTGAGAAGCATAGCTTCCTTCTGCCTGCTGCGGTACAGCGGGGCAATCATTGGCTGCTGCAAGCTGTAGAAATTTGTTCTTGTTCTGTAATCTCCCCATGATTCAAGTATATGGCTTAAAGGTAAAACATACTGGCTGACTTCACTGCTTTCATTCAGCATGTCAGCAATAGTAATAACCGTTGGCACTTTTTTTACTGCATCGGTATATCCGTAATCATGTGCTATATGGTAAACAGGATTTGTTCCGGCATGTATAACCATACCAACATTTCCTGCATTCATACTGCCGATGAGTGTCTCAATATCATTTCTCTGGCTTAACGGCTGTAATTCAATTTCTTCAGAATCTGCAGAATATAACTTTGTATTTCCTAAAACATCATTTAAAAGATTTACTGCAATGTGAGTTGATTCAGGCAGTTTATTTCCGGCAAGAACAATTGAATTCCCCTGGTTTTTTATAAGGTCTTCGACAAGTGCATTCAACGCTTTGCCATCAAGATTATATTTCTTCGCAAATTTTTCAAGCTGGAAAGATTGAACAACACCTGAGATTCTTACATCACTTGCAAAAGATGATATCCTTCTTTTCACAAGGAATTCATTTAATAACGAAAGCACAAACTCTTCTATTGCATCGGTTCTTAACCTCATCCTGTAATCAGCAGTAAATCCTGTTGAGGTTGCCGCTCCTTCCACAACATATAACCTGTTAAACTCCCTGCCATTCATCACATCGCGGTTCATTGCGAATAATCTCATATTCTCAACCGCATTTCCCTCGTATGTTAGAAAATCCGATTCTAATGCGAGGATGACTTTTGCATTCTCGAGCTTAACAACCGGATATGTTTTTCTTCCATATGTTTTCGTCCATGCACTGTTCTTTGTGCCTTCATCGAACAATTCATATGAATATACTTTTGTAGTTGGATAAGCAGCAATAAATTCATCCAGCAGTTTTTTATATGAAGGAGAAATTACTCTGTGAGTAACAATAGCAATCTCTTTCCCGGAGCCGGCATTTGTTTTAAGCTCAGCAATTATTTTATCATCAACTTCACCCCATGGAATATTTCTGTGATTCTGCCTGTCACTGCTATAGACAGGATCTTTTAATCTTCCCGGGTCATAGAGGTTCAAAATACTTGCCTGCCCTTTTGCACAAATTTTACCTTTACTAACAGGATGGTCAGGGTTTCCGTCGATTTTTATCGGTCTGCCTTCGCGGGTTTTTACCAGTATTCCGCATGCATTATTACATGATGTGCAGGTAGATGCATAGAAGTTTGGCAAACCAACTATAATTTCTTCCGGCTTTTTATTATAAGGTACTATGCTTCCCTTTTCTTTATAATCGGAACATCCGGTTGCTGCAAGAGCCGCAGACGCACTCAATAGTGCAAGAAATTTTCTTCTTGATAAAACAGAAAGCTTTGACACTTCGAAATCATCCGTTACACCTTCTTTAAACTCATTATTTTTTTCCTTCAGAAAATCAGGGTCATTATGCAGCTCTCTAAAGCTTCTCCAGTAATTAATTTCTTTCTGCTCGCTTTTTTGCTCATTATTTTCCTGCGGGACCAAATTCGTAATATCTATTTTCTTATCCATTGGTCCTCCTGCCTGCATTTACTCTTTTCACCGCATCGGGATTTTCTGATATCTTTATTGTAGCTGATATCTCTTTATTAATTTTATTTTGTAAAATATTAAAAGGAAGTTTTGAAATTGAAAAGATTCCAACTAAAGAAGCACCAACATAATAAAAGAAATTTCTCCTTCTTATTTTTCCGGTGCTGCTGGTATTATTAGATTTCATGTTTCTGTTTATTAAAGAATCCTTTCTACGATTATCTGTGACATGTTGAACAATAGTCAGGACCATTATTAATGTTTGGTAAATTAGGTAATTTTGCGTGTGCATTTCTATGACAGTCAAGGCAGGCACCCATATTTAGATTTTTCACCTGTCCTATAACTTCCATATTCTGCACATCACCGTGGCAATTTGCACAATCTATTCCTTTATTCACATGAACGCTATGATTGAAATACACAAAATCAGGAACCCTGTGAATCCTGTTCCATAAAAGCGGCTTATTCTGGTCGTAATATTCTGTCAGCTTTTGGATTTCCGGCATGTCTTTTCTTGCTAATGTATGGCAGCCCATACAAACACTTACTGTCGGGATACTTGCATTTCTTGTCTTATCGGCGGATATATGGCAGTATTTGCAGTCGATTTTCATATCTCCTGCATGAACTTTATGTGAAAATTTTATTGGTTGCTCGGGCTGGTATCCGATGTTGTTCCTCTCTGCATAAGACACATAATATGTAACCGCGAAAGTTATTATTACAACAAAAAGAAGGATTGGCAGCCGTACTTTTAACCCGTAATCAAGTAAAAACTTCTTCATTTATAGCTTTTTTATAATAAAGTTTCGAACTTACGGAATTCCAAAATAAATTCCTATAACTAAAATTTTACCTCTTAATTATTCTATGTACACGATAAAATATTATTAACTTCATTAAATTGAAGCCTGTTATAAATAAGTCCATTTAAAAGTTTTATAAATATGTTAGTTAGATAATCAAAACCCCTTCTAAAAATACTTTTTGC
>Ga0105092_10000313_pt1 | contig 24633 bp, 13 predicted proteins | sample PPLLak2March2015_FD_87021 | JGI IMG/M metagenome (GOLD analysis project Ga0105092, IMG submission 87021) | Freshwater sediment microbial communities from Prairie Pothole Lake near Jamestown, North Dakota, USA - PPLs Lake P7 Core (1) Depth... | ecosystem: Environmental > Aquatic > Freshwater >... | reverse complement strand
GCATGCGTCCGACGCGCTACCCGTCCGCTGACGGTCCGCAAAAAACGCTGCGCTTGCGGCTCTGTCGGACCTCCGCCCGCACCGCCGTCCCGGTCTCGAGATGTGCATAAAGTGCAGCTTCTGCCGCCGCACTCCACATGGCCGCCGCCCCGGCGCAAAATGCTGACATACTCCGGCTAAATGGATGCCCCCAGATGAGCACTACGGAGCCTTCGAGCTCCTGGATCTGTCGCCCCGGCCTGCTCGCGGTAGCGGGGAAATGAAACCGGCTATAATCGATTACCATGGACCGGTCGTGTTCATCCCTCTGGCTGGACGCATCAGCTGTCAGTCCGAACCGGAAGGAGCCTTACCTTCGGTTTCACGCCGTAAAGGTCTTCGTTCGAGACCAGGATCGAAGCCTGCGATTCTACCTCGATCAGCTTGGGTTCAGTTTGATATACGACGCCCGCCTTCAATCCGGTGAACGCTGGGTCGCCGTTGTTCCGCCGGACGGAAACGCTATCCTGGCGCTCGCCGCACCCGCGCCCGGCTCGAAAGAATTCGCCCTAATCGGCCGGGATACGCAGGTTGCCTTTGTAACCGACGATGTCCTTGCCAAGTTCCAGGAGTGGTCCAAGAACGGCGTCAAGTTTCGAGGGATCCCGCGGCTGCGGCGCATCAAGTATGACCCGGGCGCGCAGCCTCCATCCTCCAGCAGCGGCACGCCGATGTTGCTCGGAACGCGCAACCCGATTTGGGGCGGAGTGTTCGCCCGCTTCCAGGACATAGATGGGAATCTATTCTCACTGGTGAGCTTCGACGAGGTGAGCCAGGCGCTATACGAGCAACGGCGCGCCATGGCCGAGAAGCAGGAGTCCGAATTCCGGACTGCGCAGGAATTGGAGATTGCCAAACAGGTGCAGGCCCGGCTTTTCCCCCAAACGCTGCCGCCCCTTGCCACCCTCGATTACGCCGGTCTTTGTCTGCAGGCCCAAAAGGTCGGCGGCGATTACTATGATTTCCTGAACCTGGGACGAAACCGGCTCGGGTTGGTGATCGGCGACATCGCAGGCAAAGGAATCGCTGCCGCGCTCTTAATGGCCCACCTGCAGGCGACTCTGCGCAGCCAGTGTGCAATCGCTCTGGATGAGCCGCAACGCCTGTTGGCATTGGTGAACCAGCTCTTCTATGAGAATACGATCGAGACGGCGTACGCGACACTCTTCTACGCCGAATATGATGACGAGACACGCTGCCTGCGCTATGTGAACTGCGGACATGTCCCGGCACTCCTTCTGAGGGCCGATAGCGGTGTTGAACGGCTCGATTCCACCGCCACTGTGGTGGGGCTCTTCCAAAAATGGGACTGCTCGATGGGAGAACGGCGGCTCTTCGCCGGAGACCTCCTGGCTCTCTATAGCGATGGCGTAACCGAATCGTTCAACGATGAGGAGGAAGAATACGGAGACGCGCGCCTGGTCCAGGCACTGAGGCGAAACTGCCATTTGTCCTCGCAGGCCCTGCTTGCCTCGATTGTCGATGATGTTCGACAGTTCAGCCGGCGCGAGCAGCGGGACGACATAACCCTCATTGTCGCGCGGTGCAGGTGCTGACGGCTGACCGCCTTGCGTGAGACGGCCCAAGTCGCCTGCAAGTTCACTCGAACAGGTCGTCCGGCCACGATAAAAAACGCCGACTCTTCATGATCGCGAGTGCCCCCGAAAGCCGTTTTGGGCGTGTCGGGCGCAGGTTGTTGGGTTATGCTGGGGCGCGAAAATGACGCGCGCAACTCAAACTCTCTCTGTCGCTTATTTTGTGATTCTATCCCTGGTCGTGACGACAGCCGCTCAGCAGGCACAGCCGGCACGCGAGTGGGAAGACCCGGCCGTAATGCGGCGAAACCAGGAAGAGCCGCACACGACGCTCATGCCCTTCAGCTCGGTGGCGGACGCCCTGAAATTCCCCCGCAAGTCGTCGCCGTTTTGCCAGATGTTGAACGGCGCCTGGAAATTCCACTGGGCGGCCGTCCCGGAGGAAGCTCCGGCCGAGTTTTACAAAGAAGGATTTGACGACCGGCAGTGGAGCGAAATCAGGGTCCCCTCCAACTGGCAAATGGAAGGTTTCGGGCACCCGTTGTTCAGGAATGTCCACCAGCCTTTTCCGGCCACGCCGCCCATGGTCCCTCACGATTACAACCCAGTGGGCTCGTACCGGCGTACTTTCACGATACCGGCGGGCTGGGCCGGCCAACAGGTTTTCCTTCACTTCGAGGCGGTTCACTCGGCCTCTTACGTCTGGGTTAACGGCCAGGAGGCGGGTTACAACGAAGGCGGGATGGAGCCGGCCGAGTACAACATCACCCGTTACCTCCGGCCGGGCGAAAACACCGTCGCGGTTCAAGTGCTCCGCTATTCCGACGGCACTTACCTGGAATGCCAGGACTTCTGGCGTCTCTCCGGCATCTTCCGCGATGTCTACCTGATGGCGACCCCGGCGGTTCACATTCGCGACTTTTACGTCACCACCGATCTCGATACCCCATACCAAAACGCCGTCCTCAGAGTGGCCGCCGAGATCCAGAACCTCGGGCAAAAACAGATTGCGGGATACCGGCTTCGGGTTATGCTTTTCGACGCGGCTCGAAACCCCGTCTTGGATCCCGTACCCATATCCCCTGGTATTGCGGTTTCGCCGGGTCAAAATCAGAGCGTGAACATCCAACACCCTGTCTCGAACCCGCTCAAATGGTCAGCGGAGTACCCGAACCTCTATACGCTGGTGCTCGAGCTTCTCGGCCCGGACGGGAAGACGACGGAGGTTGTCAGCACCCGTGTCGGCTTCCGGGAGGTCGAGGTCAGGAACCAGGCGGTCTACATCAACGGCGTCGCCGTCAAGTTCAACGGCGTGAACAGCCACATGCAACACCCTAGAACCGGGCACGCCATGGATCTCGAGACAATGAGACGCGACCTGACCATTATGAAGCAGTTCAACATCAACTGCGTCCGCACGTCGCATTATCCACCCAACCCGGAATACCTGGAATTGGCGGATGAGCTCGGCATGTACATCGTGGATGAGACCGGGGATGAGGCGCACGCGACCGAGTACCTCTCCGAGCGGCGTGAATGGCGCGCGGCATACGTGGACCGTGCCGTCCGAATGGTCAAGCGCGACCGCAACCACCCGAGTGTCGTTATCTGGAGTGCGGGGAACGAAAGCGGTTCGGGTCAGAACATAGCGGAACTGATCAAGGAGGGGAAACGGATCGACCCCAGCCGCCCGGCTTGGTGCTACGGGGGCAACGACGACCTGCTGCCTTTCGAGGATATCGTCGGGCCCCGTTACCCAACCCCCGAGGAGCTCGAAAAAGTCGGGCAGGTGCCCGCGGTCCAGGATCCGCGTCCGTCGTTCATGGACGAATATGTCGCCGTAACCGGCAACGGCCTGGGGAATCTCGACGAGTTCTGGGAAGTGATTCGCCGCTATCCGAGGCTGACCGGCGGCGCCATCTGGGACTGGATCAGCCCCGGAATCACGGCTCGGTGGATTACCACTCCGGACCGCTCCGCCAACGGCATAGAGGCCGCTCTGATGGCGGGCGCTCAGCTCGTCGAGGGGCGGTTCGGCAACGCCGTGGCCCTTAGCGGGCACGACGAATGGGTCGAGGTGTACCGCCATCCGGCGCTCGATATCACCGGAGACCAGCTCACCCTCGAGGCGTGGGTCTACCCCCGCCGATGGAATGGGACAAGCCCCTTCATCACCAAGGGCAATCACCAGTTCGGACTCCTGCAGACGGACCGGAACACGATCGAGCTCTATGTTCAGAGTCCGGCACCCGGCGGAGCTCGGGCATCGGCGAAGGCGGCGGTCCCGGCCGACTGGCAGTATCAGTGGCACCACCTGGCGGGCGTTTACGATGGCACGGCGCTCCGCCTCTACGTCGACGGAAAGGAGGCGGCATCGACTGCGCACCAGGGAAAGATCGCGGTGAGCGCGTTTCCGGTCAATATAGGCCGCAACGCCGAGCTTCACGGTATGGAGCACCCTGGTGAGCTGTGCAACGCCGTGATCGATCGGGTGCGGATCTATGGAAGCGCCCTTACGGCCGCGGAACTGACTGATCCCGCCGAACCGCGACTTGCCGAAGCGCTCCTCGCGCTTGATTTTGATTCTACCGAGGATCGCGGGGAGTTCTTCTCTCTGGGAATCGGAGCACGGCCCTACGGCCTGATCTTCCCCGACCGGTCCGCGGAACCCGAGTTGTGGCAGCTCAAAAAGACACCTCAACCGGTCGCGATCCAGGCCGTGGACCTGGCCGGAGGCCGAGGCCGGGTGAGGATCACCAATCATCACGAGCATAAGAACCTGCGCGAGCTCGACGCCCGGTGGGAGGTTGCGGCGGACGATCAGGTGATCCAGCAGGGAACGCTTGAGCTGGACGTCCCGGCGGGCGAAAGTCGTGAAGTCGAAGTGCCGTTCAAGGCAATCACTCCAGCGCCCGGAGTCCAATATCGCCTGCTGGTGATATTCCGGCTGCGCGCGGACACGGGATGGGCTCCGGCCGGGCACGAAATTGCCTGGGAGCAGCTCGACTTGCCCGTCGGCGTGCCGGCAAGCCGGCCGCAATTCAAAGGTCTGCCTTCTCCGCAGGTGTACGAGGAAGGCGGGACAATAATCGTCAGAGGGGCAAATTTCGAGCACCGGGTGGACAAGGCCGCAGGCACACTCTCCTCGATCCGGTATCAGGGGAAGGAACTGCTCAGGCAAGGCCCGAGTCTGAACCTCTGGCGGGCGCCGACGTGGAACGATTCCGAACGCGATTGGGGCGGGAAACCGATTGTTGACCAATGGCGCGCGACCGGGCTTGATCGGTTAAAGACCCGCGTGAAAAGCGTCGAGTTGAGGCAGTCGCGAGGGAACGTCGAAATCCTGATCAGCACCGAAGCCCGGGCGCCAGAGGCCGTTTCCGGCTTTGAGAGCGATTTCCGCTACACGTTTCGGAAGGGCGGCGACATTGTGATCGAACACCGGGTAAAGCCAGTCGGCCCCATGCCCCAGTGGCTGCCGAAGGTTGGCATACAGCTTACGCTCCAGGAGGGCCTGAACCGGCTGAGCTGGTATGGCCGCGGCCCCGTCGAGACCTACCCGGACCGCAAGACGGGGATGAAGGTTGGTGTCTACTCGGGCCTCGTCGAGGATCAGTACATCTCCTACCTGGTGCCGGAGGATTACGGGAACAAGACCGATGTCCGGTGGGCGGCCCTCTCGGACGGGGAAGTCGGGCTTCTTGTTTCAGGAGACACCCTCCTGAACGTGAGCGCCCATCACTTCAGCACGGACAACCTGTCGCGGGCGCTCTACACGCCCCAACTGCGAAAGCAGGACGGCATCACTCTGAACATTGATCACCGTATGGCCGGAGTCGGGGATACGCCGCGAAAGGTGTTGCCGAAATACCAGGTCGCGCCCGGCGAGTATCGCTACCGGGTTCGCCTGCGTCCCTTTGGGACCGGGGAGAGGCCGATTGAGCTGGGTCGCCAGGACGTGTTCACGAACTGAGAGCGACATGACGCGAGTGTGTTGAAAAAGGTCGGGACGACCCCTTTGCATTGCGGTGGCCATGCCTGCATTTTAGGGGTTGGCCACTTCCTAACGCTGGAGGCGTGAGAGGAAGTGGCCAACCCCTAAAGTGCAGGCATGGCGGGCCGCTCAGCCGCGCCTTTCCTGAAGCTCAGTCGGGAATTCCCGATCTTCTGACCCAGGAATTGACACGGACTGAAACGGAACCGACACGAACTAGAGGAGAGAACAACGATGCGACGGAAAACCGGGCTAGTGGCAGTTGTGGGGTTGGCGCTGATGGCGGCGTTTGTCGCGCAACCCAGCGTTAAGGAGTATCCGCTGCGCTGGGTGAGAGTGAGCGTCTCGCTTGGCGAAGACAAAGACGTCGAGACGGTTAAGAGCATCGCCCGCACGGCGTCCGAGCACGGGTTGAACGGCATTCTTCTCGCCGCCGGACTTGACCAGCTGGATTTGAAAACGGCCGAATTCCGCACTCGGTTGGCCAAGGTCAAACGCATCTGTCAGGATCTGAAGCTCGACATCATTCCGGCCATCTTCTCGACCGGTTACGGCGGCGCCATCCTGGCCCACGATCGCAACCTTGCGGAGGGACTGCCGGTCAAGGATGCTCTCTTCGTTGTTCGCGGCACGCAAGCGCAGATTGCTCCAGACCCGCCAGTCGAACTGAAGAACGGCGGGTTTGAAGCGGCGTTGGCGACCAGTCTGGACGGTTTCGAGCTTTCGGGCGGTTTCGGAAAGAGCGCCGTACTCGACAAGGACGACCGGAGAGCCGGCCAGAGCTCGCTTCGGCTGCAGGAGTTCGAAGGCCTCCCCCGGCGGACGATCAGACTCAGCCAATGGGTCAACGTGCACCCCGAACGGAGGTATCGTCTTTCCTGCTGGGTGAAGGTCGAGTCGCCGGCGGCCTCCGATCCGTTTGGCGAAGGGTATTTTCAGCTCGAGGTTTTCGGAGGTGACGAGAGACGCCCGCTTCAATGGGAAAACCCCCGGCCGGCACCCGATGCCCAGTGGCGAAAGGTCCAAGTCGGTTTTAATTCCTGGGGTTATGACAAAGTGCTGATAGCGCCATCGGTAAGCGGCGCCAAAAGCAGCCGGTTCTGGATCGATGATGTGCGAGTCGAGGAGGTTGGGTTGATCAACGTCCTCAGACGTCCGGGAGCGCCCCTCGAGGTCAGGAGTGAAAAGACCGGAACCGTCTACGAGGAAGGGCGGGATTTCGAGCCGGTGTCCGACCCGGCCATGAATTCGCGATATGATCACGACGGTCCGCCGATCAAGCTGGGCACGGGTTCGCGAATCTCGGACGGGGAGCGGCTGCGCGTGAGCTTCTACCACCCCGTCGCGATCTACAATGGGCAGACTCCGATCTGCATGTCGGAATCGAAGGTCTATGAGATCTGGGAGACCCAGGCACGGCTGATGCAGGAAGCTCTCGCGCCCCGCTACTACTTCATCAACGCCGATGAACAGCGCGCCGCAGGGACTTGCCGGGCCTGTGTCGACCGCCACCTGACGCTCGGGCAGTTGATGGGCGATTGCATCACTCGGCAGTTCAAGATCCTCAAGACCGCAAGCCCGGGGGCCGAAGTGTGCGTCTGGTCCGATATGCTCGATCCCAACCACAATGCCGACAAGAGGAAGTATTACTACTTGACGTCGGGCCACTTCGACGGGTCTTGGAACTATGTTCCCAAGGAGCTGATCATCGGGTGCTGGTATTACGAGCGGCGCGACCTGAGCCTCAAGCACTTCTCGTCACTCGGCTTTCGGACTGTGGCGGGGGCCTACTACGACGCCGATGACCTGCGCAATCCGGCCGACTGGCTGAAGTCGCTTGACCAGACTCCGGGAGCCCAAGGGATTATTTACACGACATGGCTCGACAAGTATGAGTTGCTTGAGGAGTTCGGCGATTTGGTTTCGAAGCGGAAGTGAGGGGGGAGGTGCTTTTATTGTGGCCGGACTCTCCAGAGTCCGGCAGCCGGACCTGAGATCCGGCCAAAGCGAACGAGGAGCAGCCAGGCAATATCGCTTTCGCCGGGCTTGCGGCCCGGCTGCCGGAGTCTGGAGACTCCGGCCACAATGAAAGACCGTCCAACCCCCCGTTCGCAAATCGGCTAATCGTTTCCGCAAAGTGGCGTTGATTGGGCACAGCCGTTCGTGTAACTGTTGGTCGGATTCCGCTGCTTCAGAGGTAGGAAACATGAAACGACTGCGGTTTGCGATGATTCTCTTTGGCCTTATGGTGATTGGTGGGTTTGTGCGCGCCGACGGACCAGCAGACCTCATCGCCCGGCTTACTTCGGGCGATCTGGCGAAGGTCAGTACGAAGGATGCCTCTGTGTTTCAGGACCCGGCGAGCAAGGCCCTGACTGTTACCTTCAACTACGCCGAAGGTGAGCCGGAAGTGCGCATCCCGGTCCGAGTGCTCGGATGGCCGACCGACTGGAGTTCCTGGCGCTCCATCCAGTACACGTTCGCGACCACCAGTCTTGAGACTCTTTCGATCGGGTTCTCGGATGGAAAGGTGACCAAGGCCTTCGTAACGGAGCCGTTACCGGGCATTAGAATTTCCGGGGTGATTCCATTCGAGGCATTCGTTCAAACACGGACCATGAACCCGTTGCTGCCGCTCGGTTACAAGGTCTGGCCGAACCGCCTTTTCACGTTCGATAATGTCGAAGAAATCGTGATCCGGATGCGCTATCCGAGCCAGGCGTCCCAGGTCACCTTCTACAACTTCACCTTGCGGGAAGATGTCCCGGCCGACGACATCATCGATCGTAAACCGTTGGTCGACCGGTACGGCCAGTGGATTCCCGAGAACTGGCCCGGCAAGGCTCACGACGACCAAAGCCTTCGCGGGTTGTGGGCCGACGACAAACTTGAACCGGTCGATTACGGCTTTTGCCCGCTAGGCGGAGACAAAAGTCAAACCGTGCGCAAAACGGGCTTCTTCCGGGTGGAGAAACTGGATGGCCGTTGGGTCTTCGTCGATCCTCACGGGCATCCCTTCTTCTCAACCGGTGTCGATCTGGTCGGCTATAAGCAGGGGAGTTTCGCAACAGATGTCACGCGACGGGGATTCCTGTTCCAGGAACTCCCCGAGGCTGGTCCGGCCTGGCTGAAACCCGGTAAAGATGTCTCTTTTTACACCGCCAACATCATGCGCCGGTTCGGTGAAGGGTGGGAGAAGAAGTGGCAGGATCACATCCTGGCGCGCCTGAAGAACTGGGGATTCAATACGGTCGCAAACTGGTCGGACTATGACGTCGCGACGACTTCCGGCATGCCGTACGTGATTCCGCTGCAGGGCTGGACGACCCGAAAGATGTTTCCCTTTCCATGGAATTTTCCTGATGTCTTTTCGGAGGAGTTCCGGGAGAACGTGGATGCGGCCGCCCGTCGCCAGTTGACCCCTCTCAAGGATGATCCCAACCTGATTGGCTGGTTCATCGGCAACGAGCCGCAGTGGGCTCGCAGTTTCGGTTCTCTCACCCCATGGCCGGACATGCTGCTCGCCGACCCGGAATCCTCGGCGACGAAAACGAAACTCGCGGAACTGCTGAAAGCCAACCCGGGACGCGAGCAGCAGGTGAAGGACGACTTCCTCTACACGTGTGCGCACGAGTACTTCGACGTCATTGTGAAGGCTCTCAGGCGGCACGACCCCAACCACCTTGTCCTCGGTATCCGTTTCGCCGAAAACCCGAACAACCGATGGGTCGAGATGAGCCGGCTTTTCGACGTATTCAGCGTGAATATTTACTCCAGGGATTTCATGCCCGAACCTGACAACATCCGGCGCTTCGCCGAAGTATCAGGGAAGCCGGTGCTGATTGGCGAATTCACCGCCTGCGCCCCGGGTCGCGGCATGCAGGGGCTGTTCTACTGGAGCCACAAGGTCCGGGATTACGCCGAACGGGGCAAAGCCTATCGCTACTACGTCGAGAACTCCGCGGCCAACCCCTACATCATCGGCACTCACTGGTTCCAGATGGTCGACGACCTCCCGACCGGGCGGCCTTCGGACGAAGAGCGTTTGAACTACGGTTTCATAAACGTAATCGACCTTCCCTATCCGGAGCTCGTCGAGGCCGCCAGACAGACCCATCGCAGGATGTACAATCTGAAGAACGGCAAGGCAAAACCGTATGCCGAAAAACCGCGGTATAACTGACCCGCTGGGAAAGCGGCCGCAGTTATTTATCCACGAACCAACACGAACCAACACGAATAAGATCGTTCGTGTTAGTTCGTGTTGGTTCGTGGATAAATAACACGGCTGCGCTCACTGCTTAACGTCGCGACCACGGAGAACGACCATGAATCTTAGGACTTCCAGCCCACACCGAGTGTTGATCGGATTCATCTTGGCGGCCTTGGCCGTCATCCCGGCCTGGGCAGATTCCAAAGCCCGGGTCTGGGAAGAGCCGCTCGTCCTTCCGACCTACGAGGTCAACGCCCCGGACCATAATCCGCGCTTCTATGCGGGACGAGCGTACCAGGGTGCCCAGGGCCGGGTTTACCCGTACCCGATGATCGACGATCTGACAGACAACCGGGTCGACAAAACGTGGCGGGCGGTCTACCTCGAGAACGAGTACATCAAGGTCTGCGTGCTCCCCGAGTTAGGTGGCCGGGTGTTGTCGGCCGTGGACAAGACTAACAACTACGACTTTTTCTATAAACAGACGGTTATCAAGCCGGCGCTCATCGGGATGATCGGCGCCTGGATCTCAGGGGGAATCGAATGGAACTTCCCCCACCATCATCGACCCAGCGTGTTCATGCCGATCGATTACAAGTTCGAGAACCACCCGGACGGGAGTGCCACCGTCTGGATTGGCGAGATGGAAATCCGGCACCGGATGCGCTGGACGGTGGGGCTCACCGTGTACCCGGGAAAATCGTACCTGGAAGCGACCCTGCGGCCGATCAACCGGACACCGTTTGCGCAGAGCTTCCTCTTTTTTGCCAACGCCGGGACTCATTCGAACGAGAACTATCAGGTCTTCTTTCCGCCCAGCACCGAATACGTGACTTATCACGGCAAGAACCAGTTTGCTCGCTGGCCCGTGACTCGGGAGGTTTTCAACGAAATCGACTACCGGGAAGGTGTAGACCTGAGCTGGTGGAAGAACCACCCGGAATGGACCTCGATGTTTGCGTGGAACTACGAGGAGGATTTCTTCGCGGGTTACGATCACGGCAAGCAGGCAGGGACGGCCAGCGTCGCGAACCATCATGTCGCGCCCGGGAAGAAGTTCTGGGAATGGAGCGCCGGGCCGCGCGGTGTTCTCTGGGATCACATCCTGACGGAAAAGGATGGCCCGGAACTGGAGTTGATGACCGGCGCCTACTCCGACAACCAACCGGACTACAGCTGGCTCCAGCCGCTCGAATCGAAGACGGTGCGGCTGTACTGGTTCCCGATACGGCAGCTCGGCGGGTTGAAACACGCGAACACCGAAGGTGCGTTGAACTTCGATCTCAAGCCGGACGGAAAGGCCCGTATCGCGGTCAACACCGTGGCTCGGCACGAGGGAGCAACCGTCTCACTGAAAACAGCCGAGAAGACACTCTACTCCACCAAAATCAACATTAGTCCGGCCCAGCCGTTTTCGGCCGACGTCGACCTGCCGCCTGGAACCAGGGCCGAAGATGTAAGGATCTCCGTGACGACGGCCGACTCGACGGAGCTGCTTGCTTACCAGGAGAAGAAGAAAAAAGGCGAGCCGATGCCGGACCCGGTCAAGGCTCCGCCGCCGCCCCGCGAGATCCGGACTGTCGAAGAGCTCTACTATGCAGGCCAAAGGCTGGAGCAGTTCTTCAATCCTGCCCTCGAACCGGACGCTTACTATGAGGAGGCTCTGAGGCGCGATCCGGACGATTCCCGCGTCAACCTGGCCCTTGGAATCCGCAATTTCAAACGGGGCCTTTTCGAAGACGCAGAGCGGAAATTCCGAACTGCGCTCAAGCGGCCGACTCGCAATTTCACGAGTCCCAGGGACGGAGAGGCCCTTTACTACCTGGGCCTGGTTCTGCGATTCCAGGGAAAGCACCGTGAGGCTGTCCAGCCGCTCTACAAATCGACTTGGAGCTACGCATTCCACACGGCTGCGTATCACCAGTTGGCGGAGATCAGTGCGCGCGAAGGCCGATTCGACGAGGCTCTAGACCATGTCGACAGGGCGCTGGCGACCAACCAATGGAGCGGAAGAACCGCCGATCTGAGGGCCGGGCTGCTCCGACGAGTCGGCAGACCGGCCGAGGCGCTCCAGGTAACGGAAACGGTCCTGAAGGCGGATCCTCTGGACTTTCTCGCGGGGTTCGAACAATACCTGGCGAAGAAGGCCTTGAAGAGGGCCGATGCCGATGACCAACTGAAGAGCCTCCAGAAGCTTATGCGCAATGCGGTCCAGTCTTACCTTGAACTGGCGGTCGACTATGGGCATGCGGGTTTCTGGGATGATGCCGTTGCGGTTCTGTCTCTTCTGCCCCGGAGCGAGAGGGAGCCGGTAGGGGTCGCCATGGTTGACTATTACCTCGGCTATTTTTGGGGAGAGGCCGGGGACCAGGCGAAACAGCTGGCGTTCTTTCAAAAGGCCGCGAAAGCCAGCCCCCGATTTGTGTTTCCTTTCCGACTGGAATCGATCGCAGTTCTGAAAAGAGCGGAGGAAATAAACCCCCGCGACGCTCGCGCCCCGTACTACCTCGGGAATCTGCTCTTTGACGAGCAGCCGGCGGCCGCGCTGAAGGAATGGGAGAAATCGCGCGTGCTTGATTCCGGCTTTGCCACGGTTCATCGCAACCTGGCCATCGCCTATCAGCAGGTCGAGCATGATGTGACGAAAGCGGCGGCGAGCATGGAAAAGGCTGTTGCCAGCGATCCATCGGACGCGCGCTTGTTCTATGAGCTGGATGCCCTGTACGAAAGGGCCGGAACCCCTCACGCCAAGCGGATTGAGATTCTCGAGAAGAACCGTGCGACCGTCGAGAAGAGGGACGACGCCGCTTCCCGACTGGTCTTGCTATACGTCCAGACCGGGAGGCACGAAGAGGCGGCACGATTTCTCGCCGAGCGCCATTTCAATGTCTGGGAAGGCAGCCGAGGCCTTCGGGACGCGTACGAGGACGTCTACCTCCTGAAGGGACATTTTCGTTTCCGCGAGAAAGACTATCAAGGGGCGTTGGCCGATTATCAGAAAGCGCTCGAGTTCCCTCTGAACCTCGAGAACGCCTGGCCCTACCGCGGTGGTCGCATGCCTGAGATCTGCTACTTCATTGGCGCCGCGTACGAAGCGTTAGGAGAGGCGGAGAAGGCGAAGGAGTTCTTCGGCAAGGCGAGCGACGCGAAGCAACGGGAAGAATGGTCCGATCTGCGTTATTTCGAGGCCATGGCGCTCAAGAAACTGGGAGCGGCCGATAAGGCGGAAAGTCTTCTTGCTGGGCTCATGACGTTCGCTTCCGTGGAGCCGGGATCGGGAGTGGATTTCTTTTCGAAGTTCGGCGAACGGGAGCCGCTGAACGTCCGCCAGGCGCGTTTGCACTATCTGCGCGGTCTCGTGCACCAGGGGCGGGGAAACGCGGCAGCGGCCAAATCGGAGTTCGAGAAGGCACTGGCGCTTGACGTGAACCAGCTGTGGGCGCGGTTTCACCTCGAGCGGGCGGCTGGTGGCGGATCCGACTGAAGCCGGCACGGGTGAAAGGACCTCAAAGACCTCAAGGACCTCAAGGACCTCAAGGACCAAAACGAATGCTTTTTCCTTTTGGTCCTTGAGGTCCTTTCACGGGCGCCCGCTTTATAATCGTGGAGCGAAACTCAGCCGTCGCCCCTTCGGGGGGCATAAGCGAAACTTGCGCCCTCGCCAGTGCTATACTTCGATGGCTAAACTCTTCCAAAACGGGGGTAGGATCATGACAGACATTCAGCAGTTCATCTCGATGGCTGCCGGGAAGCTCGGCGTTCCGGAATCGGGCACCAAGTCCGCTACGGCGGGGATGCTGAGTTTCGTGCAGAAGAAAGCTGACGCCGGGGACTTTAGCCAGTTGCTGGGCAAGGTCTCGGGTCTGGGGGATCTGTTGAAGGAAGCACCTTCGGCGAAGCCGGCCTCCGGGGGCGGGGGTATGCTGGGCGGGTTGATGGGGAAAGCTTCATCGGCATTTGGCGGGGGTGGCGGTTCTGCCCTCGACCTGCTTGCGCTCTTTCAGAACTCGGGACTCGGCACCGGCAAAGCCCAGCCGCTCGCGACGATGCTGCTCGAATTCCTGAAATCGAAGGCCGGTCCTGATCTCACCAACAGAATTCTCGAGAAGGTTCCCGAGGTTCAGAAATTTCTCGGCTGAAAAGTAAAGGGGGAGGGAAGCATGACTGGATACCCATCTGTTCGCGTGACTTGTCTCATACTGCTCATGTTCGTGCTCGGGTTCTCCGCTTCGGTGCAAGCCGGTGCTCAGCCCATCGATTCAGGCCCGGCTTTCCTCGTCCGAACTACGACCAGCCAGGAAACGGTGGTTTTTGCCCCCTACCTGCTTAACGAGCCTGCCGAAGGCATCACGACGTCGTTGTCTGTGAGCAATGTGGTCATGCCGACCGGCTCAAGCCTCGGTTTCGGGGCTGTTTCGTCCTGGATGAGTTTCGCCGGACCGATCGAATTTCATCTTTATTCCCACGACGGGAAGTACTACTTCTATGAAACGTCCCCGAAGTCGCATAGGGACGGTATTGGCGTCGGCCTTGACGACACCGGGACTCTGAGCCCGGGGCGAACCTACCGCGTAAGCTTGTCGCAACTCCTGGACGCCGTGAAAGCCGAACCCAATTTCATCGGATATGCTTACATCGTCGGGCATTTTCCGGCTATACAAGGGACCCAGCCTATTCTTTATGAAGGGGCGAGAACGGTCGGTTCCTTCACCCTGCAGCCGGGTGTGGGGAAGACTCTCAAGACCCATGGAAAACTGGGAGGGGTTCCCAGAAAACCACAGACCCTGGTCGTCGGGCTGCTCGCCGAAATTACCGGTCCCATCCCGGCTGTCGGCGCTTCTTGCAGAAATGCCGCTCAGCTGGCGATTGACGAGATCAATGCGGGGGGCGGCGTCGAGATTGACGACCGGACTTACCAGCTGGCGCTGCTGGTCGCTGACACGGAGGGATCGCCCGAGAAGTCAGCCTCGCTGGCACGGGAATTCATCACCCGCAGCGACGCGGTCGTTTTGATCGGCCCGAATTCAAGCGGGAACACAATTCCGGCCGCCGATGTGGCCGAAGAGCTAGGCATCGGCCTGATCACACCATGGTCCACCAACCCGAGGACGACGATTGATCCTGAAACTTCGCTCCCGAAACAGAATGTTTTTCGCGCCTGCTTCACTGACGTTTTTCAAGGAAAGGTGCTGAGCTCATTCGCCCGAACCACGCTAAAGGCGTCAAAAGCGGCCGTGCTCTATGATGCGAAGACGGCCGTCTTGAAGAGTCAGGCCGAATTGTTCAGTCAAAGCTTTAAGGCGGCTGGGGGGCAGATAGTCGCCTTCGAGGAGTACTCAACCGGGGAAACGGATTTCAATCCACAGTTTAAGAGGATCAAGGCCGCCGGTCCGGATGTCGTCTTTCTGCCGAGCTACTACACCGACGTCCCCACACAGGTCCGACAGGCCCGAACCCTGGGTCTCATGGTCCCCTTCCTAGGGAGCGATGCCTGGAGCACTCCGCAGCTGATCAGCGAGTGCGGGGCCGACTGTGAAGGAATATTCCTCAGTAATCACTACTCCGCAGAATCTGCCAATCCCCTGACGGCCGGTTTTGTAGCTGCCTACCGCGCGCGTTTCGGCGAAACCCCGGATGATGTGGCTGCGCTGACTTACGATTCATTCGGGTTGCTTCGCAGCGGCTTGGAGAAGTCAGGAAGGACCGGACGGCAAGCGCTTCTGAACGGCCTCCGGCAAATCAGGCTCTTCCACGGAGTGACGGGAGACATGCTTTTCGAGCCCGGATCCGGCGACCCGATCAAAGACGCGGTCATCCTTCAGATCAAGAACGGACGCTTTGTCTGGTACGCCGACGTCACGCCGTAAAGCGGTGCGAGTCACAAGGCTCGCGCGGAGCGAGCCTTGTGAGGCAGTTGAGCTCCGTTTCAGCTTTTTGTTACCGCCGACTGCAGCTGCACCGCGGCATCGGCCAGCTGCCGGCGGGAGAACTCCTCGAGGCTGGTCGAGGTGGTGTTCTCGGCAGTACGCGGCTGAGTCGCCGCCACGCGTCCTTCACTCATCGCGCGGTTCATCTCAACAATAAGATCCGCGAGCGAGTCGCTCACTCCAGCAGCGGTCATCGCCTGCTTGATCGCATGCGCGTCGAATTGCTGGTACTTGAGATCCGATCTTCCAAGCGCTTTCCCGATGATCGTCGCCGCCTCCCTCATCGCGATGTCTCTTTGTCCCAGAAGCTCCCGAACCTCCGTGCCGGTGAAATCAAGCTTGTCCAGGCGGTCGGCGACGTAGCGGCCGATGTCGCCCGTCGAAATCATCGGGATACGGACATCAGGCGCGATATCTCCAGCAAGCATGCCGTACTGCTGAACCGCCGGAATGCTCATGTAGAAGTTCTCCATGAAAAAGCCGGCCCTGACCGCCAGGAGGTTCAGATTCTCGATCTTCCTGAGTTGTTCTTCGGCGTAATGAAGCGCTTTGATCGGACCTGTCCCGTCGGGCAGCTGTGCGCCCATGCTGCTCAAAAAGACCACATAGCGAATCCCGGATTCGGAAACCGCCCGAGCCAACGAGTCGGCGGTCTTCCTCGAATAGTCGATAAAATCCGCCGCGGCGAGATTGGGAGGGATCAAAAGGTAGGCCGCTTTCGCGCCTCTCAGTGCCTCTGTCAGCCTGGGAGTGTCCTGCAAGTTGACCTCAAGCGCTTCTGCTCCTTTTCCGACCAGGGGAAGAAGTCTGTTGACCTGCCTCCCCAGCACTGTGACTTTGCGGCCCCGAGTCAAAAGCACTTCCGCTGCGACCCGGCCGGTATTCCCGCTTGCCCCTGCGATCACGTACATAAAGCACCTCCACTAGCACTAAAAGACTGAGGCGCGTGTCAAACGGTTTCGGGGGTAATGAGAGTCAGGAGAAGAGGAAAGGACCTCAAGGACCTCAAAGACCTCAAAGACGGGAGGGTGTCAAGTCCGAGGTCTTTGAGGTCCTTGAGATCTTTCGGTTCGGGTTACTCACTTCAGCTCGTACAGCATAATCCCGTAACCGACTCCGGCTTCGTCGCCCGTTCGGCCGACCTGAAAAGCCATGTAGCGTCCGTCCGTCGATACCACTGGATTTGATGCTTTCCAGCCGTCGTAGTCGTTGAAGTTAGTCAGCCGCGTGAAGCTCTTGCCCGTTCCATCCATGCGGAGCTTCCACACGTCAATGTTACGGAAGCTGGCCGGTTCGCCGAATACCCGGGATTGGTTGTCGCTCTCGACACAGGTGTGCAGACCATCCGGGAAGATCCCTTCCGCCTCGTTGTAAAAGCCGATGGCGGCCGACTGGTTGACCGTCGTTCCGGTTTCCAGATCGATGGTCAAGGCGCTCGATTTGCCCTCGGGCTCATAGCAACTGAAGGTCATCTTCCGGTCATTGTCAAAGAAATCCTGAGCCTCGAGGAAGCAGCCGCGGCCGGGGCTTTGGTGGACGATTCGCTTATTCTTGAGGATCGGGCCGGAGGACTCGACCGCCACTTCGGCGACGGTGAGCACGGTTGCCCCTTCGGCAATGGAGGGGTCCTGAGCGTGGCCGATCGAAAATCCGATCTTCATCGATTTCTTCGAAATCGCCGCACCTTCGCTCATCTTCTGACCGAGTTTGACCGGCTTGGATCCCGGCTTGCGGCTGAGGTACCAAAGCTCGTTGTCGCGCGAACGGCTGATGCCGATATTCTCAAACCGCTCCGCTCCGATGAGAAGGTAATCGCTGTTCGAGAGGTGCATGACTCTCAGGAAGGCCGCTCCTGGGACATTGCAGGTCAAACAGCGAATCTCGCGGGTCTTCAGGTCGATGACGAACGCATCACCGAAGCTTTTCGCCATGAAGGCAACGCGCTGGTTGTCGGGCGAGAAATCAGCCCGCTCGCCGAAATGGGTCAAAGCTTTGATGTTCGAGGGAAGATGGTCGAGCGGGCTGCCCGGCTTGCGTTCGGCGATGGCCGGTTGAACGAGCAGGGCCAAGGCAAGAAGAGTGTGGAGTCTCATGGCAATTCCTTTCCGTTAGCACAATCTGTTTGTCGTTCCGTCTTTAGGCGGGCTTTTGCGAGCCCGCTTCGTGCAGACCGCACGCTCGCAAAAAGCCCGGCCAAAGACGTGGCTACGAACAAATTGTGCCCGAGCCTTACTTATCCGCCAGCGTGTACGCGGTCAGGTAGATCAGGCGGGAGATCTTCTCCATCATCTCTCCGCTCACTTTCTCGACGCTGTCGCTCGTCTGGTGATAGTCGTCATGCATGCTCGTGATGACGAAAGCCCAGGGCACTTTCACGGCCCCGAAGGACGAGTGATCGCTCCCCCCCATCCCTCGGCCTTCTCCCGCCTCGCGCAGGAACAAGTCCAGCCCAACCGACTGATCGGCGTTTTTGAGCACGTCTCCGAGCCCGCTGCCGGCCGAAAAGGAAACCGGGAGGAAATTGGCCGGCTTGATCTTCTTCAAAAGCTCTTCCGACTGCGGAACGCCCATCATCCGGCCGGCGCGTGCAATCGTCCTCTCGTCGTAGGGGCGGCTGATCATGTCGAGGTTAAGGTAGGCGACCGTCTTCTCGATCGGGAAGACCGGGTTCATGACGTAGTAGCGGGACCCGAGCAGACCCTGTTCCTCGCCGGTCCACAGACAAAACAGGACAGTGCGCTTGGGCTTTTCCGGGTTCGTGGCAAAAGCACGGGCGAGAGCCATTACGCCGACCGAGCCAGACCCGTTGTCGTCCGCTCCGTTGAAGATATAGTCACCCCGTTTGCCGTTGTGGTCCATGTGAGCGCCGATAACCACGATCTCATCCTTGAGTTTCGGGTCGGAGCCCTCAACGTAGCCGACAACATTGCGGCATCGGACCAGGCTTGATTTGGCTTTCGAAACGATCGAGAGCCGGCTGCCCGCAATTTCGGTCGAGGCCGGTTTGTTGCTCGTTTCGATCTTCTTCTTCAGGTCGTCGATCTTCTCGCCCGAAGGCTCGAGGATCGCATTGGCCATGTCTCTCGTGATATTGATGACGGGCGCGCTCTCGCCCGGCATCAGCGGGGGAGCCCCGGGGATGGACAGCCGGCGCCGTGGTCCTGGAATGATGGGCCGCTCATCGGAAACGGGCCTCGTGCTCATAGCCGACATCCCGTTGACGGTCAGGCTGTCGTTGCCGGAATTATTCACGACGAGGATGGCGGCGACGCCGAGCTTCGCGATCTCCCGGGTCTTACTGAACCGGGAGTCTCCGCCCCTCTGAAAAGCGGGCATGGCCGGCTGGAAATATTTCTCCTTCAGCTCTTTGTCCTTTTGAAAAGGAGACTCGGGGTTATTCTTGCCCGGGGCCTCGGAGAGGATGAGGACGATCTTTCCTTTGACGTCGAGGTTCTTGAAGTCATCGTACCCGACCTCTTTCTCGGTTATCCCGTAGCCGGCGAAGACGACCGGAGCTTCAAGAGACTCAGTTCCCCGCAGGGAGCCCGTAAAGTCCATTCCTGGCTGGAACACGCGCTTCTTGCCGTTTGGACCCATCCTCGTGTCGAGGTTGATCTCACTGGAGGTCTCGCTGACCTCGAGCATCGCGAATTCCTGGTGATATGACTTCGCCCCGGACTCGGGCCGTCGCTCCGGGCCGCTCATCATGGCGAAACCCCGTCCGGTCACGACGGGCACGTCGCCGGCGGGCTTCAGCTTCCACAGAGCAAACTGAGACTCGGCATATTCGGCGGCCAGTTGAAAGCCGCGTGTGGCTGTCTCCCGGCCCTCCATCAAGTCCGAGGAAATGAAGGTGAGCATCGTGATCGCATCCCGGGCGGTAATGGACTCGAATCCCGGCTTCATTTTGTCGGGAACAGTCTGAGTCTTCTCGACCTGGACGAGATTTTTCAGGACATCTTCGGGCTTGGGCTGTTGTGAAGCAGGAGCTTGGGCCTTCAGAGTGAACGTCAGCAGGATGGGAACCAGGACCGACAGGCGAGATTTTCTCATCAAATCCTCCTCGGCCGGTAAGTATCGTGGAAGATTTGGTCGGTGTCTATGGCTTTCCTTGCGCTCCCAGGGTCAGTCCAGTTCTCGAATTATGCCGCCCCGCACGCTGACGACCTTGGCCTGAACCGGAATCTTGCGCCCGGACTCCGCCGCGACTTGCTGGACCATCCGGAGCAGTCCCATGCAGCACGGTACCTCCATGATCATTACCGTGATCGACTGCACTTCGGCGTTCTCTATCAGGGCACGAAGCTTTTCGGCATAGATCTCCTGTCCTCCGTCGAGTTTGGGGCAGGCGATGGCCAGCGTCTTGCCCTTTAAGTGCTTCTGGTGGAAGTCGCCCAACGAGTACGCGACGCAGTCGGCGGCGAGGAGCAGATCGCTCCCGACAAAATGAGGCGCCCGCGGCGATATAAGGTGAAGCTGAATAGGCCAGTGGGTCAGCTGAGAAGGTCGTTCGTCAGTCGTGTCCGCTCGAGTGGGCGCTGGTGATGCCGGCGAATCGAAAGCCATTGAGCGGGATCCGGGACACCCGCCGGACGAGGTTCGACCCGTCAAGATGCCGGCGAGGGAAACCGGGTTCTGCGGCCTCTTTTTCTGCTTTTCGAGAACCGCCATCGCTTGATTAAGCAGCTCGTTCTCCCCATGTTCCCGCAGATGATCCAAGTGCGCCTGGATGACATTGGGCCCCTGTTTGATGATGTTCAGCATCACCTTGGCTTCGTCATATGGCTCGGCTTCTCTTTCTTCGATCTCTATAGCGCCTTCCGGGCAGTGGCCCAGGCAGGCGCCGAGACCGTCGCAAAACAGGTCGCTGATGAGGCGAGCCTTGGCGTCGATGATCTGAATCGCACCTTCGGGGCAATTCGGGATGCAATCGCCGCAGCCGGTGCACTTGTCTTCGTCAATCCGAATGATCTTTCGCTTCATGAGTGCGGCACATCTTACTCGAAGAGGCAGGAGTCTGGCTGTGACTTAAGTCAAAGGGCAGGCCCAAACCCCTTTGTCACACTTCTTCCTCCCCCGTGTCCTTTAGTTGAGTTATGTTGAGCGGGATGACCGAACCCATCAATCCGCAGCGGGAGACAGTCGAGAAGGCGCAGCGTGGAGACCTGGAGGCTTACGGCCGGCTGGTCGTCGAGCACGAGGGTTGGCTGACGATGGTCGTGCGCGGAATCGTGCGTGACGAACAGTCAGCCGAAGACGTGGTCCAGGAGGCTTTCCTATTGGCCTTCCGCAAGTTGTCCACACTCCACGATCCGCAGGCTTTTCCCGCCTGGCTGCGCCGTATCGCGGTGAGCATCGCTTTGAACCTGGTACGCGGCCGGCGGTTGACGTTTGTCGATATGACGTTCGCTGAGCAACTGCCGGTGGACGAGCCTGCGGAGAGCGGTGAGCAGGCGCTTCTGCTTTCGTTTCTGAAAAGAGCCATGGTCGGTCTTTCGCCCGCTGATCGCAGGGTGTGCGAGCGCTTCTATCACGGCGGGTGGACCGCAGCCCGGCTAGCCGAGTCTGAAGGGATCAGTGCCGCCACCATGCGCAAACGACTGGAACGCATACGAAAACAGCTGCGGAAGGAGATCGAGATGAATCAGCAGAAAGCAGGTTCGGGCGGAAGTGCCGAGGTTCCGATACCGGAACGCATCATCCGGCTGCTTTCCAAACCAATTCTCACCGACCTGCCGGAAAACCCGGTGGGGGCGGTCTGGGAGATCGTGAAGAAGACTCACCCGGGGCACCAGGAAGTCCAGCTTGCGGAAACGTTCGGCGTCGACGACCTGGAGTCAGTAGTGGGAGACAAGAGCCGGCTCGTCCCGCCCTTTGTCCACCGGGTGGACGGGCGGCGTTTCCTGCGGTGGGATCTCACCTTCCCGATGTTGCTTAAGAGCCGGGAGCTTCCCGAGCAGAATTTCCTGATGGCGGCTGGAAAAGTCTACCGGAACGAGGAGGAAAACGGTCGTTCTCTCGGGACTTTCCATCAGGCGGAGGTTCTCCTGGTCGGCGAACGGGACGAATGGGGAATGATGGGCCCTGTTACCGGCTGGCTGGGCGAGTTATTGCCGGAAGCCCGCATCCGGGTGGAACAGATGGATTTCGAGATGTACGCCGACCGGGGCTGGGCGGTGTCGGTTCTCTGGGAAGGCGTCTGGGAGCCCGTCATCGGCTTTGCCCGTTTCAGAGATGACATTGTCCGGGCGATAGGCCGCGATCCGAAGCAAGTCACTGCGGTGGGTGTCGGCATGGGCCTGGAACGCATCGCCTGCCTGAAGTACGGGATCGACGACGTGCGGAAGGTCGAAGCTTCGCAGGTCAAGCGGTAACCTGCGGACTAGACAGAAAGGACCTCAAGGACCTCAAGGACCTCAAGGACGTTGATCGCCATCTAGTCCTTGAGGTCTTTGAGGTCCTTGAGGTCCTTCAGAAATCCTGTCTAATTCGGTTCACTCGTACCTGAGCGACTCGACCGGATCCAAACGAGAAGCGCGCAGGGCAGGGAAGAATCCCGAGAGCAGCCCGACCAGCCCCAGGCAGGTGACTGAAGTCAGGACCGCACTCATCGACACCACCATGTGGATGTCCGCCTGCCCGGTCTTATCTCCCAGGATCGTGCTCCAGAACGGGAGCACACCGATGAGACTGCATATCGTCTGTGTGAAAACATAGCCGAGAGCGCCGCCCACGCTCGCGATGATCAGGGCCTCAGCCAGGAACTGGAGCAGGATATGGCGTCGCCGCGCTCCCATCGCTTTCCGAATGCCGATTTCGCGCGTCCTTTCGGTCACGGCGACGAGCATGACATTCATCAGGCCCACGCCGCCGATACTCAAGGTGAGGATGCCGACGATCAGCAGGAAGGCTCTCATAGCGATCGTGATGCCTGTCAGCATTGAATAGCCTCTGCTCCAAGTGTTCAGCCGTACGGCCCTTTCATCCGTCGGATCGAACCGATGAATGCGTCCCAGGACTTCCTTCACCTGGGCGAGCGCCGGCGTCTCCATCGAGGCGTTCACCGGTTGAACGACCATCACACTGAGATACCGGGTTGAGGTCAGCGTCGACATCGCGGTGTAGGGAACAAACGCATTGCTGTCGTCCTGGCCGAAGTAGTTGCTCATCGAGACTTTCTTCTTCAGCACCCCGATGACCGTGAAAGACACGCCGTTGATCCGAATTTCCTCTCCGACTGCCGGCGCCTCGGAAAAGAGTTTCGCGCGCAACCCCTGGCCGAGAACCGCCACCCGACGGGCGAACTGGACGTCTTCCGGCGAGAGAAGCCGGCCTTCCTCGATAAAGTGGCCTCTCATGTCTCCGTATTCCTCGTTCACTCCTCGGATCCCATCGGTTGTCAGACGCCGGGTGCTCTGTAGCGGATAAGTGCGATAGAATTCGGGGCTGATCCGCTTTACCAGTGTGGCGTTCTTTCGCACCTCCTCGACGTCTCCCAGCTGCATGGCAATGCGACGTCCGGCCCTCTGACCTCCCGCCTGTTTGCTGGTCTGCCCGTTCCAGATGATCGTGACGTTGTCGCCAAAGTAGGTGAAACCGAGGGTGATCGCTTTACAGAAGCCATCGCCGTAAGTAATCAGGACAACGAAGCAGGTGACGCCCCAGGCGATGCCGAGCAAGGTGAGGAACGACCGGGTGCGATTGCGCCCCAGGCTCACGAAGGCTTCCTTGATGATCTCGAAGAGCATGGTGTCTCTTTCCGACAGGATTTATCCACGATTTAAACGAATTGAAGGCCCCCAATTCGTGTGATTCGTGTAGATCCGTGGATAAATCCTAGCTGTTCTCATACCTCAGGGCTTCAATCGGGTCCATTTCGGCTGCAGTGTGGGCGGGGTAGAGACCCGAACCAATGCCGACCAGGGCCAGGATTCCGAAGGCGATCAACCCGATTTCGGGCGTTACGATCGCCCCCGCAAAAACCTGATTTTTCATGCCTAGGCTGTTCACGAGCAGGCAGATTCCCCAGCCGAGACCAAGGCCGATAAAACCCGATAGCGCACACAGGGCGAAAGACTCTGCGAAGAACTGCCACAGAATGTCCCGGCGACGGGCTCCGACCGACTTGCGAACGCCGATCTCCATGGTCCGTTCCCGCACCGAGATAAGCATGATGTTGATAACGCCAACGGCGCCCAGCAACAGCGTGACGGCGCCTACAGTGGCGAGAAACCACTGCATGGACGCGAGCATAGAATCAATCATTTTTGCCTGTCTGGCCGTGTTCCAGACAAAGACAGCATCGTCATCTAACGGGTCGAAATTGTGCGTCTCACCGAGCAGGGCCCGGACCTCTTTCTCGGCCTCCTCGTGGAGCGGTGCGCTGATTGGCGCGGCAATCATGTTATTGAGGAGGTCCGTATCCTGGCCAAGTCCGGGATTGGAGAAGTAACGCCGAAGTGTATCGAAGGGGATGAAGATTTCGCGCCGGTCCTGCCCGCTGTAGCTGTTGTTCTGGTCCTTGAAAGGCATCACGCCGATCACGGTGAAGGAGCGGCCGCCGATCGTCACGGGCCGTCCGGTCGAGTCGCCGCCGTTGAAAAGTTGATCGTTGACCTCGCTTCCGATGATGCAGACAGCCCGGGCCTGGTCGTTGTCCGCTTCGTTGATGTTGCGTCCGTGCTCGATTTCAATCGTCCTCATGTACTGGTATTCCGGCACGATGCCGTGAACGCCGAAGGTCCCGTAGTTAATGGCGGTCTTCGAAACCAGGTTCCCGCGGATGATCTCGGGGCTGATGGTTTTGATGAGTCTCGCGCGCTTCTTGATGAACTCGTAGTCTGCGTATTTGAGCCGGATGTTCCGGCCGCGCTGGTAACCTTTCGACTGGATGGAGGTCCTTCCTCCCCAGATGATCATGATGTC
>Ga0105092_10000312_pt1 | contig 24665 bp, 24 predicted proteins | sample PPLLak2March2015_FD_87021 | JGI IMG/M metagenome (GOLD analysis project Ga0105092, IMG submission 87021) | Freshwater sediment microbial communities from Prairie Pothole Lake near Jamestown, North Dakota, USA - PPLs Lake P7 Core (1) Depth... | ecosystem: Environmental > Aquatic > Freshwater >... | reverse complement strand
TCTGGTCGGTTCTCGAATGGCAGGACGTCTCGAGGATCTTCTCGATGACTCTCGGGAGCCTGACGTCCCTACGAGCGAATGACGTCGCTCGTCACAGCCGCCCGAGAGCGAAGACAGATGCACATGCGCCCGGACGGGCGATTCTCGGTGTTGTGCGATCCTGTCATGGCTCCGCTTTCAGCTGCCGACGAGCTCACCGACAATTTGAGCAGCGAACTGTCGAAGCGTCAAAGGATCAGCATGGGGAATCGCCCCCATGCCTCTCAGAGCCAGCCGCTCTTCTTGAAACGGGAATAGAGAAATAGGCAGATCCCGCCCATGATCAGCAGTGCCGCCGGATAACCCCAGACAGCGCTGATCTCGGGCATGTGCTCGAAATTCATCCCCCAGATCCCGGCGAGCAGCGTCGGTATGGCGGCGATGGCCACATAGGCGGAGATCTTTCGCATGTCCTCGTTCTGACGAAGGCTGACCTGGGTGAGATTGGCGGCGAGGACCGAGGTGAGTGTGTCCCGGTAAACGTTGATCCTGCTCAGCACCCGGAGGAGGTGGTCGAGCACGTCACGAAAGTATGGCTTCAATGTTGGATCGATGGCCTTGAAATCATCTGTGGCGAGCAGGTCCAGCGGCTCCTCGAGGGGCTCAACTGCCTCGTGGAAACTGAGCACCTCCTGCTTGAGTCGGTAGATGCGCTCAGAGTCCCCCTTCGAGGAGAAGACGTCATCCTCGATGGCTCGAATGTCGGCTCCCAGTTCGTCGAGGACAACTGCGTAGTCCCTAACCACCTGATTGAGGATGGCGTGGAGGACCGAGCCGGAGCCGCAGGCAAGCCGCCCTGGATCGGCCTCGAGCTTGTGCCGGGCCTCGATCAGCCGGCTTGCCTCGCCGTGGCGGACCGCCACGACGAAGTTGGGGTCCACGAAAATGAGGATCTCGCCGAACTCGACGATCTCAACCGGGTCGGCGTATCGGGCTGGCTTCGTCACGACGAAGAGTGTGTCGTCGAAAGTCTCCAGCTTGGGTCTCTGGTGTGCCTTCAATGCATCATCGACCGCCAACTCGTGAAGGTTGAAGGTCTTGACGGCCTTCTCGAACTCCTCCGGGCTCGGCTCGTGCAGACCCACCCAGGCAAACGTGTCGGACTCGGTGATGAGTCTCCCCGCCTCCTCGTAGTCGAACTCGCCAGAAACCCTCTGTCCAAGCTGATAACAGGCTGCGTCGACGATCACTCTCGAGAAGCTACGCGTTGGACGCCTTGCGCAACTCGCCCAAGACCACCGGGTCGAGCCGTTCCATCCCCATCCATCGTTCCTCGAGGTTGTGCCACCCCAGCCACCCTTCGAGGTTGTCTTCCAGCGACTCCGAGGGATCCCACCAGCCAAGAGAGTCGAGAATCCCCCGAACCTCCGCTTGGAGACCCTCGTCGAATGGCAGGAGCTCTCTTTCGTCTGTCCTGCCGAAGTACAACGTGTGCAGATCGAGGAGGCCGCTCAGGTCCTCGATCGGGGTGTCGGAATGGTCTACCCGGAGATCGAGCCACCGATCGTGATTCCCGCCATACCCGCCCCCTGGTCGGACCACGAGCAAAGCGGCCGACTCCATGCCACGCTTCTCTCCCCCGGCCGTCTCGCCGGCGATGAGGGCCGCCAGGAGCCGGTCGGCCAGCCTTCCCGACGACCCACGGAAGGTTTCCGCCATCGCCTCCGGGACATCGGGATTGTTGAGGATGTTGCCCTGGGCGGCGAAGCCGTCCCCGGTGACGCTCACGGCGTGTTCAAAGCACTCCTCGCCGGTATATGAGGCGCTGCGGCCGTCAGCGGCGACCACCCCTACCTGCCGATGACTGCGCATCTCGTCATCGCCCGTCAGACGATCGATGGTGTCCTCTGGTGAGAGCCCTGATTCCAGCAGATCCAGCCCGCGGCTCCCATAGGTGATCTCGGCATATGCCTGAGTGGCCACGGCCCCTACCCCTCCCCTGGCCCAAGACACGAAGGCACCGACGGCGAGGAACTTCGACTGCACGGCCACGCCACTCTCCCCTGCCTCGGGATCGGCGGCCACGATCGAGTACGTGGAGGGGCCATAAGAGTGGTTGGGCCGCATCATGCGACGCTACCCGCGGTCTTGTGGCCGGTTCCTGTCGTTTTGGCCGAGGTCCGTTCGTTGTAGAGGATGAATGGGTATGAGCGAAGAAGGAGGTCGGACCATGTCCATCGCAGCCAGACCCAATATCGACGTCGAGCGTCTCCGCCAAGCACTCACAGGACAAGTGTTCACACCCGAGGAGGATGGGTACGAGGATGCTCACCGGCTCTTCATACCTGTCTACGACGATGTCCGCCCCGCCGCGGTCGCCCAGGTGGCTGACGCCAGCGATATAGCGACAGTCCTGACCATCGCGCGGGAGACAGGTGTCGAGCTCGCCATCCGCAGCGGCGGGCACAGCGCCGCCGGACACAGCAGCACCGATGGCGGGATCGTGATCGATCTGAGGAGCCTCATATCCCTCGAGATCGATGTCGAGTCCAGGACCGCATGGGCCGACTCCGGTCTCACCGCCGCCGAATACAGCAACGAGACCAACGCCGTCGGGCTTGCCACCGGGCTTGGCGACACAGGATCGGTAGGACTCGGCGGAATCACCCTCGGAGGCGGAATCGGGTTCCTAGTGCGAAAGCACGGCATGACGATCGACTCGCTACTTGCCGCCGAGGTGGTCACGGCGGGTGGCGAGGTAGTGCGCGCGGACGAGGATTCTCATCCCGACCTCTTCTGGGCCATCAGGGGAGGCGGAGGCAATTTCGGGGTCGCCACGAAGTTCCAGCTTCGTCTACAGCCGCTGGACACGATCGTCGGCGGGATGATGGTTCTTCCCGCCACTGCAGACACCATCGTCGGGTTCATCGCCGAGGCGGAGCAGGCTCCTGAAGAGCTGTCGACCATCGCCAACGTCATGAGCTGCCCGCCCCTGCCATTCGTCCCAGAGGAGATCCACGGCAGCCTCGTGATCATGGCCCTGGTGGCGTGGTGCGGCGACATCGACGAAGGGCAGAAGGTGATGGATCGGTTCCGCCGGCTCGCTCAGCCGATCGCCGACATGGTCCAAGAGATCCCCTATCCGGAGATCTACGGTCCGGAAGACGAGGAATACCGACCGCTGGCGGTGGCGCGGACGTTGTGGGCCGACCGCTTCGATCAAACCACCGCCGACACCATCCTCGGATTCCTGGAGGCCTCGGACGCGCCGATGCGAGTTGCCCAGCTTCGTGTCCTCGGCGGAGCCATGGCTCGAGTCCCCAACGACGCCACAGCTTTTGCCCACCGCAATCGGAAAATGATGATCAATGTCGCTTCGTTCTACGAAGGCCCCGACGACCGTCAGCAGCGCGAGACGTGGGTGTCCGACTTCGCCAAAGCCCTCACAAACGGCGACCTCAGCGGGTACGTCGGCTTCCTCGCCGATGAGGGACAGGAACGTGTTCGGGCTGCCTACCCAGGAGAAACCTGGGAGCGGCTTCGTGGTGTCAAGGCCCAGTACGACCCCGACAACCTGTTCCGACTCAACCAGAACATCCCACCGGCACAGTGAACCCGGAGGGTCGAAGTGGAGCTGAGGGGATTTGAACCCCTGACCCCCTGACTGCCAGTCAGGTGCTCTGCCAGGCTGAGCTACAGCCCCGTTACGGGAACCGGCATTTTACGGCGAGCAGTCGACCAACGCTCAATCGTCACCCGTCGGCGGCGACCGGCTCCACCCAATCGACTTTCTCGGCATCGGCCCACAAACGCTCCAGGCCGTAGAACTCACGTGCCGACGCCTGAAAGACGTGGACGATGACATCGCCGAAATCGAGAAGCACCCACTCCGCTTCCGCCCGGCCTTCGCTACGCAGAGGCTTGAGACCGAGCTCCTCGGTCATTCGTTCCTCGACGTGCTCAGCTAGCGATTGGACGTGCGGACGGGAGGTACCGGTGGCGATCACGAAGACGTCGGAGAGAACGAACAGCCCTTCTACGTCGAGCAACACGATGTCCATGCCCTTTTTGCTGAAGATGGCATCCGCCGCCACCCGGGCCTGTTCTCTTCCGCTATCTACGGGGATTCCTCCTGGTCGTGTGCGCCCCCCACCATATCGCCTGCTCACATTTGCGTGTAGACGCCCTTGTTTTCGATAAACCGGTGGACTTCTGGGGATACCAGGAAGCGATAGGGCCGCCCTGAAGCCGCCAAACCACGGATCGACGTCGAGCTGATATCGAGCGCCGACATGTCCAGGATCGTGGCTTTGGGAACCGTCGCGGCAACCGTCGCGAGGTCCGTGCCCGGTCGGGGAACGACGAGGATGCCCGCCCTTTCTGTGACTTCCTCCCAGCGGTGCCACGAGGGAAGCCCGATGGCGGCGTCCGCTCCGAGGATCAGGAACAGCTCCTCGCCCGACGGGAAAGTGAGCAACGTATCGATGGTGTAGGTAGGGCCGTCGCGAGCGATCTCACGATCGTCTAGCTCGAATCGGTCCGTCCCTTCGACGGCCAACCTGGTCATCTCCAGACGTTGGGCGGCGGGAGTGAGCTCACGTGCTCCTTTTTGCCATGGATCGCCGGCGGGCATGAACAACACCCGGTCGAGGTCGGCTGCGAACAACGCCGTCTCGCCGGCGTGGAGATGGGCGATATGGATCGGGTCGAACGTCCCGCCCAGGATCCCGGTGCGCACGTTGGCGAGCATACGGCCCCGGTGGCGTCACCAGCCGGAGCGCTCGGGTGATGTCGGTATCACGACATCCCAGTTGGCTCTCGGGGTCCACGTACTCGCCGTCGATCCTGGTCGAGAGATGGACCCCGTTCACGCCATGGGGTGAACCGGACCTTCCGACCACCTCACCCCGATCGAGCATCGTGCCCGACGCCACCTCGACCTCCAACAGATAGCTCATCGACACCTTGAACCCGGGGACCGGTTCGATGGTCACCGATCTCATTCCCGCGACGGAGCCGGCGAAAGTGATTCGGCCCGAGGCCGGTGCCCGTACGTGTGTACCCACGGCCGCCGCATAGTCGATGCCCCAATGGCCGCCATATGACCCCACTGGCGCATACTCGGCGATAACCGGGCCATCGACCGGGGCCATCAGGCACACCGCGCTCAGGGCGAATGCCAACAGCATCTCAACCCTCCCGAAGCCGAACCTACCGGCGCCGGTTTGGGTCGCCAAGGGGTATGGCCACTAGTTTCAGTCCCGCAGAAAGGAATCGATCGATGATGACAACCCGGATAGGTCTCATGGGCTTCGGCCGAATCGGGCGGAACGTGATGCGCCTCCTCCACAATCGGGCCGACCTCGACATCGTGGCGATCAGCGACATCGCCGATCCCGAGGCACTCACCTACCTCCTAAAGTACGACTCCATCTACGGCCGCTTTCCGGCGCCTGTGTCCTACGCCGACGGCACATTGTCTTACGGCGACAGGAATGTCGCCTGGCTGAATGCACGTGAGCCGGGCGATGCCGACTGGGGGGAGCTTGGCGTCGATGTCGTGCTCGAGACCACCAGCCGCTATCGGACCAAAGAAGCCCTGGAGCAGCATCTCAAGGCCGGTGCGAAGAAGGTCGTGTTGACCTCGAGCCCTGAGATTCCTGGTGAGATCCCACTGCTTCTTCGTGGGATAAACGACGACATCCTTACAGCAGATGTCGATCAGGTGGCTCTCGGCTCCAACACATCGAACGCCGCCGCACCGATATTGAAGACCATCAACGAAGAGCTCGGGGTCAAGCGCGCCTACATGACGGTGGTCAAGGCGATGTCGAACGCAGGGCGGCTCGCAGATGTGCCGACCGACTCCTACCGGACATCTCGGGCTGCTGGGGAGAACATCATCCCTGCCGACACGAACTCTGCCGAGATCATCACCCAGGTCCTGCCCGAGCTCGAGGACAGGCTGGCAGTGGTCGCCCTCAATGTTCCTGTAGTCGACGGCTCGACCGTCGACATGGTGGTCGATGTCGAGCGTGCCACTGACGAGGAAGAGGTCAACGCTCTGGTGAAGGCGGCGTGTGAGAGCAAATACCAGGGAATTATCGAATATGTCGCCGATCCGATTGTTTCCTCGGATGTGAGATCGATCTCCCACTCGGGTGTCTACGACAGCCTGGCCACCATGGTTACCGGAGGCACTCTGGTCAAGACGATCACCTGGTTCAACAACGGCTGGGGATACTCCAACCGGGTGGTCGAGGTCACCGGGATGATCGCCACCTACCTCAACGGAGAGTGAACATGGCAAACGTCGCAATCAATGGGTTCGGGCGCATCGGGCGGGCGGTGTTCCGCATCATCGCCACGAGGCCCGACTCGGGTCTGAAGGTCGTCGCCATCAACGACCTCTCCGATGACGACATCCTGGCCTACCTCCTCGAGTACGACTCGGTGATGGGGCGGTTCGAAGAAGAGGTCACCGTGGAGGACGGTGTGATGAAGGTCGGAGACCATGAGATCAAGATGCTCATGGAGCGCGACCCGACGGCCTTGCCCTGGAAAGATCTCGACGTCGACATCGTCATCGAGTCCACCGGTGTCTTTCGGGATCGCGCTTCTCTCCAGAAGCACATCGATGCCGGTGCGAGGCGGGTGATCCTCACCGTCCCCTCGAAGGACAAAGTCGATGAGACCGTCGTCCTCGGAGTCAACGACGACCAGCTCGACTCCGAAGACATCATCGTCTCCAACGCGTCCTGCACAACGAACTCGCTCGCGCCCCTGGCCAAAGTGCTGGACGACAACTTCGGCATCCGCAAAGGCGTGATGACAACCGTCCACGCCTATACCAACGATCAGGTCCTGGCCGATGTCCCGCACCAGGACCTGCGCCGAAGCCGGGCAGCCACCGAGAACATCATCCCGACGAGCACTGGCGCCGCTGCTGCCATCGGTGAAGTGATCCCCAATCTCGCCGGAAAGCTCGACGGCATGGCGATGCGGGTCCCGGTGCCCGACGGGTCGACAGTCGACCTGGTGGTGGAGCTCGATCGTGACGTGACCGTCGAAGAGGTGAACGCAGCGGTGAGGGCTGCGGCGGAAGGACCAATGATCGGCATCATGGAGTACGTGGAGGACCCGATCGTCTCGACAGACATCATCGGTAACCCTCATTCATCGATCTTCGATGCGGGCGGGACCCAGGTGCTCGGGGGAAACCTGGTCAAGGTGATGTCGTGGTACGACAACGAATGGGGCTACTCCAACCGGGTAGTGGATCTCGCCCAACGTCTGGCCGAGGTGATGGAGAAGGAGCCGGCTTAGGCCAGCCTCCTCCGCCAACTCAGGGCGCCAGACTTCGCTGAGCGGTGCTGGGAACCCTGGGTTCGCGTTATCCGCCTACTCCAGCAGGCTGAGCACCGTCGAGCGGAAGTCGTTGGGCTGGAACGGCTTGGTGACGAAAGCATCTGCCCCGCCCTCATTCGCCCTGCGTCGGGATTCCTCTTCAGCGTGGGCGGTGAGAACGACAACCGGGATGTTTCTCGTCGACTCGTCCCGACGAATGCGGTCCAACACTTCCCACCCGTCCATGCCGGGAAGCCCGATGTCCAGGACCACCAGATCGGGTGACTCCGAGCCAACGGCGGCGAGACCGGTCTTGCCATCCTCGCGGGTGACGATCTCGAGGTCGGCAGCGCGGAGACAGACTTCGATGAGCCGTCTGATGACGGCTGAGTCCTCAACAACGAGTATCCGCGAGCCCATGTATTTCACCTCTAGTTCGATCGCCCGTAGATGGGCGCGTGCCACAACATCGGCAGAAAGCCTCTCACGGTTTAGACATTCTGGAGGGGCCGTGGGCCGGGGAGAGTCAAATTCTCGATGAACTGCTCGAGCTGGCGCAGCGTACGCACCTCATGTACCGACGTGCAATGGCCGGCATAGTGAGACATCGCCGAATCGCCGGTGTCCCAGTACGCCTCGGGTTCGGGGTTGAGCCAGATCAAGGCACGTGACGCCTCTGCGATGTCGCCCAGCACCCCGTCCCGTGGCGGCCGGTAGTTGTTACGGGCGTCCCCTGTGATGATCACGGTCGTCCTGGGGGTGAGCTGACGGCCGTACCGGGTGTGAAACGTCTCCAGGGAATTGCCGTAATCGGAGTGTCCATCCAGCCACACAACCTCGGCCTCGGTGGTGACACGCCTCAACGCCGAGCCGAAATCCACCCCCGGGCCGAAGAAGTCACTGACCTCATCGATGGTGTCGACGAAAGCGAATGAACGCAGCTTGGAGAAGTGGGTCGACATGGCGTGGGTGAACTGGAGGGTGAAACGGGAGAATGTCGCCATGGACCCGCTGATGTCGCAGAGGAGCCAGACCTCCGGCCGGTGAGGCCGTGGATGGCGGAACTGTGGGTCTGCCGGGACGCCCCCGGTTGCCAGCGACTTTCGCATGGTGCGACGGAAGTCGAGCCGACCCGTCCGCATCCGACGGCGTCTGGCCAACCGGGCTGCCAGCTTCCGTGTGAGGGGCCCGATGGCGTCCTCCATTTCGTGGAGGTCGCTGGTGGTGGCATGCATCAGGTCGACATCCTCGATGAGGGGGCGCCGCAGAGTGCGCGCCACGGCATCCCGACCGCGATCGGCCACGAGTCGTCGGCGAATCTCTTCCTCGATTTCCTGCCGCAGACGCTCGATTCTGGCCTCCACCTCCTCCCGGAGCAGACGCCTTTCGAAATCGGACAGGTCCTGATCATAGGTGAGGGCAGAGATCAATCTCTCCTCGAGATCGGCCAGATCAAGCCGGCGCAGCGTTCGGTACAGGTAGTAGGTCCCGCCGACTGGCCGGCCCGGCTCCATCCCGGCCAACTCGTCGACAGCCGTACGGGCGCCACGCCGGATCGCCTCGTCGTCGAGACCGGCCAGCGCCTCGAGGAGCGAATCGAGGAGACCGTCGATATCGAACGGGGGTGGCTCAAGGGCATCGGACCGATCGACATGCGGCTGAGAACGGGATTCCCCGGAGTCCCTTGGCTCGGAGAGCGACTGCGGAACCATCGAGAAGTACACATCGAAGGCAGTATCGAAGGCGCGCTCATGTCGCAGGTTCTTGATCAGAGTGGCCCGCAAAGTCTCGCGAAGTGCGACTCTGTCGCTGATCTCAACGACCTCTACCGCCCGCATCCCGTCGATGGCCTCCACCATCGACACCGGGACGCCGGTCGCCCTCAGCTCGTCGATGAAACCGGTGATTATCCCGAGCACGTCACGCTGGGGGGCTCGACGTCAGCTCCTTGGCCGCCTTCTCGATGTCGGCCTGGTACTTGAGGAGCACGTGCAGCGTGTCGCCCAGGATCGCCTCATCGACATCCTCGATGGACAGGGCGAGGAGGGTCCGCGCCCAGTCGATGGTCTCAGAGATTGAGGGCGCCTTTTTCAGGTCGAGGCTTCGGATCGACCGGGCCACCTTGGCCACTTGTGCGGCCAGATGCTCGGACAACCCGGGAACCCGGGCCGCGAGGATCTGCTGCTCCCTTTGAGCATCGGGGTAGTCGATGTGGAGGAAGAGGCAGCGGCGCTTCAGCGCCTCGCTCAGCTCCCTGGTGTTGTTGGACGTGAGAACCACCATCGGTTGGGTCCGAGCCTCCATCGTCCCCAACTCGGGGATTGACACCTGAAAATCGGAGAGGATCTCGAGCAGCAACGCCTCGGTCTCGACCTCGACCCGGTCCACCTCGTCGATGAGGAGCACGACCGGATTCTCGGATCGAATGGCCTCGAGAAGCGGGCGGGTGAGAAGAAAATCCTCCGAGAAGATGTCCTGTTCGATGTCCTCCCAATCGTGATCGACGTCGGCCTGGATCCTGAGCAGCTGCTTCTTGTAATTCCACTCGTACAGGGCCTTGGCCTCGTCGAGGCCTTCGTAGCACTGGAGCCTGATCAGGTCGCGTCCGGTGACCCGGGCCAGCGACTTGGCGAGCTCGGTCTTCCCGACCCCTGCTGGTCCCTCGACGAGAATGGGCTTGTCGAGTCGGTCGGCGAGAAACACGACCTGCGCTATGCGGTCGTCGGGCAGATAATCGACCGAGCGCAACGCGTCAGCGACCGCTCGCGGGGTCTCAAAACTCATCGGCCGACCATTGTACGGGTGAACGCTGTTGACTCCGCTTCCTAAGGTTCGATCGCATGGACGCCCTTCGTCAGGCCCTCGTCGATCGCAAAGCCGAACTGGAGGTCGAATTGGGCAAACTGACCGCGCCGCCAACGACCGGGGCCGCCGTGTCGTTCGGGAAACGGGTCGGGGACGGCACCACCGAGGCGGTGGAGCGACTGAGCACCACTGCCACTGCGCGATCCATCACGCACTCCATCGAGGACATCGACAGGGCATTGGTCAAGATCGACGACGGCACCTACGGCCACTGTGACGTGTGCGGAAACGACATCGGAGTTGCTCGGCTGGACGCACTGCCCGCCGCCTCACGTTGCGTCGAGTGCGCCGCTCGCGGTTGAACCGGCATAGCTACTCCTCCTCGTCCCGCTCCGGGGTGAATTCGAAGGAGATCTCTCCGATCCTGACCTCGTCTCCCTCGGCCGCCCCTGCCTCCAACAACGCCTGATCCACACCGAGCCGAGATAGACGCCAGGCTGCCATGTCGGCCGCTTCGGGCAGGGTCAGGTCGGCAAAAGCAACAGCTCGCTCTGCGGCGAGGCCCTCGATGCGCCAGCCACCCTCTTCCCTTCTCACGGTGAATGTCGGGCCCAACGGACGGTGGAGGACATATCCCTTACGAAGCGGCGCGATTCGATCCGCCTCGTCGACCAGGTCGGCGATGGCGTGCAGCGACTCTCGAATGCCCTCCCCGCTGATCGCCGAGACCGGCGTCGCATCGAGCGCCATCGCTAGGTCGGTGACGTCGGCTAGGTCCGACTTGTTGAGGAGCACGATGCTCGGCCTGGCCCCGATCTCGGAGGAATAGTCGGCGATCTCACGCCTCAGGATCTGCAACTGCTCCTCCGGCGAATGTTCTTGCATCGGCGACGGATCGAGAAGGATGACGAGGACCCGTGCCCGCTCGACATGACGGAGAAACTCGTGACCGAGACCCTTCCCAGAGGCCGCACCTTCGATCAGGCCCGGGATGTCGGCCAAGACGAACTCCCGCCCGTCGAAGCTCACCACACCCAAATTCGGCACGAGGGTCGTGAAGGGATAGTCGGCGATCTTGGGTTTGGCGGCCGACACCTTGGAGATGAATGTGGACTTCCCCGCGTTGGGGAAGCCGATGAGGGCCGCGTCGGCAAGGAGTTTCAGCTCGAGAGTGAGCCATTCCGACCGCCCGTACTCCCCTTGCTCGGCGACGCCCGGAGCCCGGTTGGACGGGTTGACGAAGGCGGCGTTGCCCCGGCCACCCCGCCCTCCCTTGACAACCTCGATCTCTTGACCCTCTTCGACCAGGTCGGCGACCATTGTTCCTTTGTCGTCGATCACGACGGTCCCAAGCGGGACCGGAAGGTACAGAGCCTCGCCGGACTTGCCGTGTCGGACGTCACCCTGGCCGTGGGTGCCGTGACCGGCGGCGTAATGAGGGTTTCGCTGGTAGCGGAGCAGTGTGGCCACCGAGGGGTCGGCCCTGAGATACACCGATCCGCCCGGACCGCCGTTTCCCCCGATCGGCTTGCCCTTGGGCTTCCCCTTGGCCCTCACAAACGACACAACCCCCGCGCCGCCGTTGCCGGCGCGGAGATTGACACGGACCCGGTCGACGAACACGACCGGCTAATTCACTCGGGCAGGACGTTTACTAGTCGCCGGTTGGCTCGGGTCCCGTACTTGACGGTGCCGGGTGCGGTGGCGAACAGGGTGTCATCGGACCCCTTGCCCACGTTCTCACCAGGATGGATTCGGGTCCCACGCTGACGCACCAGGATCGCTCCGGCGTTCACGAACTCGCCGTCGAACACCTTGGAACCGAGCCGCTTCGCGGCGGAGTCCCGACCGTTCTTGGAGGAACCGCCTGCTTTTGTCTTTGACATCTCACTCCTCCTCTGACGAGTCGGTCTTTGCTTGCTTGTTGGTCTTCCCCGCCCCTGCCTTCGTGGTTGCAGTCTTCGCGGTTGTTGTCTTGGCAGCTGGCGCTTTCGCCGCTGCCGGCTTCGCTTCGGAAGCCTTCGCCGAGCCCGACTTGGCAGCAGGCTTGGCCTGGGAAGACTTGGCCTTTGCGCCGGGCAGCGTGATCTCGGTGATCTCGATCTGTGTGTACTTCTGGCGGTGACCCTGGCGACGGCGATAGCCGGTCTTGTTCTTGTACTTGAAGATGTCGATCTTCGGGCCCTGGGACTCGCCGAGCACCTTGGCCGTCACCAATGCCTTGGAGAGAAGGTCACGATCCGACACCGCATTTCCCTTGTCGTCCACGATCAAGAGAGGCGAAAAGGACATCTCTTCGGCGTCGCCTTTCACCCGCTCTATCTCGATTACATCGCCCGATTGCACCTTGGCCTGTTTGCCGCCGGCGCGAATGATGGCGTACATGGGTAAACCTCTGGAAGGGGATTGATGGTGAATGGTACCGGTTCGGTTGGTTACCGCAAAGGCCGCCTATTCCGCCAGCGAGTAGTCCTCCACCACGAGATCGTCTGCGTGAATGGCGTGGTCGTGGACGATCACACCGCGACCGCCGCATTCCTCGCACTTCGATGAGAACTGCTCGAGCAGCCCCGCCGAGACGTTCTTTCGCGTCATCTCCACCAAGCCGAGGTGAGACACGTCGAAGACCTGGGTCCGGGTCTTGTCCTTGGCCAGGGCCTCCTTGAGCCGCCTCAGCACGGACTGCTGATTGTCGATGGTCTCCATATCGATGAAGTCGATGACGATTATCCCCCCGATATCTCGCAGCCGTAGTTGACGTCCGATCTCCTCAGCCGCTTCCAGGTTGTTCTGCAGGACAGTCTCCTCCAGGTTCGAGGAGCCAACGAACTTCCCGGTGTTGACGTCGATGACGGTGAGCGCCTCGGTCCGATCGATGACGAGATGACCACCCGACGGGAGATACACCTTTCGGTCGAGGGCCTTCTTGATCTGGTCGTCGACGTGATAGCGCTCGAACAGCGGTACATCGTCCGTGTAGTGCTGCACCTTGGACACCAGGTCGGGAGCGGTCCCCCGCAGATAGTCGACCACGGTCTCATACGCCTTGGCGTCATCGATGAGCAACTTGCGGAAGTCCGCCGTGAAGTGCTCACGAATCACTTTGATCAGGAGATCAGGCTCCTGATGAACGAGACGGGGCGCCCCGCCGTCCTTCGATTCTTCACCGATCTGGTCCCAGACCTTGCGCAAACGGGAGATGTCGGCAGCCAGCTCCTCGGCGCTGGCATGGAGGGCGGCAGTTCTCACGATCACGCCGTATCCCTCGGGACGCACCTTGTTGATCACTTCCCGGAGTCGGGTCCGGTCATCGTCAGGCAGCCGGCGGCTGATCCCGATGCTGTCCGAGTCAGGGACGAGGACGAGGTAGCGCCCGGGCAGTGAGGGCACCCCCGTCAGCCGGGCCCCCTTGGCACCCATCGCATCCTTCGTAACCTGGACCAGGACGTCATCGCCTTCTTTGAGGACGTTCTCGATCCTGCGGTTGGGCCGGCCATTGCCCTTCCCATCGGAGGCGACGTCCGACGCATAGAGAACGCCATTCTTGGAGGCACCGAAGTCCAGGAATGCCGCCTCCATACCGGGGAGGACATTGCGAACCTTGGCCAGGTAGATGTTCCCTGCGACCGATCCGGCGTCTTCACGAGCGACGTAGTGCTCGACGAGGACGGGACCTTCGAGGATCACCATCTGTGTCTGGCCCCGATGCACCCGGACGAGCATCTGCTTGCGCCCGGACTCGACCGGGAGAATCACCTCGTCGTCGACTGGCCTCCGCGTGCGGGTCCTGGAGGTGGAGACTCCATTCCTGGAGTGGTTGCCGCCACCCTTGCCTGACGGCTGGTGACGTCGATCCTTCTTGGGTTTCGTGGCCGGGGCTGGTCTGCCCTCGACCCTGGTGACCTCTACCTTTTTTCCCTTGACGCGGACGGTCTTGCGTTCCTCGACGGTCCCTTCCGTCGATGACTTCCGAACGATCTGTGGGCTCTTCTTGCGAAATAGAGCCATGTGTTGTCACTCCTCTGAGAGTCGATGCTTGGGTCGACCCGAATGCCCATTTCCTGGCCGGGGCTGTCGGGCCCGAATAGATGCGCCAGATCGCGCTGCGGCGTCCGCCCTGCATAGAGGCGGTCGCCAAAGACTGACATGCCGGCTGGCCGGTATGCAAGGGTGCTCATCAACGAAACACTCCGAAGAGGGGAAGATGTCGCGCCTGGCGGACCGGCCCAGGTTACCAGAAAGGGAACGCTGAAACTATCCAGCGCCGAGGTCGAGCTCGGGCTGTTCGACCTCGGTCGGGTCGTAGCACACGCGGCATCGGGCCTCGTATGCGCCTTGCGCCCCGAGAACCACGAGTTCCTCCGATTGAACGATCCGCTGGGTGTACATGCCCGGCCCACCGCACTTGTGACACACAGCGAGCATCTTGGTCACGTACTCGGCGCGGTCGCACAGTGTCGGTATGGGCTCGAACGGGCGTCTGAGATAGTCAGTGTCGAGACCTGCAACGATCACCTGCTTCTCGGCAGAGGCAAGCTGTTCAACTACGTCCACCAGCCCATCGTCGAAGAACTGCCCCTCGTCGATCCCGATGACCTGCGTGCTGTCGTCGACCCGGTGTAGGAGCTCAGACGATGTCTCCACCGGTATCGCTTCGACCTTCAGGCTGGAATGGGAGACGACCTCCGAATTGGCGTACCTGACATCCAGCCGTGGCTTGAATGTCTGAATCTGGACCCGGGCGATCTGGTAACGGGTGACGCGACGGATGAGCTCTTCGCTCTTGCCGGAGAACATGGGCCCACAGATGACCTCCACCCACCCTCGTTCACCACGTCGGTCCATCGGGCGGCAGGGTAGATGCCAGATGGATGATGCGCCGCTTGCAAATCGCCCGTGGGAGCTCCCTTCGTGTGGTGGACTGGACCATGACCCCCGCCCGGCTCCACGATGACCAGATCGAAATCGACATCCACCTGGTTCGCCGCCTCGTAGACATCCAATTTCCACAGTGGAGTGATGCCCTGCTCACACCAGTCGAATCATCGGGCACCGTCAACGCCCTGTATCGACTTGGCGGCGACTTGGTAGTCCGATTGCCCCTAGCGATGTGGGGCGCGGAGGCAGCAGAACGTGAGCAAGAGTGGCTGCCAAGACTCTCCCCGCTGTTGCCCGTAGAAATCCCCAGATTGCTCGGGCGAGGACAACCGGATTTGGGATACCCGTGCCCGTGGTCGGTGTTTGGTTGGATCGAAGGCAGCCACCCCCAGCCCGATGGTCTCCCTACCTCTGACGGCCTCGCCGACGACCTCGCCTCCCTGATCCGCGCCCTCCACGAGATCGACCTGCCCGACGCACCGGGGGCCTATCGCGGCCCGGTGTCAGAGGTCGACGGATCCGTCCGCCGATGCATCGCAGAGGTGGCCGACGAGTTCGACACAGGAGAGCTCACAAGAGCGTGGGAGGTCTCGGTCCTCGCCCCAGAATGGGAGGGACCGCCCCTGTGGGCCCATAGCGACCTGCTCGCCAGCAACCTCCTGATTCGTGACGGCCGATTGGCAGCTGTGATCGACTTCGGGACGGCCGGCGTCGGGGACCCTGCCTGCGATCTGATGGTTGCCTGGAATGTATTGCCCGCACCTGCTCGTCCTTCATTCCGCGCGGCCGTGGGCTTGGATGACGCAACCTGGCTTCGGGGTCGGGGCTGGGCGCTGGCACAAGCAGTGATCGCCCTCCCCTACTACCGGGAGACCAACCCGGGCATGACCCGGGCGGCCCGACACGCAATCAGCCAGGTCCTCGCCGATGTGCGGGACGGCGACCACCTCAGCTGAGCTGGTTCTCGCCTGGCACGGGCGTGCGCATTAGCCAAACGGAGTTGGCGATCCCGAGGGCGAGAGTCATGGCCAGGTAGAAGGACCCGCCGGCAGACAGGAAAGGCAGGGGGATGCCTGTGACCGGCATGATCCCGATCGTCATCCCGACATTCACGAACACGTGAAAAACCATCATCGCGGCCAGGCCCGCCGCAATGAGGGCGCCGAAGCGGTCTCGGGCATTGGCCGCGATCACGAGAAGCCTCCAGATGATGACGGCGAAAGCGGCAACGACCAGGACGCCGCCAACGAAGCCAAGTTGCTCGGCCACCGCGGTGAAGATGAAGTCGGTCTCCTGTTCGGGCACGTACTCGAACGAAGTCTGGGTCCCCTCGGCAAACAGACCCTTGCCGAACAGCTGGCCCGAGCCAACCGCGTACCTCGACTGCAGGATGTTGTAGCCGATCCCCTGGGGATCGATCTCGGGTCTGAACAACACCAGGATCCGGTTCATCTGGTACTCCTCGAGCAACTTGAACTGGAGGACCGCCGCCACGCCCAGCGCTGCTGTCGCCGCCAGCGCCAGCATCTGACGCCAGGTGGCTCCGGCGACGAACAGCATCACGAAGAGAATGAACCCGAATACGAGTGTCGTGCCGAGATCCGGCTCGAAGAGAACAAGGACCGCGGGGAGGGCAACGATGAAGATCGCCCGAAATACCGTGGGCCAGGTGAGTTGGCGCTGACCAACTTCTTCGCGGTTGCTGGGAGAAAGGATCGCGGCCAAGAGCAATATCACGATCACCTTGGCGAATTCGGCCGGTTGGAGCTTGAAGAACCCGAGATCGATCCATCGCCGTGCCCCGTTGACCGGCTCGAACAGATAGACCGCGAACAACCCGACCAGAACCGCGATCGACACGATCGGGATCAGGTTCTTCAGTTCCCGGTAGTCGATATTGGAGATCACCGCGTAGAGGGTCAGTCCGGCAGCCACGAAGATCATCTGCCGCTCCATTCCCACTGATCCGCCGCTCCTTGTTGCGGAATAGACCATGAGCAATCCAAAGGCAGAGAGGGCGAGCATCGTCCCGAAGAGGATGCGGTCCGACTTGTTGCGGCCGCGCTCTACGGCCACCTCGCGGAGACGGGTGAGCACAGCCATCAGTCGGCCTCCTCGCCCTCGACAATTGGGGTCTGCTCGTTGCCAGTCAGATATTGCATGATGTTGCGGGCCACCGGTGCCGCCACCTGCCCTCCGGACCCTCCCTCGTCGATGAGGATCGCCACCACGTATTTGGGGTTGTCGAGAGGGGCGACGCCGACGAACCAGGCGTGGTTGTCTCGGGTCGCCGACACCTGGGCGGTCCCGGTCTTCCCTCCGACGTTCTCCACCCCTTCACCGAAGTCGCTGAAGGCGGCCGCCGCTGTGCCCCCGTTGACGACACCGCCGAGATCTTCCAGCAGGGACGCCCTCGTGGCGGGATCGATGTCCACCGTCACCGGGTCAGGGCGCTCGACCGGCGTGACGTTGCCCTCGCTGTCGATCGTCTCCCTCACCACGCGGGGCTCCATCACATTCCCGCCGTTGACGAGCACTGCAAATGAGGACGCGACCTGAAGCGGAGTGGCCGTGAAGGCGCCCTGGCCAATGGCGAAGTCCATGAGGTCTCCACCGAGCCATGGTGATGCCAGCTCGAGACGGGCCGGCTCGAGCCGGGGCGGCTCATCGGGGTTCTCCAGTTGATATTCCTTCCACTCCTCGAAGAGCTGCCGGGTCGGGATAATGCCGGGCGCCTCGCTGGTCAAGTCGATGCCGGTCTCGTGCCCGTACCCCACGCGGGTCGCCCACTCCTGCAGGATGTTCTCTTTGGCCGAGCCCTGGGGGTAGGCGGTATACGTGCCCAAGGCAACGTTCCAGAAATAGATATTGCAGGAGTTCGACAGGGCTCCGTGGATGTCTAGCCAGCCGAGATTCCGCGGGTCGTACCAGTCGTGCTTGACCTGTGCTGAGCCATCGGCCAGTTCGTCGAGGACCAGTGTCCCATCACAGTGGATCAGGTCGCCGTCGACTCCCTCCACCTCGGTAGGGAACGGCAGGTTCTCTTCTAACTTGGCGGTATAGGTGATCGCCTTGAAGGTCGAGGCCGGTGGATAGAGACCACTCACCGCGAGATTGTTGAACGCCTTGGTTTCGTTCAGCCCGCTGAAGGTGGTCTCGTCAATCCCGGCCACGAAGAGCTGAGGGTCGAAATCAGGGAAAGAAGCGAGGGCGAGGACATCGAAAGTGTCGACGTCGAGGACGACAGCAGCGGCCCTCTGAGTCTCATTGAAGACCTTCTCCCCGTCGGCTCTCTCCTCTTCCTTGACGTCATTGGACAGGGCCACGCCGCTCTCGAGGGCGAGCTCGACCTGCTCCTGAAGTGCGAGGTCGAGATTGAGCACGATCGAACTGCCGGTTACCGGGTCGACCGGTGGGCGTTGTTCGATTATCTCGCCACGCCTCACCCGATACTCGACCGAGCCTCCGATGCCCTGGAGAACCTCGTCGTAGACCCGCTCCACCCCGAGCTTGCCGATGCGGACGTCCCGGTCCAGGTCCTCGCGTTCGTCCAGATCAGCTTGTTCGGGCAAACCGAGGTGACCGATGACATGCGCCATAGTGGGCCCGGTCAAGTACACCCTTTCCGGGACCTTCACCACCTCGACCCCGGGAAGCTCGTCGAGCGACTCGTTGATCGCATAGGCGGTCTCGTTCGAGACGGTGCTCACCTGGATCCGGCCGTTTATCCCAGCCTCCTCGTACATGGCGTCGAGTTCCACCGGGTCGACTCCGACAATGGACGCCAGTTCCTGAATCAGGGTCTCTTTCTGCTCGGGCTGGACGAACGTCCGGTCGATCATGACTGCCGGCACCATTCGGCTGGTGGCAAGGAGAGTCCCGTTTCGGTCATAGATGTCGCCACGTGGCGCGTAAGTGGTCTTGCCCACCCAGGTCGACTCCTCCGCAGCTCGAGCGATCTGAGGCCCCTCGGCCACCTGGATGAACCACAGCCTGAGACCGACCACCGAGAACATCGCGGTGAAGATGACCCCCAACGTCGTGAGTCTCAGTGCGAACTTCATGGGTATCGAAGGGCGGTCCGGTCGCGGTCGACCAATCGTACGAAGGTGGGTGCCAGAAGGGCGGCAACGGCCACATTGGCGAGCGGAACGAGGATCATGACGCTAACCGCACCCTCTCCGAGCAGGGCCACCTGCCCGAACAGCGTCCCAATGAGGAGAATGAGGACGACCCCAAGGAGAGTGAGCAATCCGGCCCACAAGGCGACCGTCACCCGCCCCAGCTCGGCTCGTTCCTTGGTTCGGATGGCGATGAAGGCCACAGTGGTGTAGACGACTGCGCGCAGACCGATGAGCGACGCCCCCAGCAAGTCCATGATCAGGCCGGACACGAATGCGACGCCGAGAATGGCCTCTGTCCGAACTCTCGTCAAGGCGAGCAGGATCCCGATCAGCATCACCAGGTCGGGAGTAACGACCCTCAATCTCCCGAACAGGGTGGTCTGGACCACGACTGCGACCACGACCGTTAGGCCGATAACCAGCGCGGTGCGGCCCCTCATCAACCATCGTCCTCGGGGGTGGTAGTGGTGGTGGTCGCGTCTTCGGCGATGGTCGTTTCGGTGGTCTCGGGAATCGTGTCGTCGGTGGCCGCCGACACGGGGTCGGGTGGCCATGCCAGTACGACCACGAATCGAAGGGCCTCGGGATCCACGAAAGGCCGTACCGTCGTTGTCAGCGAGGTGGACTCCGGGGAGGCATCCTCGATCACCTCGCCGACGGGGAGACCGGCTGGGTAATCCGTGCTCGCCGCCGAGGTGAGGACCCGGTCGCCTGCCAGAACAGGCTCACGGGCATCGAAGACGTCGAGATCCATCTCCAGCCCTAGGTCCGACGAGAAGGGCCTCGTGACCAGCGTCCCGGTCTGCGAGCCGACGAGCACGGTCAGACCGTCCCGGCTCGCGGTGACCGGAAGGACTGTCGCGCTGCCGGAGCTCGCGCTCTTGACGGTCCCTATCACGTATCCGTTTGTGTCGATCACAGGTTGGCCGATCAGCACGCCGTTGCTGATGCCCTTGTCGATGATGAGGGCGGCGTCAACCGATCCAATGACATTGGCGACGGTTTGACCCAGCTCAGCACCGTCGGTTTCAAGGTCATAGATCTGCTCGAGTAGATGCAGTTTGGCGAGATCGTCCTGGACGGCCACGAGCGCGGCCTGCGACTCGGCGAGCTGGGCCGAAAGAGCTGCGTTCTGCTCTCTGAGCGAGGCGACGTTGGAAAGGCTGTCAAGGGCATTGGCGATGGGTGTGACCGCGAAAGCGGCGATGCGCTGCATCGGCGACACGATGGCCTGGGTGCCGCTTCGCAACACACCGACCACTCCCCCGCCCTCCAGGCGGACGTCGAACGTCATCAGGAGCACACCGATGACCAAGAGGCTGATGAAGGTGGGGAGGGCTCGGTCAGATTGTTTCGAAGTCAGCATGAGTCAAGACGGGTCGAGGAAGTCATGGCCGGGAGGACGACACGAGCACCTCTTGCAATGTGTCGAACTCCTCCAGACACTTCCCCGAGCCGAGCACCACCGACTGCAGCGGATTGGCCGCGGTGACGATGGGCATACCCGTCTCATGGGCCAGACGATGGTCCAGCCCCACCAGCAGCGCTCCTCCCCCGGTGAGCACGATCCCACGCTCGACAATGTCGGCCGCCAACTCCGGCGGCGTCTTGTCCAAGGTGAATTTGACGGCATCGACAACCGCTTGCGTCGGCTCCTCGATGGCCTCTCTGATCTCGGGGCTGGAGAGAAGGATCGTCTTGGGCAAGCCGGTGACCAAGTCACGCCCGCGCACCTCCGCAGACGGCTCGTCGGCGTAGGGCCACGCCGATCCGACCGCGAGCTTGAGTTGCTCCGCCGTTCGCTCGCCGATGAGGACGTTGTACTCCTTCTTGACCCAGTCGATGATTGCGGTGTCCAATTCGTCGCCCCCGACCCTGATCGAGCGGGACACGACGATGCCACCCAGTGAGATGACCGCTACTTCGGTCGTGCCGCCGCCGATGTCCACGACCATCGACCCGGCCGGCTCGGCGATGGGGAGTCCTGACCCGATGGCAGCGGCCATTGGCTCTTCGATGGTGTACGCCCGCCGTGCGCCGGCGTGATAGGCCGCCTCCTCGACAGCCCTTCGCTCTACCGGCGTGATTCCAGACGGCACGCACACCACGATCCTGGGGCGGGCCCATTTCCTTCTATGAACCTTCTGAATGAAGTAGCGCAGCATCTTCTCAGTCACGTCGAAGTCGGCGATGACCCCATCCCGGAGCGGTCTGATGGCTGTGATGTGGGCGGGAGTGCGCCCGATCATCCTTTTCGCCTCCATGCCGACGGCCAGAGCTCGGCCGTTCTGGGAGTTGATGGCGACCACCGAAGGCTCGTTGAGCACGATGCCACCGCCCCTCACGTAGACCAGCGTGTTGGCGGTTCCGAGATCGATGGCCATGTCCTGACCAGCGAATGAAAGAAGGGTTTCAGCCATGGCTGATGATGACTCCCGCGATGACTCGGGGAGTGTAGGTCTCGTCCAGATCTTGTGCCAGAGCGCTGCTTCTCCCCACAGCGAAGCGCTGGGGGAGTCCCGCCGCAGGTGCGGAGGGGGTCTTGGCCGGTCCCCACCGTTCAGCCGAAGAAGATCTCCAGCTCGCGGGACGCGCTCTCTGGCCCATCGGAGCCATGGACGAGGTTGTGGGTGACGATCAGGCCCAGGTCTCCTCTGATGGTTCCGGGAGCCGCCTTCGTGGGGTCGGTCGCCCCCATCAGGTCCCGGCACACCGTGATCGCCGACTCCCCCGACCACTCCATGGCGATGACCGGCCCGGAGGTGATGAATTCGAGCAACTGGGGGAAGAAGGGCTTCTCCACGTGCTCCTCGTAGTGACGACGCGCCAGAGCTTCGTCGATGTCGACTTTCCGGATCTTCTCCAGGGTCAGGCCCTTGCGCTCGAATCGGGCGATGATCTCCCCCACCAGGCCCCGTGCGACCCCATCGGGCTTGACCATGATGAAAGTGCTTTCGATTGCCATGTCGGCGGGAGAGTACTTCAGGCCGGACAGCAGTCAGATCAGCAGCGCACGAGCCTCGCCGACCAGGTAGAGCGAGCCGGCCACGAGAACCGCCCCTTCCGGCCCGGCCTCGGCGCGAGCCATGTCGAGGGCAATCTCCACGTCATCGGCCTCGATCACGGTGACGTCGGTCAAGTCACTGATCCTCTCCGCGAGCACTGAGGGTGGGATGGCGCGCTCCGCTCTAGGGGCGGTGGCGATGATCCCGGCCAGCAGCGGTTCGAGGCTTTCGACCATTGCCTCCACGTTCTTGTCGCCCATTACGCCCAGGACCAATTGCCACCGGGTCGTCGGGTACTCCTCGTCGAGCGATTCGGCGAGGGCATCCACGCCATCCGCGTTGTGGGCTCCATCGACCATCACGAGGGGATGCGTGCCCAGAACTTCCATTCGACCCGGCACTGTGGCGACCGCCAACGCATCTCGAACCGCTTCCTCGTCGAGCTTCCGTCCCAGCAGTGCCTCGGTGGCGGCCACCGCGTTCGCCAAGTTCACCAGTTGATACCTTCCGTGAAGAGGAAGGAACAGGTCCTCGTACGTGTCCTCGGCGCCTCCGATGGTCACCAGCCAACCCCTGACTCCACGCTCGGCGTCGAGCACGGAGAAGTCCTTGCCGTAGTGACGGTGATGGATGCCAAGATCACGGGCGCGGGAATCGGCGACTTCCAGTGCCGGGTCTGGCAGCGGTCCACTGATCAGAGTCGAATTGGCCCCGGCGATTGCGAGCTTCTCCCCGGCGATCGTGGCCACGTCCTCGCCGAGGTACTCAGTGTGCTCGATCCCGATGCTGGTCAGGACGCATACCTCGGCATCTACGACATTGGTCGCATCGAGGCGTCCACCCAAGCCCACTTCGAGCACCGCTGCATTGACTGCCTGATCGGCGAAGAATGCGAAGGCGGCAGCCGTGGTGAGCTCGAAGTAGGTGTTTGGCTCCTCGCCGGCCTTGGCCCGCAGGTCGGCGAAGGCGGCCACGTCCGAGACTGAGAGGGCGAACTCCTCCTCAGTCGCCATCCGACCGTTGATCGCAAGCCGCTCTTCCACTTTCTCGAGGTGAGGTGAGGTGTAGGTGCCTGTGTTCAGGCCGTGGGCGACCAGGAGGAGGGTGGCAAATCGCGCCGTAGATGTCTTCCCATTGGTCCCGGCCACATGGATTATCGGGTATCCCTCGTCGGGCCGGCCCATATCATCGAGCAGCCGATTGATGCGCTCCAAGCCTGGCTTGATGCCATGCGCGATGTGCCTATCGAGATAGGCAAGGGCGTCGGAATAGTTCATGAAAAGCCCCGGGAGGTTAATCCCGGGGCTTTGTCATCGAATTACGGTCTGGCTCAGCTGTCCTCGGCCTCATCCCGCCTAGCGCTGAGCAGCATCAGGCCGCCGAGGGCGAGGGCCCCAAAGGCAACCGCTGCCAGTGCGCCACCGTGGATACCGGTGAACGGAAGGACATCCACGCCATCGACCTGGTCTGGCGTCGTGGGTGGTGTGACCACCGTCCCTTCGACTTCGTCCGGGATGTTCTCCGGGTCGGCACAAGCTTCGCTCGACTGCGGATAAGAAACCGTGAGCACCGTGCTCGGGTTCACCTCGAAGAGAACGCTGACCTCACCCCGCGCCCAGAGGAACCCGTCATCGGCCGCCACCCAGACTCCATCCTGGAGGATCCAGCCGGGCCAGTCGGGAGGGGTTTCGCTCGCCCCTGGCCACAGCACGGCTCCGCTCAGCGGCACATCCTCATAGACGATGTCGGCGCCTTCGGGATTCAGGAACGTGATAGTCGCCGACTGCCCTGCCGGGTAGTCGATCGCGTATTTGAGGTACGGGATGTCGTTGAAGCACTCGGCTCCAATCGCCGCCAGGTCCAGCTCGCGGACGATGGTTGTAGGAGGGACCGTCGGCACGGTTGTCGAGGTCGTGGTGGTCGTGCCTTCGCAGTCATCGTCGTCGTCATCGTGATCCCCGCCACCAGTCTGAACGGCTAGCTCGGGACACTCCTCAGAATCACAATCCTCATCATCCTGATCGTTCCCGCCACCAGTCTGAACCGTCTGCTCCGGACATTCCTCGGAATCACAATCCTCATCATCACTGTGGTCCCCGCCACCAGTCTGAACGGCTAGCTCGGGACACTCCTCAGAATCACAATCCTCATCATCCTGATGGTTCCCGCCACCGGTCTGAACCGCTAGATCCGGGCACTCTTCCGAGGGCTCACAATCCTTGGGATCATCCCCACCGCCACGACTCTGCGTGGTGAGCTCCGGGCACTCCTCGGAAGGCTCACAATCCTTGGGATCCCCGCCACCAGTCTGAACCGCTAGATCCGGACACTCCTCAGCAGGCTCACAATCCTCGTGATCCCCGCCACCAGTCTGAACCGCTAGATCCGGACACTCCTCCGACGGCTCACAATCCTCGTCATCGCCCCCACCAAAGCTCTGAACCGCTAGATCCGGACACTCCTCCGACGGCTCACAATCCTCGTCATCGCCCCCACCAAAGCTCTGAACCGCTAGATCCGGACACTC
>Ga0105092_10000311_pt1 | contig 24819 bp, 20 predicted proteins | sample PPLLak2March2015_FD_87021 | JGI IMG/M metagenome (GOLD analysis project Ga0105092, IMG submission 87021) | Freshwater sediment microbial communities from Prairie Pothole Lake near Jamestown, North Dakota, USA - PPLs Lake P7 Core (1) Depth... | ecosystem: Environmental > Aquatic > Freshwater >... | reverse complement strand
CGATCAACCGCGGCAGTGTCCCCAACTCGGCGCGTTCGATCTCCCCCCGGTTTTCCCGGAGCTCCGGCGGGATGGGCTGAAGATCGAGCAATCGGTAGATTCCGTCCTCGTCTTCGCCTGCCAGCTTCTGGTTGTCCTCGACTCTCAAAACCCCGTATTCACTGACCTTCAGGCCTCGCCGCTTGGCTCGCTCCCGTATTGCGACGTTGTGGTCCTTGGACCCGGTGAAGTACTGGAGAGCCGCACCGAAAGATTGCTCCTCAAGCACCCGGAGATCAGCCTGCACTCCTTTGCTGAGCGTGATCGAAGCCTTAGTGCCTCCGCCAACGAGGACGGTCCGGATACCCGGGTAGGAGAGAAACCGTTGGATGGCTTCTTCCGGCTCTGAAGTTGCGACGAGGATATCGATGTCCCCGATCGTGTCGCGTCTGCGCCTGATGCTTCCGGCGGTATCAAGGCGCAGGACCGACGGGTCTTCCCGGAGGTGTTCGAGCAGCGGAGCGGTGGCCGTTAAGGCTTGATCGAGGCGCAGGCGGCCTTGAGTCCGGCGATAGTCTTCGATCCCCTTGAGGATGCTCGCCTCGGTTTTCTCCCCGATGCCCGGCACGCCGCGCAGGCGATGTTCGCGCGCCGCGGCCTCCAGCTCATCTATGGTGGAGACGCCAAGCGAGCTCCATATCAGGCCGATCCGCTTTGGCCCCAGTCCCTGCAGGTCCAGCATGGGAAGCGCGGAAGCCGGGATTTCGGCCCTCAGCCGCTGGTGCTCTTCGCATTGGCCGGTCGCGACGACCTCGCTGATTTTTCGGATCGTGCCCTCCCCGATTCCGGGAACTGCTCGTACTTTTTCCGGGTTCTCGACAATTGCGGCGGCGACATTGAAATTCAGCGAGTGGAGAGCTTCCGCGACGCGCCGGAACGAACGGATACGGAAAGGATTGTCCCCCTTGATCTCGAGAATATCGGCCATTTCTTCAAACATGGCCGCCAACTCGCGGTTCTCCATTAAACCATTGTAAAAGAAGTCGGGAGTCAGAAGTCAGGAGGGCAGGAGGGCAGGAGGACCTCCCTGGGAGCGCAGGCATCCTGCCTGCTTGTGCCGCTAGCATGATCAATATTGCGCGGCACAAGCAGGCAGGATGCCTGCGCTCCCAGGGGGCTTTTCGATTTACTTCCGGACCAGCGGACCCGGGTAACCGGAGCCCATCAGCTTTGCGTCTTCACGAGCCAGGATTCGGACCAACTCCTCGTGGAAGTAGTCCGCGCTGCGGGCTATGCCGGGGTGCACCCGCTTCTCGTACATTTCGCGGCTTCGGTCGATATCGCGTTTCAAGCGAATATAGAGGTCGCCGCTCTGTCGGCCGTTGTAAACCTCGTCTTCATTGTAAAGCTTGATTTCAGAAACCAGGAGCCGTGCGAATCGCCTTGCTTCGTTGCCGTACTTTTCCTGGTCTTCCGGCGAGATTGCCGGGACCGGCTCGGCGGCTGGTTCGGGTTGCGGCGGCGCAGGAGGCGGAGCGACTTCTTGGACCGGTTCAGGCAGCGGCGCTTCCACAACGGGCGTGGGCGCGGGGGCCGGCGCAGCTGCTGGAGCGGGTTTTGATCCCTCTTTCATGCTTTCCGGGATTTCCCAGTCTTCAGTTATGGGAACTTCCGGTTCTGTCGGCGCTTCGATTGGCTGTGGTTCCTCAAACACCGGCTCGGGTTGGGCAATGATCGGCTCAACCGGCGGAGGAGTTGGTGTCGCTTGCCGCTCGGCCACAACCTCTTCGGGCTTCGGCTCTCCAGCCAGTTGCTGGAGGGCGTTGTTCTTGAGGATGAGGACGGCCAGGTAGCTCAAGACTTCCAGGTAATCGACATCCAGGGAGGCCGCCGAATCTGCGTAGAAAATGACAGGGACGAAGTCGTCGAACACGAGCGGAATCGCCGCGAAGGCATGCGGCAAGTTCCCGGCTTGGCCCAACGATGGCCTTGCTTCAGCCGGCGCCTGCTCACGATAGATCAATTGGCGGGAACGCGAGACCGTCATGATCGGATCAGCAGGATCATCGACGACCACCGATTCAAGAGCGTCGGTCGAGAATCCCCGGCTCCGCCAGGGAATATAAGACCCGTTCTTGCTCGCAAAAAGAATCGCCCTGTCGACTTTTGCGGAAGCGAGTTGAAGGAAGGCATCGAGGATCTCCTCCTGAGCAGAGGCGGCGGCGAGAGTTCGAAGCGTATCCTTGAGGAGGATGGGATCAAGACCTTGAATGGGAGGCCGTTCCGCTGCGGTTACAGGTTCCACCTCAACCCGCTCAAGCGTACCATCGAGTTGTTCCAGTCGGCCGTCCAGGTTTCGGGCCGCCTGGACCTGTATCTCGAGGTCCGTCGAGCTTTGCTGCAGCTGATCCAGCTTGGTCTGGAGACCCCGGTAATCCTGCTGTGCTTCATTAAGGGAATCGCGCAGTCCGGTCACCTGCTGCTGAAACTGAGCGAGGGAACCGCTCAATTCAGTGCGGATTTTACCAAGAGAGTCTCGGCAAGCCTTAAGTTCTGAAACTATTCTTTCTTCGCCCGTTGCGGCCATCTGGTGTCTCTCCTTCTGAAATCTTCGCCAATATTAGAAGCTGCCTTCCGCCATGTCAATAATGGTCATAACATCGCAAAATACCAGAACTTTCGGGCCGCAGCTTGTGATGCGGCTCGCAGTTGGGTGAGCGTCGCTCTCATTCCGACTAATGCCCCAGCGCGGTCCGGATGTGCTCGAGGTGCTTTTCTCCGTGGCTGCGGTAGCTTTCCAGCATGTCCTCCAGCGTCATCTCTCCTCTTTCCGGATGATACAGACGCCGTGACCATGCCTCCTCCGGCATGGCACGCATCAGTACCGTCCAGCGCAGATGCAGCCCACGAATCATATCCAGCGAGCTGCTGACCGGCAGGGTACGGGCATCCTCGAGCTTGGACCACTCGTCCTGGTCATATGGCTTGATAGTCGGCTTGTCCTCCGTCAAGGCCATTTTCATTCTGATGTAGGCGTTAGCGTGAGAGTCGGCGAGGTGATGAACCAGTTGCCGGACGGTCCACGCCCCGTCCCGATATCTGGCCTCCAACTCGCGTTCACCGAGTCCGCCCACTATCTGTTCGAGTTCGGCCGGCAACCGGTCGATCTGAGAAATGCTCCTCTCTCTTTGTTGTCGGTCGGGCATTGTCCACCTTCCTTTATTTCAGTTGGCCCTTCGCATAGGCCAATGCTTTGCGATAGCGCGCGATTCGAGCCGAGTCCTGTTCGGTCGGCTCCTTTATGCGGGTTTGATCCAGGTTATCCTCCAGGTCCGCGATCTTGACCGGCAGTGCCAGTGGGTTCCGAACGGCCCGCCGCACGAAGTCCTCGTAGTCCTCTCCGGGTCTCTTGGTCAGATGGTCAACCGCGGTCAGGATCTCCTCGGTGAACCCTTCGTCACGCAAACGTTCAATAGTCCAGTCCGAATCCTCGACGACGTCGTGGAGGACGGCAACGATCCGTTCACTCTCGGTCCGCATCTTCATCATCATCCGAAGCGGATGCAGGATATATGCTTCTCCTGCCTTGTCCTTGGCTCCCGCGTGTGCCTGGACGGCGATGAGAATGGCTTTTTCCAAAGGCGTCATAAATGGCTCCTATGGTGGTCAGCTCAGCGTTTGGTTCCTATCCCCGCCTGCTCCAGGAGCAGGCTCACAACCCCGTATCCGGAAGGCCCCTCGGCCTGCAGCGTTCCGTCCGGCGCGTAGACCTTGAAGTGCGGAACACTCTGGAGCTCGAATTCGCGTGCGACCGGCGATTGCCAATCGATGCCGTTCACATCCGGGCGGTTGATGTCTACCTTTACGACGGTCAGGTCGGTTCTGGCCCGATCCAGCTGGTCGAGCAGCGGGGATATTTGACGGCACGGGCCGCAGTACCGGCTGTAAAAGTCGAAGACCGTGATCTGGCCCTTGACCAGGTAGTCCTTCAGGTCGATCTGCTCGCCATGGCTGATGCCGGCCGGTATGTCCGGTTGCACAGCGCTTTGGTCTGAGGTCTGTTCCGTCGACGTGGCCGGTGTTGCACCGCCAGGCGTCGGGCCGGCTGACGCTGCTGCCCGGGAGGTCGAGATGCGGGCAGCCATGTGCACCTGGGGCTTGGGAAGCAGGATGGTCGAGCCCACTGGCACCTTCTGGAAGAACGACAGCTTGCCCAGGCCTGGGTCATCGAGCTTCAGGCCGTGACCTTCAACGTAGCGGAGCGCCTCCAGCAGCCAGTCAGTCTTCTTGATGTCTTCACGCATCGTCACCTGGACGATAGGAGGAGCGTTTGCAATATCGGTTTGGAGCTTGTCCCGGACTGCCTGGTACTTTAAGATCTCGGCCTTCACAAACTCGGCATCGTTGAGTTGTGAGACCGAATACTCAGGGAACTTGATTGAAGCAAGGAGAGTCGCGAAGAAGAGAATCACCAGCAAGTGGCGCATTTTCACCCTCGATTGACGCCTGACGGTGGACGATTTACGATTGAGGCCGGTACTGTGCCTCCGTCGAGGTGAAAATAGCGCGAAGAAGCGTGAATCGTCAATCGTCAAGCAGTGAATCATCAACCTATCAATTGAGCGGGGTTCTTATGAAAAGGCGTGAATTCATCGCAGCATCGGGTTTGGCAGGCATCGGTTCGATGTCCGCAGGATTTGGGATGGCGGATGAGAAGAAGTTGGACAGGCAACTGCTGGAGTTGCGCGTCTATCACATGCTCCCGGGCGGCAAGAAAAAAGTGCTGAATGATTTTCTGGCGAATGCGGCAATTCCTGCCCTCAGCCGGTTGGGTGTCGGCCCAATTGGGGCTTTTGAACCGATCCATGGTGCCGACAGCCTCACCCTGTTCCTGCTGACACCGTATCAGTCGTTTGAGTCCTTCGGGGCGACCGCCGGGAAAATGATGGCCGACCCCGAGTTCCAAAAGGCAGCCGAAAGTTTCTACAACATGCCAATTAGCGACCCGCCATACATGCGCGTGGAAAGCTCCTTGATGCTGGCTTTTGAGCAGATGCCGAAGGTGGAAGTGTCGTCGCTGGTGGCGGAAAAGAAGTCTCGCATCTTCGAGATGCGCATTTACGAGAGCCACAACGGCAAGATGGGCATGAAGAAGGTAGAGATGTTCAATAAAGGCGGCGAAATCGCGATCTTCCGAAAAGCCGGCCTTCAGCCCGTCTTCTTCGGTGAAACGATTGTCGGTCCCCGCATGCCCAATCTGACCTACATGGTCGTGTTCCCCGACTGGGCGACTCGCGAGAAAGCGTGGAATATTTTCAGAGACGATCCCGACTGGAAAAAATTGAGCACGGACGCCTACTACGCCGATACCGTCTCGAACATTACGGACCTGATCCTGCGGCCGACTTCCTACTCGCAGGTCTGATGCCAGGCGGACGAGCACGGACACGGACTGACACGGACTGGCACTAGTCAGTGCCAGTTCGTGTCAGTCCGTGCTCGTCCGTGTCCAGATCCTGTCTATCTCCGCCAGCTCTTCTCTGCTGAATTCCAGGTTCTTCAGTGCATTCACGTTTTCTTCTATCTGCGCGGTTGAGCTGGCCCCAATCAGGGCCGAAGTCATAACGGAGTGCCTCAGAACCCAGGCAAGCGCCATCTGTGCCAGGTTCTGACCGCGCCGGACGGCTATTTCGCGCAACTGCCTGACGCGTTCGATCTGATCTTCGGTGATCTGTTCCGGACGCAGGAAGCCGTGGGGCTTTGAAGCCCTCGAACCCGATGGGACCCCGTGCAGGTATTTGTCGGTCAGCAGTCCCTGGGCGAGGGGCGAGAAGGCTATGCACCCGATTCCCTCCTGCTTTAAAACGTGCAGCAAATCCGGCTCGATCCAACGATTGAACATGCTGTATTTGGGCTGGTGAATCAGGCAGGGTGTGCCTAGATCCTGCAGAATCGCGGCCGCCTTTCGAGTTTGTCTCGCGTCGTAATTGGAGATCCCGGCATACAGCGCTTTTCCGCTTCTCACGATATGGTCGAGCGCTCCCATCGTTTCTTCCAGCGGCGTATCGGGGTCCGGACGGTGATGGTAAAAGATATCAACGTAATCCAGCTTCATTCGCCGGAGGCTCTGATCGAGGCTGGCGACCAGGTATTTTCGGGATCCCCATTCACCGTACGGGCCCGGCCACATCAGGTATCCTGCTTTGTCCGAAATGATCATTTCGTCCCGGTATCCGGACATATCCTGGCTCAGAATCTTGCCGAACGTTTCCTGCGCGGACCCGGGAGGGGGGCCGTAATTGTTGGCGAGGTCAAAGTGGGTGATGCCGAGATCGAAAGCGCGAAAGACCATTTTCCTCGCGTTCGAAGGATCATCCACGCCTCCGAAATTGTGCCAGAGGCCCAATGAAATGGCAGGAAGCAGGAGGCCGCTTTCGCCGCAGCGGCGGTAAACCATCGACTCGTATCGGGCAGGATTTGCGCTATAAGCCATTTGTTCCCTTTCTTCTCGTCGCGATTCTAGCGGTTCTTACGATGAGCTTCTACTCGACTGCTTCCTTGAGCTCCCTGAATAACCGGGCGAAATCTGCCGGCCGATGATGCGCGTTAAGCCCGCTGGTGTTCGGCAGGAGCCACACCATCGAACCATGCAAGCCTTCATCCTGCCGTCCCAGCTGCGCGTGCGGCCGGCCGAATGCCTTGCGATAGGCGTCAAGGCCGACGACCGCGGCTGAGACGGGCCGGTACCTCGCGACCTTCTCTTCGAGGATCTTTCGGCCCTCCTCCAGTTCGTCGCGTCCGAGCTCCGCGGCCGCAGTTGTAGCCCGGCTGACGAGGTTGGTGATGCCGCACCCGTACTTGAGGAGCTCCTGTTCCTCGTATGGCGAAAGGAGCCGGTCGGTGAAACCGGCGGCAAACAACGCCGGCCAGAACCGGTTTCCGGGACGTGCGAAGTGGTGGCCCACCGCGGCCGTGTAAAGGCCCGGGTTGATGCCGCAAAACAGCACTTTCAGTCCCGGGGCGAGGATATCGGGCACGGTCTTGCCGATGGCGGCAAGCAGTTCCTCTTTGGTCGGGCGTGGATGGTGCATTTCGCTCGATTGAACGACTCACACGGACTGACACGGACGAACACAGACGAACACGGACATCCTTGGTCCGTGCCGGTCCGTGTCAGTCCGTGTTTGTCCGTGTCAGTCCGTTATCGCCGCCTTCAACGCCGCGCGGGCGAGGAGCCGCGTGGAATCGAGACAAGGCAACGGCGAGATTTCGTCTGAGATCAACAGCGGAATTTCGGTGCAGCCCAGCACGACGGCCTGGCATCCGGCCAGTTTGAGCCCCTCTATGACCGAACAGAAATACTGTCGCGAAGCATCTTCAAGCCGCCCGTAAACCAGTTCGTCGAAAATGATCTGGTTGATTCGGTCGCGGTCGAGTTTTCCGGGAATCAGGCGCTCGATCCCAGCCGGACCCAGCCGGGAAGGGTACACTGGTCCCTCCATCAGGAATCTGGTCCCCAAAATTCCGACTTTCCTGAACCGCCGAGCCAGTGCCTCGTTCGCGACTGCCTGGCCGATATGCAGCCAGGGCAATCCGGTCTCCTTTTCCATGTCGTAACAGTCGAAGGCCTGATGAACGGTGTTGTCCGGAGAAATCAGCAGTTGAGCGCCGGCTTCAGCCAGCTTCTTGGCCGATCGGAGCATCAGGTTCCCGACTTCTTTCCAGTCTCCGCTTGAAATGTGAACCATGTATTCACTGAGCGGAATCGTGTGCATCGTGATCTCGGGATGCGCGTGGGGGCCCAGGTGTGACGCTCCTTCAGCGCAGATGGTCCTGTAACAAAGCGCCGCCCCCTCGGCACTCACGGCGACAATCCCGATGTGTTTAGGCATTCTTTATCCTCCCTTCCATCATTATGAAAACACCGGGAATCGTGTCAATCCATTTGGTGACCCGTTTATACTTTGAGGATGAATTGCCGTCTCTTCGCACTGATTTCTCTCTTCTGTCTCACCGCTTTAGCCACCCCCGCGGCCAGGAACGATCTCGACCCGCTCGGGCGCAAACACATTCCGATCGGACTTCCGGACACCCTCGACACCCTCAAGACCTTTGTGGAAGCCGAAGGGTCGTTCAGCCCGGGATTTGCGACGTACGGAATCTACTTCTGGGTCTTTGACTCCGAAACCAAGAGACTATGGGCGCCGACCATGGAAGGGGTCGCTGTTAGTCATGGCTTGCAGCCCGGAGGTCTTTTGATCCCGTGGATCCAGTGGAAGACGGCCGATTTTGAAGTCAGGACGGATATCACGGAGTTCCGCCGGGGATTGACTGACGCCGAGGGATTCACGACAGCGGCAACCGTACGCCTGAAAAACCTGGCGCGGAAGAAGAAAACATTCGGACTCTATGCGGCCCTCCGTCCGCTTGGTCCTGGGGGCGGCCCCGTCTCAAAGTTGAACATCGGGCTGGAGCAAAGGGCACTGTTGGTGGGCGACAAGATAGCGTTGTTGGCGGGACGAAAGGCTGATCAGGCGGGCGTTTTGACCGTAGATGAAATCGGAGAAGCGGCTCGCAAAGGCTTGGTTCCGACGGAGCAACAGGCGTCTTCCTCGTCGGGAGACTGTTCAGGTGCCCTCCGCTTTGAGGTCAAACTGGGCGGAAATGACGATGAAACGATCTCGTTTCTTTGTCCGATCCTCCCCGGTCGAAGAGCTGTCGGCCACAAATGGGACGGGAAGAGCGACTGGGCTCAGCTCGACGAAGCCCAGCCCAACCCGCCGGATGGCGGAAACCTCCAGCCGGATCCGGGCCTGGAGTATTACCGGCAACTGGACGTGAACAAGGAAGTGGCGCGCCTATTCCAGGCCGCCTCGGCGTACTGGCAGGAGTTCACCGGGCGTACCCAGGTCAAGCTTCCCGACCCGAAATGGGCCGAGGCTCTGGCCGCGATCAGCGGACACCTGGCTCTCTGCTTGAATGAAGGCGCGCCCGATGTGGCGGTCATCAATTACAACGTTTTCAATCGGGATGGCGTTTACACCGCGAACGTTTTCCAGAAGTCGGGGCACCCCGATCTTGCGTCCCGAATCGCGGATTACTTCTTCCAGCATCCCTTCAACGGTCGCATTTACCCGGAGGCAGACAATCCCGGCCAGATTCTGTGGCTGACCGGCCAGCAATGGATGTTCAGCCGCGATGAGCAATGGGCCAAACGCGTCTACCCGTCGGTCAAGCGGCTGGCGGAGATGGTGGAATACTATCGGACGACCCCGGTGCCCCACTGGGTCTCGATGACCAGTCTCGACTTTGGAGGCGGTGTGCCCGAGGCCGAAAGGCAGGAATTGAAACCCGGACGTTGCGACGGACAGCATCCCGAGTATACGGAAGCGTTTGATGTCTCCGGGCTTCGGTATGCGTCGGTTCTCGCTCGGGCGGCTGGAGAGCCACAGGATGCCTTCCACTGGATGACCCTCGCAGAGAAGTTAATAGCTGACTACAACCGGAAGTTCGGCACCAAACTGGCACGGGAGTACGGCAGCTACTGCGTGCTTTGGCCGTGTGCCCTTTACCCGGCGCGCTTCGGCGCTGCCAGTGATCAGTTCAAAGGGATAACGCCGCAGCAACCGAGCGGCTGGCGGTACTTTCCGCTCGCGACTTCTCACCAGGGCCTGCTGACGGGCAGTCGTGAGTGTGGCTACAAGACCATTCAGTCGCACCTCGATCATGAGCAGATGAAGGGCTGGTACGTGTTTGATGAGGGAGGCAAAAGTGGTCCGGGCGGATGGAGATTCGCTCGCACAACTTGGGACTCGAACGTCGCCATGCCGCACGGCTGGGCGATAGCCGAAATGTGGCTGCTGATCAGGGACAGCCTGGTTCACGAGGACGGAAACAAGCTCGTGCTTTTCGATGGAATCCCTCCGGAGTGGTTCCTTGATCCGAATGGCTTGGTGCTTGGGGGCTTACCTACGCATTTCGGCCCGGTTTCGCTAACCTACACATATAAAGAGGGCAAAGTGACACTCAAAATTGAGGGAACCGCTACGCCCCCGGGCGGCTTCGGGTTACGGATACCGGAATCGATCAACTTCGAGCTCGAAGGAAAGAGCAAGAAGAGGGTTCAACTCCTGCCCGGCAAGGAATTAAGTATTCCCGCCGGGGTCAAGGAGGTTGAGCTTCTGCTGACACCGGGGAAGGGGGAGTAGCGGCGTGCCGGAGTCGCGTTAGAGAGCCGCGCACGGAGCGGAGGGACTCGCTTTCTGAGTCACGGAGCGAAGTAAGCGGGCCACCCATCGAAGCGTTACCGTCCGTTGGGTTGCCCGCTTACTGCGCTCCGGGACTTCACAAAGCGAGTCCCTTCGCTCCGTGCGCGGCTCTGTAACGCGACTCCAGGCCAGCGCGGAAACAAGGAGGTGCCGGATGGCATTTGAACTGCGCAGTTCCGCTTTTGAAGCGGATCAGAGGATTCCCAAAAAGTACACATGCGAAGGGTTGGATGTCTCGGTACCACTTAATTGGACTGACGTTCCCGCCGGCACGAAGGCGTTCGCCTTGATTGTCGACGACCCGGACGCGCCGGGTGGGACCTGGGTCCACTGGGTGGTCTATGACTTGCCGCCCGGGCTCACGCACCTGTCGGAAGCCATTCAGGTAAAGGACGAAGTGGAAAACGGAGGCCGCCAGGGGATCAATGATTTCCGGCGTGTCGGGTATGGAGGGCCGTGCCCGCCTCCCGGCCCGGTCCACCGGTATTTCTTCAAGCTTTACGCGCTGGATCGCCCGACCGGCCTGCCGGCGCGCGCCACCAAACGGCAGGTGGTGGAAGCGATCAAGGGACACACCCTGGCCGAGGCGCAGCTGGTGGGGACGTACAGCCGGTAAGGTTCCCGCGGATCACGCGGATAAACGCGGATAGCGCGGATAAGGCCGCCTTATCCGCGCTATCCGCGTTTATCCGCGTGATCCGCGGGTTATTACCAATTAAACGTCTCCCCAATCTCCCGGGTGTTGTACTCCTTCTGGTACTTCTGGTGCTCGGGACCGGTCGGGTACGTGCCCGAATGCGAGGGGAGCGGGCCGACCGTATCCGCGTTCAAGGAGTTCAAATCCATGTCCTTGCCGAAACCGACGGCGTAGACGAGGAAAGTCCTGGTCCAGCCATCAGGTAAGGCGGGCAGTTTGTCGGCCTCGAATTCCGCCGTGATTTCATCCCCGTGGTGCATGATCACGTACATGTCATCCCGGCCCTGAAGCAGAGGCTTCACATCCCCGTATCGCGTGTACCGCCCGACATGGTTCTTCCACGGCGAGGTAGTCGACCGGTCCTGGTAGTCGTACTGCGGCGGATTCTTCCCGTCCGGTTTGATTTCCTTGGGGTACCCGTAGAACTGAAACCCCGCGCGGTCTGCCTCCAGGGTCGTCACCCGGGGCGCCGCCGGTCCCGAATAAGTATCAACCAGGATCTGGTCCCAGTAGATCCTCATCGTAGTAACGATCTTGACCCGGAAGTCTTGCTTGTTAAGGAACTTACCCGTCAAGTCGACGGTCATGGTCTTCGGCAGGCCCGCCGGGAAACCGATCGCGTCGAGCACGGTCACCCAGCGTCCTTGGGAATCGACAACCTGCAAATACGGCGTGATTTGTTTGGCGCCGGACTGCCACGCGGCCAGGTTTGACGATGAGTCCGCGTAATCGATCCAGGCAGTGAGCAGCAGGAGCACTCGCTGGGCCTGGCTCAGATCCCCAAGGTCTAGAATCAGTTCGTGGGGCTCGGCGTAGCCCTTGAAAGGCAGTAGCTTGAACGAATCCGGATATCTGCGATCAACCTTCAATACAGCCGGCAGAACGTCGTTGCCTTTCTCGTCGACCGCCGCAACCGGTGGTCTCGAATTCCGGGTGATAAACAGCTTGAAGGCCGGGTAAGGCGGTGCGGGCATGAGCTTCTCGTCGGGGTAGACCGAAACCTCCGCTGGGTGGTCTACCGCCAGCAGCTTTACCTGGTCGATGAACATCACTTCCTCGAGCTGGTTGTTCATCTTGATCGAGTACCGGCCGTCTTTGGGCTGAGGCGTGACGTTCGCAATCTTGATGTACTCGTCAACGTCGGTGCCGTCGTAGACTCCGGGGGCGAGCAGGAACCCAAACGCACTGCCGCCGAGAAAGTCGGTCACGAAATCGTATTTCAGGCCATTCCAGGTGTACAGGAGCGGGCAGGACGTTCCCTTGCGGTCGACCTCTTCGATCTTCACCGGCTGGCCGGCGGGCCGGTCCAGCTCCGCCTGGAGAACGCCCGTAGGCCACAGGATGCGGATCGAATCGGCCACCTCTTTGTTGCCTATCCCGAACACCAGTTCCGGAGAGCTCTGCGAGAGGAATCCGACATTGCCGTTGATCTCCAGCTTCTGCCACGCCTGGCCGGCCCGGATTTCGACTTTTGCGCCCAGCCCGCCTTTGTTGTCACGCAGTCCTGAAAGATCAATCCGCAGTGAGCGGTTCTGGTTGGCCCCGTCGTTCCGAAGAAGCAGAGGCTTTGCCCCATTCATCGTCACGAAGATATCGTTGTCGCCGTCTCCGTCGAAATCCGCCACCGCGGCGCTGCGTGCAGAGCCGGTCTGCAGGGCAGCCAGGCCGCACTGGTCGGACACATCCGTGAATCCGCGGGTTCCCTGGTTCTTGAGCAGCCGCGCCTTGTCCTGAAGGATCAGAAGATCCAGCCACCCATCGTTGTCGTAGTCGAACACGACGCTGCCCCACGCCAAAGCGGGCGGCTGCGCGGTTGCTGTTTCGAACTCGACGAATTTTCTCCCGATGCTGTTCTTGAAAACCGGCGAGGCGAAGCCAGGAAAAACCAGGTCTTGATAGCTGTCCTTGTTCACGTCGCCGCAACTGACCCCAGCCGCCTTTGACGCTGTCAGCCCTGACTGGCCGGCCACGTCCTCGAACGTCCCGTCACGTTTGTTGCTGAACAGGTTCGGGGCGGCGCCCTCGTTCATGACCAGGAAGTCGATGTCGCGGCTGTTGTTGTAGTCGAGGAATATGACCGAAGTGCTCTTCGCCTTGCCGCCTGTGACGTGCGCCTGGGCAGCGACGTCCACGAATGTCCCATTCCCGTTGTTGCGAAGCAGCTGGTTCTCCTGTCCCTGGAAGTCGTCAGGGAAGACGAAGGTCTCTTTTTGGGGAATGGCGGCGAGGTCCACGAAATTGGTGACGTAGATATCGAGGTCGCCATCGTGATCAAAGTCAAAAAAAGCGGCGCTGAGGCTCCAGCGGTTGGGCGAGTTCGGAATCCCGGCCTCCTGCGTGACTTCTGTAAACCGACCGTTCTTCTCGTTGCGATACAGGTGATTTCCGCCAAAGCCGGTCACGAAAAGGTCGGGGTAGGTGTCGTTGTCGAAATCGCCGACGGCCGCTCCCATGCCGAGGTGCTTCAGACCCACGCCTGAGTCGGCGGTCACGTCCTGGAATTTCCCGTTCCCCAGGTTATGGTAAAGCGTATTTCCCGCTCCCTGAACGCCCGCGTTCGAGTTCACGACGAACAGATCCATCTTTCCGTCTTTGTCGTAGTCCAGGAAGGCGCTACCTGAACCGAAGCCGGGAACGATCGTTTTGGCGGCCGTTTCCGACGAGAGCTCAGCGCGTTTCCAGCTGGTTCCAATCGGGCTCTTCCCCGTGCCGCCATGAACGAACTGAATGCCGGCATTGGAATTGGCTTCCACGAACCGGATGCTGAGCTGTTTCGCGGACTGAGCAGCCAGGGGCTCGTACTGCCCGATCCCCAGGGCGTACTTGCCCTCTTCACCATACTGCACTCCCATGGCTCCCATCGGCCCGCCGGCCTGATCGCCCGACTTCAGCTGCTGGAACCGGGCCATCGCCTGACGGCTTTCGTCCTGTTTGCCGGCGCGCATGAGCGTCATTGCGAGGTTATAGAGCGCGGAGACATGGTAAGGCTCGACTTGAAGGACCTTCTTGAAGGATGCGATGGCCGGGTCATATTCGCGGTTCCGCGCATGGAGCAGTCCCAGGTTGTAGTGGGTGGCCGGGTCGTCGGGATCGGCGGTCAGCACCTGCTGGAAGTGCTGAAACGCCTCTTCGCGATTCTTTTCCTTTCCCACGATGAGGCCGAGCATGAAATGGGCCTGGGGCAGCTTCGGATCTTGTTTCAATGCTTCCCGAAACTGTTCGGCTGCCTTCGGATAGTCGGCCAGGTAATAATAGGCGATCCCGAGGTTCACACGCGCGGTGACGAAGTCAGGTTGAGCTTGGAGAGCTTTCTGAAACTCCTCGGAGGCCGGTCGGAATTCATATTGTTCGAGGTAGGCCACTCCCCGGTTGTTGTATCGGAACGGATCAGCAGTCTGAGCGATCAGTGAAACCGACTGAATAAACAGGAAAAGAATGAAGGTTCGCGGTCGCATAGGTGTAATCGTACACCGAGCGCCGCAGTCGGCGCGACTGGGGAGGGAACACCAGGCGGAGGTAAGGACGCGCTCCGTGCGCGGCTCTGGAACAACGCGTCCTACTCCTCAAAACGCGCGAGTCTCTTCAGCGCCCCCATCTTCTCAGAGTGATCGACGCGCGCGTGGTTGAGCGCATCGTGCAATACCTGGATCGTCTTTTCGTAGGTAGGCCGATCGACCGGGAAGGGCGTCCCGTCCTTGCCGCCATGGGCGAAAGAGAACCGGACAGGATCGCGAAATGACGGTTCGGCCCCGTAAATGAGCTCGGAAACGAGTGCGAGTGCGCGTAGCGTCTTGGCCCCGACTCCCGGAATGGCGAGCAGGCTCTCGTAATTGGCAGGCGCGGCTTCGTAGGTCTGGACCAGGATCTTCTTTAGATAGGTTGGGTTAATGTCGGCTTGCGACACTTCGTGACGACGTGGGAGGACCAGGTTGGGGAGACGGGAAACCAGAGCCAGAGTCTTGTCGGGTGTCTGGCCCGCAATCTCGGCCGACGCCTTCCGGACATCGCCGCCTTCCAAAGCGACGAGGTTCAGCACCGGCGAGCGGTTGTCGCAGCAAACGGCGGAATGGGGTTCGCAAACGAAGTCCGCGACCGACGACGAGAGCCAGTGATAGCGTCGCGCCATGCGGTTCTCGTCGGACATCCCCTGCTGGACAACACACCATTGCCCGTCGCTCGAGAAAAAGAAGGCATGGTGATAAAGCTGGTAACCGTCCTGAACGGCAGCACTGTCGACCTTGGCTGACATCCTGCTCGCGTAAACGAGAGGCTGCGGGTCGCGGGAGAGGCGCTGGCAGGCGAGTGTCACTTCCTGGGGCGTCTTTCGCGAAACGCCGCCTTTCCCACCGGCCGCGAAAAGCCCGAGGTCCTTCTCGAGGCCTTTGATGCCTTCTTTCAAAGCCCCGCAGGTCGTCGTGGTCAGGCCGCTCGAGTGCCAGTCGAATCCCAGCACGCAGCCAAAGGCCTGGAACCAGAATGGATCGGAGAGGCGGTTGAGAACTTCACCGGGACCGAATTCCGCCACGATGTGGCAGGTGATTTCCCGGGCCAGGCGCACCATGCGTGAAAAGAGCCAGGCGGGGGCTTTGCCGCCGTGCAGCGGCAGATGGGCAAATCCGGTTCTCATGATGAGTTTATTATCTGCCAAATGGACGACATGGACGTTGGTGGACGAAGTGGACGAAGGCTCTGTGGTGAACGGCCTCGGGGCGTGTTAAAGTCATCAGAGAGACTCGATTATGACCGACAAGATAATGCTGAAATGCCCCGCGTGCGGCGCGATGAACCGGGTGGATGAGCGGAGGTTGACTGCACAGCCGGTCTGCGGCCGATGCGGCAAACCGTTGACCGCGCCTTCGAAGCCTATTCATGTCGGAGGGGCTGAATTCCAGAAGGAAGTGCTGGACTGGCCGGGAACCGTGCTGGTCGATTTCTGGGCTCCGTGGTGCGGGCCGTGTCGTGCAGTGGCGTCGATTCTGGAGGAGCTGGCTGCCCGACGGAGCGGGTCACTGAAGATCGTCAAAGTGAACACCGATGAAAACGGGGAGCTGGCCTCCCAGTTCGGGATCTTCTCGATTCCCACGTTGATCCTTTTTGACCGCGGCAACAAGATTAACGAAATTGCCGGGGCTATGCCCCGAAGCCAGCTCGAAGCCTGGATCGACTCTTCCGTGGCTGCAGTCCGTAGCTGATAGAACTTCCTGCCAGACAAACTGCTCATGGGACACAGAAAGCAATCCCTTCATGATCAGGCCCGGGAGATTTTCGGAGCTGAAGACCACGACGCTGTCAGCCGATGGGTCGACTACTGGCAGCACAGCAAGGAGCGCAACGAGGCTCTGCTTGGCTCCTTTGAGAGCCTGACCTTAATAAACTTCGACGGCAAGCAAGTGCTCGACATCGGCTGCGGCACCGGCGGGCTGGGACAGCTGATCGGCGACAGCTGCAGACTGTACGTCGGCGCTGACTACAACCTTCACGTCCTGAAGTTCGCCGATTCTGCCGTTCAGCGCAAATACCTGCAATGCAGCGGCGTGGCCCTGCCCTTTCAGGACGCCTCTTTCGATTACATCTTCGCCTTTGACGTGATCGAGCACGTGCAGGGAGGAGAACCGCTTCAAACTGAGTTTCTAAAGGAGTTGAAGAGGGTGCTCCGGCCTTTCGGCATGATCTTTCTCACCACGCCGAACCTGTGGTACCCGTTCGAGGGCCATTCCCGCATGTACTTTCCGCAGTATTTGCCCCGTTTCCTGGCGGACCGGTACATCGGGCTGTTCAATCCCGGCTTCCTCAAAGAGCACAACACCTTTGGTGAGATCCAGCTTTTGTCGCCGCGCGTCTTCCGGAGAAGCCTCAAAAACAGCTGCCTGACGTTCCTGCACGACCTCCCGTGCGGACTCGATCGGCTGGAGTTTCTGAAGAATGCGCCGTGGGCCGGGATTTTTGCGTACGTTGGCCTTGGGTGGTATCCGCACGCCGAGTTCTGGGGAATCCTGGTGAAAAGCGACGCCAAGGAGTTCCTGAGAAGGAAGCTCCGGCGCAGCTGGTTCTATGAACAGAACCAGCCTTCCGCTCAGGTTTCTGACTTTGAGCCGGTCATCGACTTCGGCAAGGATGCATTCGGCTATCAGCTGGGTGAAGGGTGGTACTGGCACGAAAACAACGGCTCCGGTTTTCGATGGATGAGGCAGGAGTCGTCGTGTTATTTGGAAAACCGGGGAACCGGGCGGTTCATTCGCATTAAGGGGTATTCGCCTCTGCCCGAGAACCGTTTGGAAGTACGGGCTTGCTCCACACCCGAAGACCGGCTACAGGTAGGCGAGCATTTCTGCAAGGAACGTGAGGAGTTCGAAGTCGAATACTTGTTGCCGTCGGTCCCCAGGCCAGGCCTCGTCCGGGTCGAGCTGGCGTTCGACAGGACTTTCCGGCCCGAAAAGCCAGACGATAAGCGCGAGCTGAGCGCGATGATCTTCGAAGTGGGGCTGGCGGAAAAGCCGACAAGGTGACAAGGTGACAAGGTGACAAGGAGAGACGGCCGGTTGCCACGCGGCGGTTGAGTGATTCGCGTTTTCTGCGAATCACTCAACCGCCGCGTGGCAACCGGCCGTCTCTCCTTGTCACCTTGTCACCTTGTAGAGCACATGCCACGATTCAAGATCTTCCTGGAATACCAGGGCACACGGTACAGAGGGTGGCAGATTCAGAAGAATGCGCGCACCGTGCAGGGAGAGATCAGCAAAGCGCTGGCCGTCATATTCCCGGGCAAAGAGTTCGAGTTTCAGGGCGCAGGGCGGACAGATGCCGGCGTTCACGCTCTCCTCCAGGTGGCGCACCTTGACGTCGACACTCGCCTGTCCCCCCGCGACGTCCGCCGCCGGCTGAATGAGCAGCTTCCCCCCGATATCAATATCCTTCGGGTGGACGTCGCTCCTGCCCGCTTTCATGCCCGCCACCACGCGTTGGCTCGAGTTTACCTGTACCAGATAGCCCGCCGGCGCACGGCTTTCGGCAAGAATTACATCTGGTGGGTCCCGGACCCGCTCGATCTCAACCGGATGCGAGAAGCGGCCGAGCTGCTCCTCGGTATGCGAGACTTCAAATCGTTTACCGCGGACGAAACCGAGGAAAAGTCGACCCGGGTGCTGATCGAGAAGCTCGAGATCGCGGAGAGCGGGGATCTGATTCTGATCCGTATACACGGCTCTCACTTTTTGTGGAAAATGGTACGACGTCTCGTCGGCGTGCTGGTGGAGGTGGGACGCGGAAAGCTGACGGTTGAGGAAGTGCGGCGTTTTCTGCAGTTCCGCTCGAGTCGTCCCGCGGAATTGACGGCACCCGCCTCGGGGCTATTCCTTGAACGGGTGCTTTACGAGGGTGACGCCGACCAGGATCTCGATGAAGCGAACGTGCCTCTGATCCGGATTCGATCTTAACCCCTCGGCGAAGGAGTCAAGATGGTGGTCTCCAATTTGCCATTACGCTTTTCGCTTCTGCTCGATGCTGTGAGACGGATGAATACCAGGCTCGAACTGGCTTCAGTCCTGGGAACGATCATGGACGCCGCCAAGACTATTATGGACGCGGAAGCGAGTTCCCTGATGATGCTCGATCCGAAGAGCCACGAGCTGATCATCACTTTGCCCACCGGCCCGGTGAGTGCGGAGATCTCTGGGCTGCGGATACCGCCGGGCAAAGGCTTTGCCGGTTGGGTGGCAAGCACCGGCCAGCCGCTGATTGCCAATGACGCACGCATAGATCCTCGGTTCTTCGGTGACCTGGCCAAAAGCCCTTTTCGGACCAAGAACCTGATCTGCGTCCCGCTTCGCGACTCTCAAGGGCGGGTAACAGGCGTGCTGCAGGCGATCAATCGGAAGGACAACGGAGTCTTTGAGGAGAACGACATTCCTCTGTTCTCCGCCTTTGCCGACCAAGCCGCGATCGCGATCGAAAAATCGCAGCTCTACCAGACCTCCCTTGAGAAGGAACGGCTTGAACAACAGCTCTTGCTGGCGCGGGAGATCCAGATTGGCTTCTGGCCGAAAGAGATCCCGAGTTATGATCGGGTGACACTCGCCGGGAAGAGTTGGCCGGCCTCCCAGGTGGGCGGGGATTACTACGACGTTGTGCCGATTGACCCGCGCCATTGCTCTCTGATCGTCGCAGATGTCTCCGGCAAGGGTGTTCCGGCGGCCATGATCATGGCGGCAGTCAGAGGTGCGCTCCGGACTCAGATGGAAAGCCAGGCGTCCATGAGTGAAATCACTGAGGCGTTGAACCGAATGCTGGTCCGCGACACCCCCATTGAAAAGTACCTCACGCTCTTCTGGGCGATTTTTGACGTGGAGACGCTGGAGCTGACTTACACGAACGCCGGACACAATCCTCCTTATGTCTTCAACCCGGTGACGCGGACCGTTGAGGGTCTCAGCGAAGGAGGCCCGGTTCTCGGGCTTCTCCCCAACCTGACTTTCACTTCTTCCAAGCGGATACTTCACCCGGGTGAGCTGCTGCTGATGTACACCGACGGGATAGTCGAAGCGCAGAACGTGGCGGAAGAGATGTACGGAAACGACCGGCTGCTTGGGCGGCTCGCCGAGGCTGCGGCCTGCGATGCCCAAGGGGCGTTGGATTTGATCGAACGGGACGTGAATGCCTTCAGCTCCGGAGCGCCTCAGTACGATGACGCAACGCTCGTGATTGCCAAAATAAAAGGGTAGCGGCTCGGGTTTTTGTCCACGAATTCACATGCACCACAGAGACACAGCCAAAACCGAGCTGTTCCACCTACGTCGCCCGCGTCGGGAACGGGCCGTCCCTCATCATATGAAGCAGGTTTCGCCAACGCGGAACCAGCAGGCCCAGAGCGAGGACCAGGTAACCTATCGAGACCTCAACCCGGATGTCGGGGTACAGAAGCTGGGCGATAAACAGGCCGAAAAGGACCATCATCTCCCACGCCCGCACTCGCAGGTCGACCAGCATTGCCACCGCAAAAATAGACTGAGCGGCGGTTAGCAGGACCTCCTGATTCTGCCGAGTATCCAGCGGAACATGGCCAATTGAGCCGAGGCTGATGCTGTAGACGAGCGGAATAGTCCCGATCAGCAGCGTCCATTGGTTGACCTTCGACGAGATCAGGGCGCCTAAGGCAGCCTTGGCCTCGCCGCGAAGGGTCCAAAGCGCAGCAATGATGAATTCGGGGGCTTCCGAGGCGAGCGGCGCGAGCCATTGGACCAGCAGGAACTCGTCGATGCCCAATACTTTCCCTGACTGGACCAGCGCGTTGGCAAAAGGTTCGGCCGAGGAGTAAATGACCAAGGCTGCATAGAGAAACAACAGCCCCGTGACGATTCTTCTCGGGCCGGCGCTCAGCTTGCCGATCAGTCGGGCAGGTCCCACCAACTCCGGCTCGTGCACTTCCATCAGTGCGGTTCTCCAGACGTAGGCGCCAAAGAGTGCGACCAGTATGAGGCAGTCCCAGAGCGTCAGAGTTCCCTTGATGGGAATGATAAGGGCGTAGAGCGTAGCGAGAGTCAGGTAAGAGATCTCGACTCTGGCACTTGGCTCCAGATCCAGATGCTTCTTCCTGTATTTCAAATAAAAAAGCAGCATGATGAAAGGCCAGCCGAGGCCGACCAACAGCCGATTAGCGCCGGTCATGTTTGCGGTAGCGTAATGGATGTATTCGGGATTGCGGGCCGCCTCCCAGGCGAAGTACAGGTCAACGGCGTACTCGGGGAGCACCGCGATCAACGCGAGGACGGCCAGGGCCAGGCCGCGGGACACGTCCATCTGTGCGACTTCAGCCGCCCAGGACAGGATGAATGCAGCCGCCAGAATCCCAAGCCCGAAGACGACAGCAGTAGTGACGGGTTCAAGATGTTGCCCGTAGAACCATTCGAAATAGAGCGCCGGAAAAGTAGCCGCCAGGACAGCGGCGATCAGGAAGTACATAGAGACACGATAGGGGGAGGGGAGGGAAGAGTCAATCGAACGAAGGATGAAGGATGAAGGCTGAAGGCTGAAGGATGAAGGATGAAGGATGAAGAACAGGAGATTGCTTCCACATGCCTTTCTTCATCCTTCAGCCTTCATCCTTCATCCTTTCTTGCGGTCGTCCACTATCGGACCTTTACTTCATCTGCACCCACGAATTCCCGTTGTGAGCGCTCTCGACGGCGGCAGCTACGAAGGCGATGCCGGTTCGGCCGTCCTCGACGGTCGCGTACTTGGAGCCGTCGGCGTTCGGAAGGGGCTTGCCGTCTTCGTAGGCTCGCACGTCCTCTTCGAATGACCTGTGCAGCCTGGCGAAAGCGTCATGGAAGCCTTCTGGATGCCCGCTGGGAATAGTCGGCTCCTTCATCAGCCATTCCGGAATGTCGCCCAGGAAGCCGTCGTGGGGGCGGACGTCATTGCGCCAATAGACGCGATCAGGCTGACCCAACAAATGAATCACTACTTTTTCAGGATCTTCCTGCCTCCAGATGAGAGTCCCCTTGGTCCCGTAGACCTCAATGCCAAGATCGTTCTTGTGCCCGATCGCAATCTGCAACGCCCTCACGGTGCCTTGAGCTCCATTGTCGAGCTTCAGATAAGCGATGAACCCGTCATCCAGCCGGCGCCCTGTGACGAACGTCTCGACATAGCCGCTCAGCTGTTTCACCTCCAAGCCGGTGATGTAGCGGAGCTGCATAAGGGCATGTGTGCCTATATCTCCACCGCAGTTGCTCGCGCCGGCCCGCTTCGGATCGACCCGCCATTCGGCCTGCACCACGCCCTTGTCCTCGGCGCGCTCCGCAAGCCATCCCTGGAGGTAATACGCATCAACAAATCGGATCTGCCCGATCAGCCCGCTGCGAACGATGTGACGACTGAACCGGGTGGTCCAATGCCCCAGGTAAGTATGGGAAACCGCAAAGGGGATTTTCTTCTCTTTAACAGCCGCGACTAGCTTGTCAGCCTCCTCGAGAGTGACCGTCAACGGTTTCTCGCAAAAGACCGGTATCCCGGCCTTGATGCACTTCATTGCCGGATCGAAGTGGACGTTGTTGGGAGTGACGATGGTGACGTAGTCGACCCTCTCGCCCAACGGCTTTTTGCTTTCCTGTTCAATCAGCTCGTCGTAGCTTCGGTAGCCTTTGAGCGCGTACGGCCAGTTCTCGGCCTCCTGCATGGCCACCTTGGGATCCGGATGCAACGCCGCACAGGTTACGCGGCGAGTAGCGTCGGAGTGAATCGCCTTCTGGTGAGGATGAACGATAAAGGCGCCCGCGCCTCCTCCAATCAGTCCGACATTCAAGGGTCGCTTTGCCATGAGAACACTCCTTTCGTTGATAGACGCAAATCATTGTTGCAGAAGAGGAGAGGGCTGACAAGCGGAGCAACTCCGCGGTGGACGGTGTGGACGGTTTGGACGAAGTGGACGAGATGGACGAGGTGGACGAGCTTTGTCCACTTCGTCCATTTCGTCCACTGGCCGCGGGCAGCTCTTTACGTGTGGATCTCGATCAGATCGCGGTCCTGAAGCTCGTGATGGCGCTCGACCATCAGGCCCTCGTACGTGCCTTCGCGCCAGAGCCTGGCGAACTTGAGGTTGGAGGCGAGGTCCTTGTGGACGGCCTGGGCGGCGTCCAAGACCGTCGCACCCCTCTTCAAGACAAATGGGGTCGCATTGTCTTCGGCTTTCTTGCCCGGGGCCTTCGTATAGACCCGCACGATCTCCAGAAGATGGAAAATATCGGCCTGCATCTTTCGCGCATCCGTCGGGCTCAGGGCAGAGAACGGGATCGGTCGGAAGCGGTCCTGGTACAGTTCGGCCCACACCTGGAAGTTGTCGAGCCCGGAAGGCGTATCGGATTTGTTTCCGAGAACGACGACTTTCGGTCTCGACTCGGTGTCGAGGGGAATCTGTTTCTCGGCAAAGAGGTGGAGGATGTACTCCGTTTGGTCCAGCAGCTCCGGATCGTTCACATCAAAGACGAGCACGGCCGCATCCGCCTGCTTGATCATCGCCAGCTGCCACGGTTCGAGGATCTCCGGGGCAAGTGGCGGGGTGTCAACGATCTGAATCTGAACATCCTCAAAACGCATCATTGCTGGTTGAGGGCTACGAGTCGTGAAGGGATAGTCCGCGACGAGTGCGGGAACGGCAGTGAGACTCACGACGAGTTGCGACTTACCGGAGTTGGGGGGGCCGCAAACGACAACTTGGCCGGCTCCTTCTCGTTCGACGTACCAAGAGGGCCGCTGGGAAGGCGTTGATTTCTTCTTTTGAGCCTCCTTTTTCAGCTCAGACATTCGGCGCTTCAGGTCTGCCTGCATCTTCTCCGTCCCCTTATGCTTGGGGATGGTTCTCATCATTTCTTCAAGCGCCTGGATTTTGTCTGCCGTCGTGACTGCGCTTTTGAACTTCTCTTCAGCGTCAAGATACTGGGGGGTGAGATTGGCCGGCACGCCCTCATTATAGGACAGATAGGAGCATTCGATGCGGGAACAGGAGAACCTTGAACGCGAACGGTCCCGGCGCGCATACGCGGTAAACGATGAAAAGGTCGCGGCCGCTATTGAGGAGTTGCTACAGGAGCTCCGGCCCTACTCCAATGCCGATATCCTTCGCGACATCTTTATCACGGCCGTGAAAATGGCAAAAGACGGGGCCGACCGGGGCGACGCGAAGATCATTCGGACAGCGATGAAGGAACTGCGTTACGCCTTCCGGGTGTTTGCCGCGTACCGCGACTATCCGAAAGTCAGCATTTTCGGCTCCGCCCGTGTTCTCGAGGGCCAGCCGGAGTTTGAGGTCGCCCGCGAGTTTGGAGCGAAAATGGCCGAGGCCGGATACCTGGTTGTCACCGGGGCGGGGCCGGGCATCATGGCCGCCGGGCACCTGGGGGCCGGCCAGGCAAAGAGTTTCGGACTGAACATCCGGCTCCCGTTTGAACAACTCCCGAACCCGACGATCAACGGCGATCGAAAGCTGCTCAATTTTAGATACTTCTTCACCCGCAAGTTGTTCTTTGTCAAGGAATCAGAGGCCATTGTCCTCATGCCCGGCGGATTCGGAACCTTGGATGAGGGATTCGAGGTGCTGACACTAGTTCAGACAGGCAAGAGCGAAATCAAGCCTGTGGTGATGCTCGATGTCCCGGGCGGCTCCTACTGGAAGGACTGGTTTGCGTTTATCGAAAAACAAATGCTCCGGCGGGGGTTTATCTCACCCGAAGACCGGGCGCTCTTCTGTCTGACGGACAATGTGGATAAGGCGGTTTCTGAAATTCAGACGTTCTACCGTTTCTACCATTCGGCGCGGTTTGTCGATCACCGGCGCAAGCTCGTTTTGCGGCTGAAACAGCCGCCCGATCCCCGGCTGCTGGGCGCCCTCAACGAGAAGTTCCACGACATCGTAGTTGAGGGAAAAATCGAGCTCGCAGAACCTTTCCCCGAGGAAAGGGACGAGCCGAGGCTCTTGAAATTGCCCCGCCTGGCGTTCGCCTTTGACCAGCGCCAGTACGCCCGGCTGCGCCAGTTGATCGATACGGTCAACCGGTTTGGGTAACAAAGGTTCAAAGGTTAGAAGGTTCAACGGTTCAACGGTTCAAAGGTTCAAAGGTTCAAAGGTTAGAACGTTCAAGCTCTGAACCTCTAAACCTCTGAACCTCTGAACCTCTGAACCTCTAAACCTCTGAACCTCTGAACCTCTAAACCTCTGAACCTAATACAAGAACATCGGCTTCCCGAAGACGTTGCCCACCTTGGGGCGGTAATTGAGGCAATCGTAGAAGGTCTCGATGTCGACGCGTTTGATGCCCTCGGAAATGATGCAAACGTTCTCGTGCCCGTACCGGCCTTCCTTCAGGACGACGAGACGCCCGGACT
>Ga0105092_10000309_pt1 | contig 24969 bp, 23 predicted proteins | sample PPLLak2March2015_FD_87021 | JGI IMG/M metagenome (GOLD analysis project Ga0105092, IMG submission 87021) | Freshwater sediment microbial communities from Prairie Pothole Lake near Jamestown, North Dakota, USA - PPLs Lake P7 Core (1) Depth... | ecosystem: Environmental > Aquatic > Freshwater >... | reverse complement strand
TTGGTTGTTGTCTTTCTGTGTAGATCGCCTACCCGTTGCCGGGCAGGTGACACTCTTGTTGGAAAGTTTGGCCAAGCTTTCTGGAAGATTTGTATCTTTGTACACCTGCCCGATGCTTTGTTTCTCAATAGGGCCGTCTCTTAAAATAACGATGGCTTCCATGGTATGCGTCCCACTGCATTTATTGCACAGGGCAAAGATACTGTACTGAGGTTGTTCGTAGTAGGCGGCGTTGCATCTTTTATTATACCAAGTTTTAGCTGCATGATGGTACCATTGTCCGTTGCTTTGGCGATTCCGTCAAGGATGAACCCCAAAATCACTCGCTACCAAAAATGTTCGTCTGACTGGGCTTCGTCGGATCAACGCTGTCGGCCCGATCAAAGCAGTCGGAAAATATGGTGAAGTCATTCCGTTTAAGCAACGGTTGCAAATGAATTCAAAGATAAATCCAGATCTTATCGCACTGTGGATTGTACAAAGTTTTCCCGCAGCTCCACAACCATCATGCTCCAAGGGTTCATCTGGATGGTGTTCGTAGACCCAACCAGAAGCACCGTCAACTTTTGTTTTTCCTTTTTGCAGCCACATATGAGTCTAACAAACTCACGGGGTAATTCAGCTAGCAAACAGAGTCAATTCCTAAAGTACCGTATTAACACCCGATCCTCATTCTCACACTTTTTCGATCATCCTCTGAAACTCACACCTGCGATTGTCAAAAACATGACAAAAAGATTGCGAAACGCGGTCTAACTCGAATGCTAAAGTTAAAACGGAATGTGACTCCTGTTCCGTTAAAAACCTCTTGACGACTCATAAATACGAGTCATTATTTTCTTAGGGCTATCATCGGCGAGCGGCTATGGATGAGAGGAGGAAATAGTAAGCCAAGAAGAGGAGGAAGCTTTATGTTTGTTGAAAATTATAGGTTAGACACGATGATTGGCGGCAGGGCGCAGAACGTGATTCCTTACCCGAAGATTTCCGACGATGACTGGCAAAAGTGGAAAGCGTTTCTTCCAGTGAAATCAGCATTACTTTACAAGAAAGTGTTGCTTCACAACTCAAAGAATTTCCTTCACACCGCTTATGGTATTCCGCCCGATGTTTGCGACGAGATGGTCCGAGGAGCTAGCCACTTCGAGGAGATCGAGGTTTGGGGCAAGCGGGAGATCCGCAAAGACCCCATTGCAGTGGGTCTTACCGGAAACGGCGAGCGCTATCTGATTTGTCGCTGGGGAATGGATAAGCTGATTCCGTTCGAGAGGATAAAGCAGCGTTCTTGGCTCTATCACATCCAGAATTTCAGCGTGATGCTGCTTACTTCAGAAAAATTTTGGCTTACTGGTGCGGCAGCCACGCTTCTTGCCATGGCTCAGATCGGAACATAGTAAGCGATCGAGAATGGCCGCCACTATGCCATAGATGATCGAGTTCAGAGGTTAATGATGCGACACGGATTTCAGGTAATGCGGTTATCTATATGAACTCCTAATATCGTGAGGGTCCTATGACAGAACTCGCCCGGCGTTTTGGGATTAATGGCGGTTCATTTGGTCCTGCGGACCCTGTAGTTATCAACCAATTCTTTACAAATGGTATCCATGGCGGTGAAGAAAGACTCATGCTCGCGGTGCTGGAAGATGCTATTGAATGTTTCCAGCAACATGTCTTTGCCCAATACGTCTGGGAAAAGAAACTGTTCCAAGAGGCGGAAGATTGGATTCTGGAGAGGAACAGCGATTGGCTTTTTTCTTTTGAGAATGTCTGTCAAGCGTTACAGCTGAATCCCGATTACATACGTCGGGGTCTGCTGGTCTGGAAGGAAGCAAGGCGCAAGACCTACTCTGCTAAGACCAACGGTGGAGCCACTGGACAGCCAGCCGGACCGCGTTCAACGAGTGTGATCCGAGAAGATCGAGGGCTGCGAATACTTCCGGTGTGCGCATGTCTTCGCGACGGCAACGCTTAAACCCATCTTGTAGTACAGCGATGGCTGTTTCAACATCAAGTTCGGGCGACAGCAGGTGATCTAACTCAATGAGCAGGCCGGGCTTCCCAGTGTCATTTGCTCGGTTGCGCACAGACTTCAGCAAGTGCTGGCCATACCAACAATACCATGCTGTTATGCCACTGGGACGTGTTGTTCTCCATGTATTTCTGAATGATAACGTTGATCTGCGCGTACTCCATTCCGACCGTACATTCAATCTGTTTCGTGAAGCCGATTCCAAGCGGAGACTTTTGCTCAGCTAATAATGTTATTGTTCCAAGATTGTCCCATCCATCTAGAACGCCGATGATGTAGTACTGCTGTGCCGCTAGAGATAGCTGTCTCCATTCATTGCCGGTTATAGCCGTAGCATCGACCGCAAAAAGTAGGCAACCGGCTATTAGAAATGCTTTTGTAGCCATTTCCTGCCCTCCATCTCCTTTTCGTGAATCACGCGTACAATAAAAGCACGACATGTAGAAAAGCACCAGCACTTAGGCTTGTTGTTTTTCCTTTTTGTAGCCACACATTGAGTGCGTCCCGGTTTTTGTTCGAGTAGGCGTTTAAAAAACGAGCTGTATTACCTCTACGGATCATGACCGAAACCTCGCAGGAGTGGGTAATGGTCACCCCTACGGGGACATTTGAGGGATTGACCGGAACGTCTTCGACGTTGCTAGTTCTCGGGCCGCCGTGACCAAGCACGACCTAGATTTCCTACATCATGCCAGCGTCGTGTGTCATCAATGCGCTTACTGAAATATCTGATCCGCGCAAAACTTATTACCTATAGGCGTCCCGCGAAATGGGCATAGGCTTTGCGTCCAAAAAGATTCCTTCGCTGACTTTTTATGAATACAGGGGCTATGTCATCGGCGGATGGGCAAGACCCGAGTTGACGAAGGGCTCCACGTCAATTGGTGTTGTTTTTAAGCGAGACAAATTTGGATCGCTGATTCGGGTTCATAGATTCGAGGGCAAGTTGTTTGAAGATAAAGAGCAAGCCGAGCAGCACGGAATAGAGTTGTGCAAGGAATGGATTGATAAAGAGTTCAGAGTTTAGTCCACGATAAAGCCCTAGCAGATCGTAATTAGAAATCGCGCTCGATGATGCAGGGCTACCGACATCGAATCAATAAATTAACATTTTTTGCAAGAAACGAATCGCGGACGTAAAACTGGCGGGAAGTAAAATCACCAAAACGAAACCTTGACGGTGCATGAGTCGAGTTATACGTTACTATAAGCGGAACGGCTATGACCCGATACAAAGAGCATCCAATTTATGGAGTTGCAGTTCCAGCACCCGAGAATCGGTGGTACTCCCGGGGACTGGTTTTTGATCGTGACCTGAACCAAACGATAGAAATCAAACGACTCGAATCCAAACGACGTATTTTCAAGACCAAGAAACAGGCTGAACAACACGGACTCGATTTGTGTAAAGCGTGGGTTGATAAGCAGCCTTCAAACACACAACACACGATTTTGTAAATGTGTGGCCGCATCACCGCTACCTTCGAATTCAGTGACATTCGCGTTCGCTGGAATCTCGACCGCGACCTACCGAAGTACACGCCGCGCTTTAACGTCGCCCCGGAGACTTCGCCCAACATTCCTGGCGCCAACGAGTGCAGGCTTATGCACTGGGGTTTGATTCCGCATTGGGCCGCAGACCCGAGTATCGGCAACCGGATGATTAACGCCAGAGCCGAAACGCTGACGGAACTACCGTCCTTTAAGCTGCTCGTTGATCGACGCCGTTGCATTATTCCCGCTGACGGCTTCTACGAGTGGCGCAAAGAAGGAACGCGCAAAGTCCCGATGTGGGTTCATTTAAAGACTAGGGAGCCTTTCGGGTTCGCTGGACTGTGGGACGTATGGCGTAAACCCGACGGCAAGAAATTGGAAAGCTTCACCATCATCACGACTGAACCGAACGAGCTAATCGAACCTATTCACAACCGGATGCCGGTGATCCTGCGACCGGAAGACGAAGAGCAATGGCTTGACGCTTCTCGAACGCCTTTCGCCAAAGCCAAATCTGCATTGAAGCCTTATCCTGACGAATTGATGGACGCCCACGATGTTTCGCCAGTCGTAAACTCGGCGAAGTACGACGGCCCGGAGTGTATCCAGCCGGTTTCAAATGACGATATACCTCGCGACAGGCAGTTGTCCCTGTTGTAAACAATATGAAATCACTTGATCACCTTATCCGCACGCTGGAGTACCTCCGGAGGGATCGTGAGGCCGATTTCCTTAGCCGTCTTCAGGTTAATTATGAATTCAAACTTCATCGGTTGCTCGACAGGAAGGTCAGCTGGCTTGGCACCTTTTAGAATCTTGTCCACATAGGTTGCGGCACGCCGGGATAGATCGGCAGCGCTCACGCCGTAGCTCATAAGCCCACCGTGTTCCACAAATTCTCGGCCAAAGTGCATCGCCGGGAGCCGCCCCTTTACTGCAAGTTCTACGATCTGCGTTCGCTGAGAAGCCACGACAGGACTCGCAAACACGAGGAGACCGTCAGCACGTCCCTTGCTTGCGGCTCGGAAGGCGGTTTCAATATCCTTGGGTTCTAGTACGTCTAGGGATTGAAGCTGCACCGCGAGCGCACCAGCGGCGCGTTCCGCCTGTTTTAACGATTGTGCGTTGCCCGGGGTGGTCGAAGACCCTAAGATGGCAACGCGGGAGAGCCGAGGAACGACCTCCTTCAGAAGCTCCACTTGTTTTCCGCTTATCTCTGGGGAAAGCGCTGACAATCCGGTAATACTCCCGCCAGGCCGCGCAAGGCTGGCGACGAACCCATTGCCAACCGGGTCATTATCAAACGCCATGACGATGGGAATCGCAATAGTTGCTTCCCTGGCGGCACGGGTTGATTGCGGACCTGGCGTGACGATGACATCTACCTTGAGACGCACTAGCTCGGCTGCAAGGTCAGGTAGCCGGTCCGCTTTGCCCTCTATAGATCGCCACTCAATAACAATGTTCTTTCCCTCAACGTACCCAAGCTCTCGCAGACCCTGCCGAAATCCCTCAATGCGGGTCGTCATAACGGAAAGGGTGGAAGCGGTTAGCCATCCTATCCGTGGAACTTTCCCTGCCTGCTGCGCCTCGGCGAAGTGGATGGTAGTTAAAATAAGAGCCAGGAGCGCATAGACAAGGATTTTTGCCTTCATAGGCTTCCTCCGAAATGGGTCAGCTAAAACCAGGTGTGGCTAGTAGAAGTGTGGCCTGGTTATTTCACCACCTGCTATGATCTGTCAAGTTCGCAGCGCCAACGTAATTCAATAATCCCGTGGAACGCCTAATTGGGAATAGTGGTGCTAGAACGTTGTAACATCAATCTGTCAGTGTATACGGCAGTGGACGAGGGCTTTTACTAATAGCCCCTAGCCTTCATGCACTTATCGAAAACCCGCCGCTTTTCGCCAACGCCAGCAAAGGCGGACTCACGCTCGCACTCAGACAAGTCGCGGTCACGATCTTTAATCTGACTCTTGGGGGTATCACTCAATCCTGCTGCTGACTAACTGGGGGCTGTTGCATGACGGGCGGCTGCTGGCTAAGTGGGGGCTCCTGGATGACTGGTGGCTGTTGGATTACCGGAGGCGGTTGGATAACTGGCCGTTGGGGGGCGCATCCTGCTACTAATATCACCACAACCAGTGGTAATCGAAGTCGCATAGTCACCCCCTTTGGCGTTACCCTAATGGCATTTTAGCAGCCTTGACTGCACATGCTAAGCGGCGCTATAGGTGTAGCCGCTTTGCGGAGTTCCACTACGTGTTGATCGACGACGATACCCTCAAACAACTGCTGCGGATCAACGATGAACTGTTACAGCTATGCAAGTTTTTGAAAAAAAGCGCGACATGGAAACTTCATCCCGCCTTATACCCCTGGTGGACGACCTTACCCACATTCTGATAGAAGCAGGCAAGAACAAATTACAATGATGATGCAGCCATACAAACAATACTTCATCGAAGGCAGTGCGCTGATGGTTCATCCGTTTAGCCCGGACTGGTTCGTTGACGGTAGTGTTTTGTCGGGTCGATTCGAGTTCAATCGTTTTTTAATTTTAAAGCCTCTTGAGTCTGTTCGCCCCGGTGCACTAAACTGTGGCCATGAAGATAGTCGTTGAAATATCTCCTGAACATTACGATGACCTCCTTGGGAAACTTTCTGTTGACTCTGCTGAATACTGTATACTTAAGAACGGAATCGTAACCGGGGGTTCGGCCAAAGCTAATCGGATTATCGAAATTGCCTGCGAACTATCCGAAGCCAAGGCGCTACTCCACGTGGCGCAAGAACTTTGCCCTGAAGCCGCATTCGAAATAGAAAAAGGAGTCACGCTGGCGCGACCGTTACGTTGATTTCAAACGCTGCAAATTCGCTCACAAGTGACTTTAGCGACTCATAGTGGAATGTCGGACGAAATATATTTCGGCTCGTTCAGAGCGTGGGGGCCGGTGTACGATCACATCCTTGAGTTCCTAAAGCGTAACCACGGACGCAAACTCGTGAAATCATGGACGCCGAGATTAACATCTCGGACATGGTTCAATAAGTCCCGTGGCGAAGTACCTCCAACGCTCCTGTCCCAAGCGTAACGGCTCTTTGATCCCCTTCGGAAATGGCGAAGATCCGATCCGCATCGGTGATTGGGCATCGGTCAGTACCGAACGGCTATGTAGATCATTACTACAGTAAGTAATAAAAACTCATTCACAAAACGTCTTTTTGGCTAATGAATACAGTTAAAATCTGTTTCACGGATTTCGCAAAGATCTTTTTTTAGCCATGAAGCACTGAGGGCCGCCCGCCTGATTTAGCAAACGGCCCTCAAGGACATTATTTATTACGGGCAGACCTCTCCACAATTGTCATCATCACGAGGCTGGACTTTAAAGTTATCCGTCTTGCTTTTGCTTGGTATAAAATCACCATATGTATTGTAATCGATGACTTTGGTCATCCATACTTTGTACTCACCGCCCGGATTGGGCGTGGGCAAGAAGGGGAAGAGTTGCACGGTTATCGATCCGCCGCATTTTCCGATCCCCGTACCGTGAGGTTCCTGCACATAGTGATCGACAATAAGACCGCCGCTCACAGTCACCTGGCGGTTAGCGATGTCGTCCATTGAAAGAAGCTGGCTTCCGGACGGATCAGTCACTTGAAAGTAATATTGTCCGTCTGGCAAGCCTGCCGCCGTGCACGGCGCGTTGGGGCGAGGGCCACCGTTCAAGTGAACGTCTGTTTGAAAGTCGTAAACGTTTCCGTTCACAAAACTACTATCCCAATTGGTGGTAAAAATCGCTCCTGAAACCTGTGCTATAGCAGCCGTGTTCAACACCATAGTAAAAAGAGCGATAATTGTCGCCCCAAGAACAAAGTAATTCCGGTTTTTATACATGACTTTAGTCCTCCTTTGTGAAATGAAGCTACAAAGAAGGGCAACAACGATGCCGACTGAAATTTATGCAAATGTCACTCAAAGTACCTCAAAGGACTCCCCCAAGTGACGAATCTGTCAAAGCGTCATGACAAAGGTCACGCTGCCTAGCTTCAGGAAGTCAAACTGGACGGCTACCGCTGTCTAGCTGGCAAGGGAAACCACCAGGTAACGCTTTGGTCACGTCGGAAGAATTTATTCACCAAACAGTTTCCACGCATCGCACAGGTTTGTGAACAACTAAAACCCGACACTCTGCTTGATGGTGAGATCGTTGCCCTCGATAAAAACGGACAGCCATCGTTCAACCTACTTCAACATCATCGGTCCCAAGCAAGCGCGATTCATTACTATGCGTTTGATCTACTTATCTATCGTGGGAAATCCCTGCTAAGTATTCCGCTTGAGCAACGGCGGGAATTGCTAGCCGAAGCCCTAAGGAATGCCAACGACGGTCCCGTTCGTTTGTCGGAAGTATTCGAGAGTGATCCAGTTGATCTAATAGCAAGCGTCAAAGACTTAGGCTTTGAAGGTATCGTCGCCAAGCGTAAGGACTCCGTCTACGAATCGGGCAAGCGAACCGGCGCATGGGTCAAGTACAAGGTCAACCGTGGGCAGGAGTTGGTGATCGGTGGCTACACGCCGGGGAATCCGTTTGATGCGCTGATCGTCGGCTATTATGACGGCGACAGACTTCTGTATGCAGCCAAGGTGAGGAACGGATTTGTGCCGCAAGTTCGACGTGAAGTGGCGACTAAGTTTAAGGGGCTACAGATCGACACCTGCCCGTTCGCTAATCTCCCCGAGCGGAAGCGGACCCAATGGGCGCTGACCAAGGACGAAATGAAAAACTGCGTGTGGCTCAAACCGGAGCTGGTCGCCCAAATCGAGTTTTACCGAGTGGACGCCGGATGGACACCTGCGGCATTCGAGGTTTGTCGGGTTTAGGGAGGATAAAGCGGCGAGGGAGGTTGTGCGGGAGGGCTAAAGCCAGAACAAAAAAGCTCTTTACAACTTACTCTCACCCGTTATAAAAGCGCTCACGGATCATCCATTCAGACGAACAAGTCGCTTGTGGAGAGCCTATGAAAAATCTGTTGGTCGCCACCGTTTTGCTTGGGTTGTCGGCTTGTAGTTTCTTAAGGTCTCAAGTTGCCGTGTTTCATCAGCTTCCTAAGGACCTTTCCGGTACTACCTATGCCATGATTCCGTTCAAAGAGCAGGAGGCAAGCCTTGAACATAAGGCCTACGAAGAGGGTGTACGACAGGAACTAAATGCAAAAGGCTTTCGCGAAACCACGGTAGATCAAGCGCAGGTAGCAGTATTTCTATTTTATGCCATAGATACCGGTAGAGAGATTGTTTCGTCTTATCCAATCATCGGCCAAACCGGAGTCTCATCAAGTTCGACACAAGGAACGATTCAGAGTTACGGTAGTTACGGCACCTATTCTGGTACGACGACCTACACGCCGACTTACGGAGTTGTAGGAACGGGGGTGACATCGCAAACTGAGTATACGCGTGTCTTAAGACTCGATATTGTTGATAAGCAAGCGCTTGCGGGTGGAAATATCAAGAAACTTTACGAGGGAAAGGTAGTCAGCAGCGGTTCCAGTAGCCAATTGGTTCAAGTTCTACCGACGATGATAAAAGCTTTGTTTGAGGACTTTCCCGGTCAAAATGGCAGCACAAGAAGATCAACCCGCCCCTTGGAGTGATGCAGGAAAATGGCGGAGTCTCCCACCAACTTGCTGATGACTTATTTTCATACTGGCAGAATGGATGACAGGTGGTGACGCTGTTTTTGATAACTTCCTATAAATCATCTTCATAAGGGACTTTCTAAAATCTGCGTCACCTAGTGTCACCTGTCACCAGCAGTGCGATAAATTACTACTCGACGCGCTAGCTTTCGGGCGATACCACTCTGTTTGCCGGTTGCATCAGAAACGGTGTTGTTGATATAGAAGACAATCCGCACATTCAATCTTTGAGAGCCTACCCACCAGTAGGTTTGGACATTCTTATCGCGTAAACGCATCCGTATACCATGTCACAGAAGAAATGGGGCGAAAGTTTTCTTAAGAGCGGTCTTCCGCTTGAGCATCTAACTCTGACCACACTGAATGCTCTCGGCTGGTCGTGTCAGCCAAAGTGGGAGTACAGCCGCGTAAACCGGGAATTCAAACTAAGCTATTTTGAGATCGATCTCATCGCGTATGCACCGTACAACAGGGAAACCAATCTGATACTTTTGACCGAGCGCAAGTATCACGACGAGCAACGCTTTTGGTTCTTCCTGCCGTGCTCCACGATTGACCATCAAGCACAGTACGGGGCGATGTCCGCCGGCGAGGACCTCGAATCGGATGAATATATGCTTCACTATGGTCCCTACATCCCACTTAAACGCCCAAAACGTCACTCGCTCTCGAAACTGGCACCGCTGTCGATGTGGGGTGTTACGGTCTCAAAATCAGGCGAGAGACAAGACAATGCCATTCGCAATGCTCTTGAGCAGTTGGCTTATGCCTTTGTCCCCTTCTGTCTGGAAGAAGTTTATAATTTCGGCTCAGTCAGGTCACCGCTGTGATTCCGACTATCGTGACGACAGCTAAACTCTTTACGCTAAGACCAGCCGTGCAAACCTTAGAGAGCATTCGCGAGGCGAAAGCTCCTCATGAAGTGGCCGACGAACTCTCTTGGACATGGTGCTACTACGCAGCACATGGAACCTTACTAGAACATAACAATACCGAGATCGAATTCTGGAAAAAGCATAATAAGGACCTACGCTGGCAAGGTCTTGAAGATCAACTAGCCTATCTCTGGAGCGGCCTTCACTGGGTTTTGGTCGTGAACATCCATAACCTCGGCAATGCAGTCAGATCCTTACACCACACCTTCCTCGCCTTACCAAAAGACTTCTCGCGAACTCGCCAGCTATCAGCCATAAGGAAACCGAAAGCTAAGACTCGGCAAAAGTTACCTAAACAGAGGACACAATGAATGCAGCGAACGTGATCGCGGTACTGCAAGAATACATTGAAGAATTTCAACGCATTCAATCGCGGTGTTTCACAAACAGAGACATCGCGTATCTCTACCCAGACGATGATTTGCTCTGGCGTCAAAAGACACTCGAAATACGCGATTTCCTCACGGATACCCTAGGTCCAAACGTCTATTCCGCCCAAATTCTTGATTATTACACCAAAGGCATGTTGGCTATTGGCGTCCCATCTCGCAAAAGCGTCCTAGATACCATCGGAGTACTCAAAGCTGTAATAACCAGGCTACAGCGCAACCCTGGACTTCTTGAACGGCGCACGCCGACGGCATCTATCCCATCCAACAAAAATGTGTTCCTTATACATGGCCGCGATGAAGGCAAGTGGCGTGAATTAAAGGATATTATCCGCGACAAGTTTCAGTTAAATCCGATCGTTTTGAACGAGCAACCAGACGCGGGATGTTCCACTCTCATAGAGAAATTCGAGTACTACGCCAAGAACTGTTCCTATGCTATGGCCATTTTCACCCCGGATGATCAAGTGACATCGTTAGATGGGGAAAACTATGTTCAAGCCCGTCCTAACGTTATATATGAGCTCGGCTGGTTTTGTGGGAGGCTAGATCGCAAGCGAGTTATTCTACTGTTGAAGGATGGAACCTCGGTGTTCTCAGACTTCGGTGGGATCATGCTAAAGCAGTTTCGCACCAACGTTGCCGAGCGAATCGACGAAATCCGCACAGATCTCATCGCGGCTGGTGTGATTTCTTAAACTGAGCACGCAATGCCTGACGCCACACCTAGCGAGCAATTGCTTGGTCAAATACTCGGAGAGCTAAAAGAGCTTCGCAAATCCTTCGACGAAAGAAACAGGCTCATCGACGCACAACTCGCCAATTCTCAACAGTTCAACCAACAAAACCCCGCTACTGACCCAGCAGCCGTTGAAGACCTCCAACGCCGCGACCTCCAACGACAAGCCCGGGAAAACACAGAAAGCTACGTCAAAATCATTACTGCGTTGTACGACAAAGGAACTGCCTACACTAATCTCCTCCTCATAGGCGGTTACGCAAGCTTTTTTGCTTTATGGACCAATACCCGTCCACTAATCACTACAAATCAAGCTCGCTGGGCAGCCATCTTAATGCTGATCTCTGCTTCCATTTTCGTCATCTTTGAAGTTTATAAGATGCTCCAAAACACTGCACACCTTGTTAGATACCAACGCATCCTCCAACAAAACATCGAAAACGAAGCTAACCCAGCCGTTATCAACGAAGCATTCCGCGAGTACGATCACGCCTACAACCAACGCCGGAACCGTTTAATCATACCTTGGTTCATTTCAAACTGTTTCGCCGTACCGACCGCCTTGATTGCCGTATCAATTCTACTCTGCGGCTTCATCTCTGGACTATTCTAAAGTTTAACGAAAGCCATTTCTCCGACTCACACCAAGCTCTGCTTGCTCACCTTTTTCTTCAAGCAGCAATCTCAAAAGAGTTTCGAGACCTTGCTCTCGCGAAACCTTCAAATGCTGAGAAACAAATCTAATCTTGTGCAAAGCCGCGCCGGAATCCAACACCGTGACATCATCCCACCGCTTCTTTCTGTAGGTCAAAAGCATAAACAACAAATTTTTAAGCGATGGCACCCGAGAGCGTATGGCCGGGGATATTCCAGGCCGAGCAGGGAAGGGGTACGGCAAGCGCGAGAAGTACAAGGGATGCGACTAGTGCCACGGTTGCCAGCTATGCCATATCAGACGAAGAAGGGGCAAGGAAAAACGGTCTGGACAACCGGCAATGAACCGCAGTAAACCAGGCCGGTATGAGCGCAGTACACGCTTACGTTCCATGTGGGAAAAGCCTTGTGGCAACGACGAGCAAGAATTGCCGTAGTGGACCCAGACGCTCGTCGCCAGTTGGAGATCGCAGGCAGGGAAGCACCGAGCCGGATTCTGCATCGCGTCGTTGAACGCAATGTTGGACACTTATTGATCTTCCTCATCGATCCACAAGTACCCTTCCTCGTTATGCTGTCATTTATGGCCTCCGGAGTTACTAGAACCTTGGCTATCCCGTCGACCAAGATTTCTCTAGCAAAATAAGAGCACAACCCGTATCTTAACTAGGGAGCCGCTGCCACGATATTCAGTATGTGTAGAGGCGTCAGACAACTCCGCATTTTTATTGCCTCGCCGGGTGATTGTCAGGCCGAACGCGAAATAGCACGTCGGCTCGTGGCTGAGGACCCTACGATCAAGGCTCTCCAAAGGGATCTCGACGTATCGGTCGAAGTTTATGGCTGGGAGGGTGTCGTGCCTGACATTGGCCGCCCTCAATCTCTTATTAACGCTGCGATAGAAAAATATAACCCTGACTGGTTTATTTTTATTTTTTGGCACCGGTTCGGGATTGATGCCGGAAAGGGAATGACAGGTACTGAAGAGGAGTGGACTGTCGCTAGGCAGCAGTATGAGCAGGGTAAGGGGCATCCGCATATTAGCCTTTACTTCAACAAGGTTAACCCTCCACCGTTGGAGGCAGATGCCTCACAGATGGATTCTTTGCATAGCTTTAAAGAGAGTATTTTTAAACAACATGAGGCACTAGCCGGCCATTTTGAAGGGCCAAAAGATTTTGAAAATACCTTTAGGTCGCATCTTGCTAAGAGGATCATAGATTTTTCGCCGAAGATTCCACCTCCGGCCGGATATCTTCGTGATCAGTTATTAACAGCCGCTACAGGCTTGCTTAATTGGCCAACTACTCTGGGGACAGGGGATCATATTGAACAACCTGAGTTGCTAACTTTAATTGAGAGAATCCGGGATTCGGAAAGCTCATCAACCATTATCCTTGGATCACCGGGTACAGGGAAATCTGCCCTCCTCGCGAACCTAGCAAATCATTTGGTTAAAGAACGAGTATCCTTCTTGGCTATTAAGGCAGACATGATTGGATCTGACGTGGATTCTTTCGAAGAGCTACGCAAATGGCTTAACTTAACCGTCACTCCACAAGATGCCATTAGAACTATAGCAACCAGTGAGAAAGTTGTCCTTCTGGTCGATCAGCTCGACGCAGTTTCAGAACTACTTGACCGAAAATCCGGACGGCTGAATGTACTACTTAATCTCATCCACTCTTTGGCAAGGACCCCAAGGGTACACATAGTGACTTCTTCGCGGGAATTTGAGTTCCGACACGACGTAAGGCTGACGAGTATAAATGCAGAGAGAATAGATCTTAACGTCCCAAACTTGGAGCAGATAGCTCCGATTTTATCACGAGCTGGCCATGATCCTGAAAGAATGGGAGACTCCCTTAGGGACTTATTACGAGTCCCCTTGCACCTAAAACTTTTCCTTGAGGTCGCTGTTCCGGGAGCTGAATTCGAGTCTCTACAGGCATTGCTGGAGGAATTATGGAACAAGCGCGTCGTAAATCCAGAAGGACCTGATAGTCGTCTTACTTTGCTTGAGCAGCTAGCCGAACGTATGGCAGACGAGGAGACGCTTTGGCTATCGGCCGCCGTTGCGGACACTTTTCCCGCAGCCAGGCAAGCATTAGAGCAGGCTGAAATCCTCGCTCGTGGGCCTAAAGGTCTGACCATTGGATTTCGCCATCAGACCTATTATGACCATACACTCGCGCGAGCTTTCGCTCGTGGTTCACTCGCTCTTTCTGAATACGTTCTGGAAAGACAAGATGGTCTTTTCATCCGTCCAACGTTTCTGTCCGGGCTTAACTATTTGCGCGCTACTTCTCGTCCTGTATACCACAGGCAATTAAAACACTTCCTCGACTCCAACTTGAGGTTGCATCTGCGGATGCTGTTGATCGAGTTTTTAGGAGAGCTAAAGGACCCGGATGACTATGAGGCACAACTTGTCTTGCCTCTGTTGAGTTCCGAGCGTGAAGCCCCTCGCGTCCTCCATTCAATTGCGAATAGTCAAGGTTGGTTCGTGCGGCTAAAAATCGAACCGGTTTTTCATGAATGGCTATCTGCACTTCCTGAAAAAGCAGCTCATTGCGAACCCATTCTGAGCTCAGCGGCTCGGTTTGCAGCCAAAGATATGCTGGAACTTGTAGAAACCTTTTGGACCGGAAACGCGGCTTTAAGCCTATCGGTCTTGCTTGAACTTAATGATTGGAACGAGCGGGCAGTAAATATCGCCACTAGGTTGGTTAGGCGAGCGGAGTGGTGGCAGTCTGAGCTGTTGGCGGAAAAAATCGCTGAGAGCCTACCGGATCAAGCACCGCGCATAATCCGCGCGGAATTTGACCGGCAGCTGGAGAACGCCGTTAAAGAGTGTGAAAAACCTATCCCCCCTGTGGCACCAGACGCCGATGAGCAGCAGCGGATAATGCATGAGCTGATTTCTGAAAGATTTGGTCCGGTGAGGCGGCTCATCCAGGATAGGCAAGAGCAGTATGACCTGGAAGAATTTGCAAAGAAGGCACCAAAAGCATTTCTTCACCATCTGTGGCCCTGGTTTCTAGATGTTATAAGCCGAATAGCCAACGAAGAACATGAGTTTCTATTTGGTTATAGGCGTGATCCAACTTCATATAGGAGTTTTGAAGGTGTCCTAGAGCCTGCCGTAATAGTCCAAGGGTTGCTTGCCGCAGTTATAGAGTTAGCTACAAAGGATAAAGATAGCTTCTTGGAGTTTCTTAATGAAAATGTTGGCGCCGACCTGATGATTGTTCATCGGCTTCTTGCCCGTGGCTTGGAATCGATAGTTTCACAGCAACCGCAAACGGTCTTAAACTATCTGCTTAGTGATCCAAGACGCCTAATGATAGGAGACATGCATGATAACCATCGAGAAACCAAACGGCTGATCAAAGCAGTATGCCCCCACCTAAGCCAAGAAGGCATTCAAAAACTAGAAGAAGCCTTGCGTAGCTACGGTAGACACAAGCGCATTTTGCCAGAATGGTCAGCTAAAGAACGTCTGGACCGGAAAAAATGGGAGCGTGAAGAGCGATTAGGGCTCTTAAGGGCTCTTGACGAAAATCATCTTTCAGCTGAGATGAAAAAGCTACGTGCGGAGGAGGAGTTGGTTTTTCCAAGGATCGACGAATTTCGCGGAGATGTTTATGGTGGCCTCGTCGGTCCTCGCCTAACGGCAGCTGAGATGGCGCGTGCCTCGGATGAAGACCTATTGCAGCTATTTGGCAAACTCCCTGATAGCTCTGAGTGGGATAACCCCAAACTAAAGTGGTCGAGAGATCTTTCGCGTGCGGGCGGAGCTATACAGTTGGCCCGTGAGTTCGGAGAACTCGCTAAACAGAACCCTACCCGAGTGGCTACTCTAATCTCACGTCTACAACCTAAACTTCATGAAAGATATGCGGGTGAAGCGCTACAGGGTCTAGCCAGCACAGACTTTCCTGCGGTCAATGTTATTAGTCTTATCGAGGAGATTGACAAGCGTGGATTCAGTTCAGGAGGATTGCGAGAGGATGTGGCTTCTGCCCTTGAAAGAATTGCAAGCCGCAATAAGGGTCTGCCTGACGCGATTCTACATCGCCTAGAGGAATGGATCGCAGAAGAAGAGCAGCCAGTCTGGCCTCCATCTACTGAATCCGAGAAAATTGAAGAGGACAATGAAAAAGATCGATCCATCCTTTATAGCGACGCTATCGGCGCCGGCCTATCACTTGGTCGTGGGAGTATCATTCGAGCCATAGCTAAAGGCTATTTACAGCGAGACCCACCAGATATTGCTAACTGGGCTCGGGTTATTCAATCCCGATTACCTTATGAAAAGCACCCAGATATTTGGGCGGAAACACTAACCCATATGCCTATTCTCTTCCGAGGCGGTCGGGAGATGGCTACGGTTATTTTTGATGCTGTCGTAGAGGTTTGCCCACATGCACTGCGTCACCCCTTTGCGCTCCACGCTATCGCCCCTGTACTTAGGTCGTTGGAGCCAAAGGAAAAAGGGGAAGAGTGGCTTGATAAACTCCTAGCTGATGGTTCAGGCTTTTGCAGGCAAGCCTATGGAGAATTATTGCCTCTGTTTCATTGTTCGCACCAAGACTCTCGGTCACGCAGCCGGATCTTGGACCATCTTGCCGGACCCCGCGAGCCGGATATTGATCGCGGTCTGGCCTATGCAGCGGCGAATTTATGGGATACGCCACGCTGTCAAGAAATCGCAACTCAGATCCTCTGTAGTCTTGCTAGTTGTGAGGATTCAATGGTGCAAAGAGCCGTTGCAGAACATTTCCGCTTGAGGCGCGATACCTTTCTGCTTAATCAGAATATGCGCATTATTATTGAAAGCGTTCGATCTAACCCACGGTTATTACTGCTTGCTGCCGAAGACTTGGTCGGGGCTATTGAACCTTTAACTGGAACAGAGCCGGAGTTTGTCTCGCGGGTTTGTAATGACATACTCCGATTTGGTGGAGAGAAGATCGGAAAGCCCGGCGGTTCTTGGATTTTTGTCTCAGAGGCCATGACGAGTATTGCCCTAACATTTCACCGTCAAGAGGCCTACCGGGAAGTGGGATTAGAGTTATTTGAGCAACTTATCTCGCTGAACGTGCGGGAAGCGCGTGCAGCACTAGAAGTCTTGGACCGAAAACCGACAAGAGCAACCCGTCACTTATACCGGCCGAGACGGCGACGAAGAAGACGAAATATCCAAAAATAGGCCCAGTCCGCCACGGAATAGGGCGACGAAAAAATTCGTGGGGAATGTTGGTTAGGGAACTTTGCCCTGCCTGTCATGCCACAGAAGATCACATTGACGCTTTGTGTCCGGCGGTCGCATTCTACAAAAACACTAAAACGCTGCCCTCAAAAACGGTATACAGTTTGAACTGACCATCTGGCAAAGATCCGAGGTAAGAAACTACACTCTTGGCTGTTATCTTTTATCGCTCGCTCTCGGTTTTCGCCACTTGCGCCGCACAAAATATAAACTTGGGTCGATCCCAGCGGCATACAAAGCCTTACCCCCAACTGCCAAAATAAGTCTCGGCAGCGCTCACCAATGCCGGAACCTCACGTCGTGCGCTCGCATAGCCCAGCCGGTCCTTGGACCGATTCATCCGGGAAAGGACGGCGATAATCTTCTTGCTCCAGCCAGGCCGCAGTCGTTTTTCAGCGCCCGTTGGGCCATTCGCAAGCTTCCAAAGTAATGCTCTACCTCAACCCTTAGCTTTTGCGGAAGATCCTTGTATGAACGATTTTTATGGGCATCCCGAGGCATTCTGAGTATGGTTTAGACGGCTCCTATATCCCGTCTTGGGCGCCTGCTTGATTCCGGCAGCACGGAGCGCGCCGCTCAAGAACCGAAGTGGCGGCGCACGACAAAAAACAGGTCTCCATTCGTTCTTCCCATTCGGGTGATAGCCAGGGCGAGATCCTTATATCATTCGAAAGGCCTTTGCGATGAATTGATCCGGGCTGACATCGTATTTCTCCATATAGCTTTCACGGTCGGTGTCATGCTTTAAAAAGTCCTGGTTGTTTATCATCCGCCGATGATCGCGGCAGAAACGGCAGCAAACCCACTCAACGCCGTCATTCACAGCCGAGCTCCGACGGCGCGATCCGAAGCGCTTTCTCCTGTGGCCCATGAACATGACATCGTCTTTGAGCGACTGTCGTTTAGCGCAATCGTGGGAAAGATGTCCGGGAGGTGTCTGCGAACCAGGTATCACCGAGCCAATCTTTAAGTAGATCGCTCTTGAGGCGTCGTTAAGTTGAAACCTAGCGCGTGTCGCTGCCCGGTCTCTAGTCGCGACCGAACCGTGACTTCCGCTCCACACAGATTATTTCAGAACTTGATTGCTTCCAGGATTTAGGGATAAAAGGCCATACTTAAAGGTAGCGGAAACTTTGGTGTCGCGGAGCCGTTATCGGTATCCCCCGCCTGGAAAGGAAAATTAGACAGGGCCATGTACGACGTTTTCATCTCCTATGCGCGCCAAGAACGGCAACATGTAGAGCCTATCAAGAATTTGCTGGAACGCGCAGGATTCAGGGTCTTCTTCGATATCCAAGGCATAGATACGGGGGATGAGTTCCCAGACGTAATCGACCAGGCGCTAAAGCAAGCTGCCGTCGTCGTCGCGATTTGGTCGCCGTATGCGTTAACACGGCCATGGGTGAAGCGCGAATGCCGGGTTGCTCATGCGCGAGGCGTGCTCATACCAGTCGCTATAAAATCACTCGATCCAGTAAAGGATGTACCGACCGAGTTCTTTGGAATTCACTATCATGAACTTTTCACCAATGATGTAAGAGACTCCTCCGAAGCATGGCAAACATTAGTCGCCGCTATACGGCGGCGCTTTTCGGTTCAGCCCCAAGTTTCACCAGGAGTCGATCAGCCGAGATCTCAATTATTGCGTCGGCCAAAGATATATATTTCTGATTACGGTGCTCTGAGCAGTATCCTCGTTGATATTGAACGGCGGCTACTCAGCAGCGGTTTTGATGTTGGTGAGAGAAAAACTTCCTATTATTACCTCGATACTGCAACTGCTTACTACGAACAATTCGATATAGCCATCATCGCCCACGGGAGAGAAGCGGAGGATAAGTGGTCCCACGCCGAAGAGGAAATACGGCTCCTATCGGGGACTCATGTGTTTGTCTACTTTGAGCCTATAAATATGGCAAATATTGGGTACGGTGCTCGTGTGTCAGGATATGTCGTGTTGCACTTGGAAGATTGGTCGCGTCGCCCTGAAGCTTGTTTCTTGGAACTCTTGGCGGTTCTCAGAGAAATCTTGATCAAAATTGGTTGGACTTGTTATAGGACAGACCTTCCTGATCTTGAGTTGGTGTGCCGCGATTATTGGGCATCCTCAGTGAACACTTGGAAACGTCCGCTAACTCGCGCTGGGTTCACGCTTCGCGATCAATCATCGGACAGCCTCGAACGGCTTCCGCACTCCGAGATTGGACGCGCGCGTTTCTCGTTGTTTGTATGGGGCACGGCGGCGACGGAACAGGATATCGATGACGTTATAATGCGAGCAAAGCAAGGCTCTGCAATCGTGGCCCTTGTGGATCATGAAGTGACCATACCGGACTCAATACGAGAATTGTGCAACATTTTCGATCTTAGATCGGAGGACTTGAATAAGTCTATTGTGGGCACAGAAGAATGGGAGCGCATGGTAGACGTGTTGCGCAGCGCGAAAGGGATGTCACTCGGTGACTGAGTAACTCAAAAAACACGCACAATGAGTGCTGTAAGAATCACGGATTTACATGGATAAACGATGTTATGCACCCGATTTTTGTTAAAACATTGACAGGAACCGGTTGATTGAGTCATCCTTCAAAAATATAATTCCTCGTTTCGACGATTCTTGTTTTGTCCTTTTCGTTGTCCGGTACGCCGATCTTCGCTTTCGCTGTCGCATAAAATCGCTTTGAGCGATTTACCGGAATCGGGGGAAGGTGTAAAGAGGTATGGCATAAGAGCGCTCAGATGCCTCGTACAATCCAATCCCTGAGACAAAATGGACCAAGCACAAAGTATCACCTGCCGATTACAAACGAGGAATTCTTTTAGTTGCTAGAGATCCTGTGAGGACAGCCGATCTTGCGCTAGTGTACGATCATAGCTTCGTGACTTGCTGGTACTTCCCTGACTGCGCTATAGGGTTTTCACAAAGGCGAGCTTTGGACGGACAAAGATGACTCCGCCTCATCTATATAAATACAAGTCGCTGAAGAAGGGTAAGGATCGCAAATACACCCTCCGTGTCCTCACGAACAACGAAATCTATCTTGCAGTCTTTGATGAATTTAACGATCCCTTGGACTGCCACTTGCGTATTGAGGCAACAGCCGAGCGTGATGTTGCTCGGAGAGAGCTTCGGAAGCTAAATCCCGAAATGACCGACACAGAACTCGAAGATTTGGTAACCAAGGAGTTGTCTCCGGAGATGATCAAACAAAACGAGAGCAAAATGCTTTCGGATGTCGAGGTGATCAACCGCAAAGTCGGGATTTTCTGCATGAGTGCGCGGCCGGATGATCTTCTCATGTGGTCTCACTACGGAGACGGTCACAGGGGTGTTTGTCTGGAGTTCGCGACGAGTGACGAAAGACTCTTCGGCTGTACCATCGAGCATGTCCGCTACCGGAAGCAGTACCCGGTTTTCAACGCCTACGAAGGGGCCGGTCTAGAGTTTGTTAGAAGGTACTTAACTACCAAGTCGGATGTTTGGAGCTACGAGGAAGAATGGCGAATACTTCATCAAGACCACCACGGACCGCAGGAGTTTCCAGGCAACGAATTATCCGGCGTAATTCTCGGGGCGAAGATCTCACCCAGAGACCGAACAACAGTTTTGAACATTTTAAAAAAGAGAAGTCTTGCAGCACGCTCTATGAGGCTAGAATAAATGACAACAAGTTTGGTTTAGACATTGTATCACTTAAATATTGACGCCGATCTTGTAGAAATACCGGAAGGTCGAATGTAAATTCTTTTTATTCTGGTTCCGACAAAAGCGCTACGTAGTCTAAGCCAACACCTCTTTTCCCTTCTGGGCGGTAGGGCATGCCGCTCTTCTCTTTTGCCGTTCCCATAAAATCGCCTTGAGCGATTTACCGTAATCGGGGGAAGGTGTAAAGAGGGCTCCCTTCTGGCGTTAGATCGGCTCAGAGGCGGCGTTCAGTTAGATCCTGTGTGACAAAAGCGCGTGATAAGGCGTCCGTTAGTCCGGCGTATCGGTGATGAATTACTTGCCCGAGGCAAAGCCATTTCACTACGTTACGAAATAAGCCTCGTTAGGGCCTTGGAATTATTGATGAATTTAGCGCGCTTTTTAGGGGGTCAGTGCCTTACCATTAACCGGGGATTTGTTACGAAATAAGAAGGGGAAATAGCAGCATTGCATGAATGAACTCGCCCGCAAGAACTTTGCAGTGTTCTGTAGACGGAAATTCTTTTTGTATTGTGTGCGAAGTGAACGTCACCTCTAGTCTGAACTAGCACCCTTCTATTCCCCTGTGCCGGGGGGGGTATGCCGCCCTCCGCTCACAGCAGAGACTCACAACCTTTGTGATGCGCTTTACAAATCGCCGTGATCGGGGGAAGTGTAAAGAGGTGTCACCGAGGTGTTCTTGTGTGACGGTTCTGAAGCGTCGTTCAATTCAATCGTGAGAGCAAACTGGACCTGCGCTCCTTATGGTGAATATACGGAAACATCTTTCGACATTTGTTGGGCTGCCGAGATTCTTTTGGCTTTACAACTCATCGTCCCCATTATAGAAACGACCCGACTGAGCAGTGATATTCAATTGTGGATATGCAGAAGTAAAGCGGGACTATACGGAACTAGATAATCATAGTTAGGCGTCGCCGACACCATGAGCGTTTTCATTTCGTATCGCAGAGGTGACGCGGTCGCGCTGGCGGGAAGGCTCTACGACCGTCTCGTCAGCCACATAGGTGTTGATTCGGTTTTCATGGATCAGGAGAGCATTCCGGTCGGGCAAAACTTTCGCGAAGCTATCTCCAGCGCAATCACCCAGAGTGACGTGCTATTGGTTCTCATCGGTCCGAAGTGGTTGGAACTCTTTGGGAGGTCGAGCACGTCTCCTGACTTCGTCGTCGACGAAATTACTACCGCACTGACGCACAACATTCCGGTCATTCCCGTGTTGCTCGGAGACACGTCAATGCCTGAACCCTCTGCTCTCCCGGCACCAATTCGCGGGCTCGCTATGAGGCAGGCGTTGAAGTTGGAACCCGGGGAACGATTCAGTGCTGACTTTGAACGCTTGCTGCAAGCACTCCCCGCAACTGAAGGTCTGAAAACTTCGTTGATCCAACGCATCCACAGGTGGTTCCGGAGATGACCCCGACGCCTAACCCTTCCATCGAGCGGAGGCACTTCGCGCCTTGCTGCTTCCAATTGAACTGAATTCTTCCTCTGCTCAATCCGATAGCGTTTCAATCAATTTCGCTCATGAGCTGCATTCGTGTACTCAATTCGTATTTTGCTGTGGTCCTTTCTAAGAAATCCAAATGAAGCCAGCGACAACTAGCCTCGGAATTTCTCGCACTTCGCAATCTCTTTTGCTCGAAAATTCTTTTTATACTGCGTGCGAAATAAACGCTACCTAGTTTAAGCCAACACCTTCTACTCCCCCCTGGCCGGTGGGGTACGCCCCCCTTTGTTCTCAGCAGAGAATTACAACTATGTGATGCTCAGTTGTATAAGCATGCAACGCAATAATTGTCAGCGGTGACGTATGCGCGCTTTTAGTTTTGCGATTCGATGTAAGGGAATGCGAATGTAAGAAGTATTTTTCACGGCATAGTGATTGCTCTCTCTTCTATCGCAGAAATTAAAATCAAGTCCTGGATGACTACCAGGCAAAGGGGGATAGAATAGAGAATTACCAGGTACAATTTCGTGATCTTCTCAAACGCGCAGTCTCAGAGCCGGGCACAATCAGTGCCGCGTACTCCGCGTTTCACAACTACTCGATCGGCAATCAACTCGCCGCTCTGTTTCAATGCTCGCTGCGTAAAATTCCAGTAGGGCCGATTTCCACGTTGAAGGATTGGAACACCAAGGGCCGCTTTGTTAAACGCGGCGAAAAGGCCATCTGGCTTTGCATGCCGATAACCGGGAAGAAAAGCACCAAGGATGAAACCACCGGGGAAGAAACGACAGACCATTACAGGTTTTTTGTCTGGAAGCCCCGATGGTTTGTTCTGGCGCAGACTGAGGGCCAGGAATACAAGCCGGATGCTGCAAACAATGCTTGGGACAGAGCGAAAGCCCTTGAAACCCTCAACATCGAAGAACGGCCCTTCGAGATGGTTGATGGTAATTGCCAGGGATACAGCCATCACCGAGTCATCGCCATTAACCCGTTAGCCGTTAACCCGCTAAAGACCACCATTCACGAAATAGCGCATATCCTCTGCGGTCATACAACCGAGAGCCGGGTTACCGATTCCGAGTTAACGGCACGCCATATCAGGGAAGCGGAAGCGGAGTCCGTGGCCTTCCTAGTCGGTTCGATTATCGGAATCGAAAACTTGAGCGACAGCCGGGGCTATATCCAGGGATGGTTGCAAGGCGACAGCATCCCGGAAAAATCCGCGCAGAAGATCTTTAGGGTAGCCGACCAAATCCTTAAAGCCGGCAGCAATCCGGCGGAAAGGATGGTCTGATATGGCTTACCGGCTAAAAACCTTTCAAGTCCAGTTTGTCGCGGAGCCGGCGGAATTTCCCGCCGGTTCGCCGTGTAGGGCGTCGAATGATGTTGAACGACTTGCGCGGAGCATCTACCAAAGGCTTGACGCGGATAAGGAACATTTCGTTCTACTAACCTTGAACAACAAGAACCGCGTAAACGGCTTTAAGGTGGTATCGACAGGCAGTCTAACCGCGTCCCTAGTCCACCCGCGTGAAGTCTGGCGAGCGGCCCTTCACCTATGCGCAGCTGCGGTTATCTTCGTTCACAACCACCCAAGCGGGGAGCCGGCACCAAGCCAGGAAGATCAAGAAATCACCCGGCGACTCAAGGAAACCGGCGACATGCTAGGCATACGGGTATTAGATCACGTCGTGCTTGGGGATAACGAGCGGTTCTTCTCGTTCAGCGACCGGGGATTACTGTAGCCCTCTTACCTTCGCCCTCCATTGCGCGAGGGTCTAGGCAAGGTGACTCCAGTTCCTTCCTTGACCGACCGCCAAAGTTACTAATACAATTCGTAAGTGAGCCGGGGAGTAACGTTAAACCCGGCTTAAAGACTTCCCTTTAGGGTTATCCCCCAAAAGGGGAAGCGGCAGGTCTGACTAACCGCAGCCCCGGTCCGTAAAGCCGGGGCGTTTTCCTTGCCCCAAAAAGGAAACGCACGTTCCAGAAACGTTCCAACTCCAGGTGGCAAACTCTAGCAGTCTATACCACGGCAGGCTTGGCGCAAATCCAGAGTCTTCCGCTGCTTATCACTCCTTATCACTCGGTGTTTCGTCACTAGGGGCTTTCGGACGGGGGTTCGATTCCCCCCGCCTCCACCATCTACCTTTCCGACACCCTCCCACTAGGTCCAGAAAGCACTTTAGCGCGCTGGACAGCCTCAAGGCCGATAGCGCTAAGGCGGCTTAAAGAATTGAGGCAAGCCCCCTAATTTTACAAACCTTTGAACGAAGAAGAGCTGCCCCTGCGTTTCCAAAGCGGCGCTTGTTATGAAGACGCTATCCGGCGAATCGAGGAAGAAGAGCGCATCAAATTCCTGTATTCAAGAATGCATGATGGATCCCCGAGCTGACCACACTTCGATGCTACCGCAGGTGTTTGCCCGTTATCACCTTCCAAATATCTCCGTTAGAGCTTTCGCTTCCTCCGGAATCGTTACCGAAGCGGCCTCGCTATCACTGTCCCAGTATTTGGTCTTGGGATTGGGAATCGCATATTTTGGTAAATGATCGGTCGGTACATCGACGCGCCGACTTACGGCAT
>Ga0105092_10000308_pt1 | contig 24978 bp, 15 predicted proteins | sample PPLLak2March2015_FD_87021 | JGI IMG/M metagenome (GOLD analysis project Ga0105092, IMG submission 87021) | Freshwater sediment microbial communities from Prairie Pothole Lake near Jamestown, North Dakota, USA - PPLs Lake P7 Core (1) Depth... | ecosystem: Environmental > Aquatic > Freshwater >... | reverse complement strand
TGGCGCTCCTGAACACGACGGGGCAGGGTTTGCGTGACCGAAACCAGCATGAACCGTGAGCCAGCTCTGGTTTTGCCCCCGTAGGGGGCGGATGTTTATAGTAACTTGAACGAAATAGGTGTGGGCGCCCCAGAGGGGCGCGATGTCTGAAGATGCTCGTAACATCGCGCCCGGCTGGGGCGCCCACACCTATTTCGTTCAAGTTACTACAAACATCCGCCCGCTACGGGGGCAAAACCAAAGCCGGCCTGACGGCTCTGGCTGGAGCAACTGGCGTACTACCGACTTCCGTCGCAGCGCTAGTGCTTGGCCCTGATTCGGTGCGCGCATACAATCGTCGAGTGATGAAGGCACTTGGTCGATTTGGGCACCTGGAGACTTTTCCTGTAATCGCGGTTACGACCGGCTGCTTGTTGTGCGGAATAGCGCTGGCAGTGAACACGAAGGTTCTTGCGTCCCCCGTTCGGGTGACACGCGTTTTGTGCGACCAAAGGGAAGAGCCGTTGGGAGTGGCACCGGACCGCGTCGCCTTTTCCTGGCTGATGGAGAGCGATCGGCGCAATCAGCGGCAGACCGCCTTCGAAATCGGCGTATCGTCAAGCGAAGCGAAACTGGCCCAGGGAGCTTTCGACGCGTGGCATTCAGGCAGGAAGAAAGGCTCTCAGAGTGTCCTCGTCCGTTGCGGCGGCCCGCCGCTCGCGCCCGCCACCCGCTATTTCTGGCAAGTGCGCATCTGGGACGCGGATGGGCAAGCGTCCGCTTGGAGCCCGCGTGGGAGCTTTGTGACGGCGCTTGGGTCCGCGGCCAACTGGGGAGACGCGAAATGGATCGGATACGAGCAGATGCCTCCATCCGAACGTCTGGTCCCGGGAATACACCAGCCAGAAGACCGGAATCCCGGCCAACTCCTCGCGCGCCCGGTAGTTCCCCTGTTCCGAAAAGCGTTCACCGCGCGCTCACCGGTAGTCCAAGCCCTCGCCTTCGTTTGCGGCCTGGGGCAATACGAGATGTACCTCAACGGAGCCAGGGTAGGGGACGCTTTTCTCGCGCCGTCCTGGACGGACTACGACAAAAGGTGTCTCTACAATGTCTTTGACCTGACCGGTTCCGTAAAAGAGGGCGCGAACGTGGTGGGGGCCATCGTTGGTAATGGTTTTCATCACGTCAACCGCGACCGCTACTACAAGATTGCTCTCGCCTATGGATACCCGCGGCTGATTCTGCTGCTTCAGTTGCGATATGCGGACGGAAGCACCGAGCAGATCATCACGGGGCCCGGGTGGAAGGCCACTCCTTCGCCCGTCACCTTCAGCAACATCTACGGCGGCGAGGACTACGATGCCAGGGCCGAAAAAGCGGGCTGGACATCCGTAGGATACGACGATTCGGCTTGGCGGCAGGCTATCGTGGTCGAGGCGCCGGCCGGGCGCCTGGAACCTGACATTGTCGACCCTGTGAAGCCGATGCAGGCTCTGGCCGTGAAACGCGTCATCCAGACCGGGCCTCGGTCCTTCCTCTACGATTTTGGACAGAACTGCTCAGGAATTGTCGAATTGACTGTCGAAGGGCGGGCCGGCCAGAGCGTCAAGATGACGCCCGCGGAGTTGATCGACCGCGAGTCGCATCCGAATCAGAAGGCTTCCGGACGGCCGTACTGGTGGGCGTACACACTCAAGGGGGAGGGTGTCGAAACCTGGGCTCCCCGGTTCACGTACTACGGCTTCCGTTATGTTGAGGTTGAGGGCGCAGTTCCGGCGGATCAAAAAGGTGCCGAGGTGGAGGCTCCCGTCGTCCACGGGCTTCGTCTCCTTCACACGCACAGTTCCGCTCCCAAGCGGGGGCAGTTCTCCTGCTCCTTCGAACTTTTCAACCGCATCGACGGCCTGATCGACTGGGCGGTTCGCAGCAATCTTGCGAGTGTCCTCACCGACTGCCCGCACCGCGAGAAGCTCGGCTGGCTGGAACAGACCCACCTGATGGGCGACGCGATTCATTTCAACTACGACCTGTACCGCCTGTTCGGCAAACAGGTCAACGACATGGTGGACGCGCAGACCCCGAGCGGCCTGGTTCCCGACATAGCGCCCGAGTACGTGGAATTCCAGGCTGGTTTCCGCGACTCGCCCGAGTGGGGAAGCGCGGCGGTCCTCGTTCCGTGGATGCTGTATCGCTGGTACGGCGACACGGTTTCGCTCACGTCCGCGTACCCGATGATGTCGAGCTACGTGAACTACCTGAAGACCATGAGCGACGGCTACATCCTGTCGCATGGTCTTGGAGACTGGTACGATCTCGGTCCCCGTTTTCCGGGCGAGGCGCAACTCACTCCCAAGGCGTTGACAGCGACCGCCCTTTTCTACGAAGACGCCCGCATTCTTTCGGAAGCAGCCCGCGTGCTCGGCCATGCGGCGGATGCCGAGCGCTACGCTCGTTTGGCTGCGGACATCAAAGAGGCATTTAACCAACGCTTTTACGACGGCCAGGCGGCGAGCTTCTCAACCGGGAGTCAAACCGCGATGGCCATGCCTCTCTGCCTGGGGCTGGTTCGCGAGAAGGACCGGCCGCGTGTCTTCCGCAGTCTGCTCGGTCGAATCGAGACCGACAGAAATGCTCTCACGGCAGGCGACATCGGTTTTCATTACCTGGTCAAAGCCCTCGCCGACGGCGGCGCCGGGGAGCTGCTCTTCGCCATGAACTCACGCGAGGACGTTCCGGGCTATGGTTACCAGCTGAAGCGAGGGGCTACCGCGCTGACCGAGTCTTGGGCGGCGCTCGAGCAGGTTTCCAACAACCACCTGATGCTCGGGCATCTGCGCGAATGGTTCTTTTCGGGACTGGCCGGGATCGGGCAGGCCGGTGGTTCTGTCGCATACGAAAAAATCGTGATCCGGCCTCAGCTGATCCGGTCGGTGGAGTGGGTCCGGGGAGAGTTCGAAAGCCCGCGGGGGAGGATCGCCGTTTCGTGGAGGAGGACAGGGAACACAGCCGTTCTGGACGTCGAGATCCCTGTCAACTCAACGGCCGAGATCCACATTCCGGCACCCGCGCGAACGACAGTTCGCGAGAGTGGGCGTGAAATCCGCCGAGCGCCCCGGCGACGCGGGAGAGTGATCGTGCCCGTTGGCTCGGGTTCCTACCATTTTGATTGGCAAGAAAAATAGAAAAGGTCCTTAGGCCTGAAAGGCCGGCACAGGAAGTAAGCACGTCCAGCGGCACCAAACGTCCGAGGTCCATAGGACCGACACGTCTATAGAAACCAGGACACGTCAAAGCCAGGTCCGGAGGACCGACACGTGACCGTGGCCCAAGTGCTGACGTGTCGGTCCTCCGGACCTAAGCACTATGCGCCGATTTCTGATCTACTTCCTTGGGAGGCCTAAGGACTCTTTTCAATCCCCTCGCTGCGCGGCTCTGTAAGGCGGCTCCGCAGCAAACTGACCCACTACGCGCACGAGGCATCCTTGTTTTCAGTCGGGTTTCCGAACTAAACTCGCCCAAGCAGAGAGCTTCAACTTCTTCTGGTATCTGGACATCAGCGTGCTTGCCTGCTTGTCGCAGCCTTCGCGCGGGGGCAGACCGAGCAGACTGTCGGGGAGGTCGCCATGAAGACCAACGTACTGGCCGGAACGTCGGCGATTCCAGTTTCTTTACTAATCGGGATCCTTTCAATCTCCGTTTCATTAGGGGCGCCATGGGCACAGAAAGCAGGATTAGAGGTGCCCGGGCGGCAGGCCGATCAACTGCTCGCACGTCACGCGTTTCACTTCGAAGAGAATCGCGGGCAAGCCGGCTCGGAGTCCCGGTTCGTGGGGCGCGCAGGCAGCTGTACCTTTCTCGTGTCTGAAACCGAGACGCGGGTCGTGCTGACTAAGCCCGAGAAGTCATTCGACCGGTACCTGGCTATGCTGCTTCCGGGGCTGCGAAAGCCCGTCCCTCCCGTCTCGTTCCGGATTGAGTTTGCGGGGGCAAATCAGGGCGCCGAGGCACAAGGCGAGGACCCTCTCCCGGGCGTCAGCAACTATTTTTTGGGGAATGATCCTGCCAAGTGGCAATCGGGGATCCGGCACTTCCGCAAGGTTCGCTTGCATCGGGTGTATGAAGGCATTGACATGCTGTTCTATGGGAACCAGGACTTCCTCGAGTTCGACTTCCTGGTGCGGCCTGAGGCCGATCCCTCGGTCATCGCCTTGCGTTTTCCCGACGTCGAAAGGCTGCATCTTGACTCGTCGGGTGATCTCGCTATTGGGGTGGGGCGTGACGAGATCCGGCTCCAGAAGCCGAAGATGTACCAGGACGACCGCGACGGCCGTCGCCGGGAGATACCGGGCGACTACCTGCTGGAAGATGGGAACCTGGTCCGGTTCATGCCCGGCCCGTACGACAGCAGACGCGCGCTGGTAATAGACCCGGTGCTCAGCTACTCCACCTACCTTGCCGGCAGTGGGAGGGACGTCGCGCAGGGAATCGCAGTCGATTCCCAGGGCTTTATTTACGTAACGGGAAGGACTCAAACCAGTCAGTTCCTTGTCTCCGAGCCGATGCCGGACTCCTCAGCACGGTTGGATCTCTTCGTCGCAAAACTAAACCCTCAAGGGTCTGAGTTGATGTTCATCACTTTCCTGGGCGGGCAAGGAGACGAGAATTACTACTGCGGTGATATCGCATTGGACAGTTCGGGGAGCATTTATGTCGCAGGTGAAACCTGGTCGTCGGATTTCCCGACAGTCCATGCCCATCAGGCATCTTTTGGCGGCGGCGTCGTGGATGCGTACATCTGCAAATTGAGCGGGGATGGTTCGCAACTGCTCTATTCGAGCTATCTGGGCGGGAGCAGAAGCGACTCCGCTTTCGCCTTGGCCGTACACGCGCCTGACCAGGTATCGCTCGCCGGCGGCACGAATTCGACGAACTTCCCATTAAAGAACGCGTTTCAGAATCAGAACAAACGCGGGGGGTACTACGAAAGCGACGCGTTTTTAACCCGGTTGGATACTAGAGCCTCGTCGCTCGTTTTCTCGACCTTCCTCGGGGGCGCGGGCGCGGATTGCGCCTTCGGAGTGGCGGTGATGCCGTCCGGCGAAACAACAATCGTCGGGGGCACAGAATCGCTTGATTTTCCGATTCAGAAGGCTTTCCAGCCGGCCTTCGTTCCTGGGGGAGATTTCGAATTGGACTCATTTGTAGCCAGGTTCAGCAGCCAGGGCGAATCGCTTGAATACTCCTCGTTCCTGGGCGGTTCCGGAGACGAAGTGGCTCTGGACGTTGATCTGGACGCTACCGGCGCTGCCTGGATCGTGGGGGTAACGACATCGAGCAATTTCCCGACCGCCAAGGCATTCCAGCCGCAAATCAGGGGAGGGATAAAGTTTAAAACCGACGCGTTCGTGACAAAAATCAGGAGCGACGGGAGCGGCTTGGAGTACTCGACTTTCCTGGGAGGATCGCCAACCGAAAAGGGCAATGGAGATGACGTCGCGCTCGCGGTAGCGGTAGGTCCAGGGGGAGAAGCCTATGTCGCGGGTGCAACCAGCGGGGCTGATTTTCCAACGGTCAAAGCCCCCCAACCGTTCTTTGGCAGTGCAGCTCGCACCAAGACGGACGTGTTTGTCACCCGGTTTTCGAGTTCCGGAAACGTGGAATGCTCGACGTATTTTGGCGGCGAGAGCGAAGACTGGGCCTACGACGTCGCGGTGGGGCCGGATGGGAGCGCGTATGTTACTGGGGACACCAAATCGGTATCCCTTCCGGTTGTGCACCCGCTGGCCTCTGCCTTCCAGGGGGGCTTACATGACGCCTTTGTCGCCCGGCTGGCCGAGACGAAGGAGCTCTTCTTCGCCCAGTTCGGTGACGGCGCGCAGGCGAATACGTCCGTCTCCAGCCTGATCCTGCTCTATAACCTCAATGCGAGCCGGTCGGCACACGCGAGCGTGGAGATTCTCGGGGACGAGGGGGACCGGCTGACGGTGGATCTGAACGGGGTCGAGTACTCCGGCTTCGTCGAAGTCGATGTCCCGGCGAATGGCTTAGTGACTCTGCAGACTGACGGCCAGGGCCCGCTGCGCACCGGTTCGGTGAGAATCGCATGCGACGGCGAGGTGTCCGGCACCATCCTGTTCCAGGGATTCGGCACCGCCGGGGTGCAGGCAAATTCGCGCACACGGAAGTTCGTAGTGCCGGTCTTCACCGGCGTCGGCCTGAATTCCGGGGTGGCCATGATGGGCCTGGGCCAGGCGCAGAGCGTGCAGTTGGAGCTCCGGGACGAATCGGGGGTGGTCGTCGGACGAGCCGTGAAGCCGTTAACCGCCAAGGGACACTGGGCCGGATTTATCACCGACCTCGTTTGGGACCCTGCCACCGACCTGACCGGCTTCACCGGCACTCTGTCCGGGTCCGGGGCCTCCGATTTCGCCGCAGTCGCGATCCTGAGCGGAGCCGGCGTCTTCGCCACCCTTCCGGTGAAAGTCTCAGAAGAACCAGATGTCTTTTACTTCGCGCAGTTCGGCGACGGCACAGCGGGTGGAGCGACCCTTTCGAGCGACATCGCCCTTTTCAATCTCAGTCGGACCCACCCCGCCAACTCACGGGTGTACCTGGAGGCTGACGACGGAAAGCCGCTGAGTGTTGACGTCGACGGCTCCGAGGTTCCGGGAGAGAAGGAGGTGCCGGTGCCGCCCAGTGGAATCAAGGTGCTCAGGACGGACGGCAAGGGGGAGCTTAGAACCGGCTCGATCCGGGTGCTGTCGGATCGAGCGGTCTCGGGCGCGCAGCTTTCGGGCGTAATCCTGTTTCGTGGTTTCGGATTAGCCGGTGTACTTGCCAACGAAGCTGTGCGGAGATTCCGAGCCCCCGTCCGCTCTGGGCCGGGCCTTGATTCGGGCATCGCGCTGCGGGGGGTCGGTGGTGATCAGGTGGTCGTCCTGGAACTGCGCGACGCCGCAGGCCTCTTGGTGTCGACGGCCAATGTTCAGCTGAAATGTGCTGCTCATATCGCGAAAATGCTTGGAGAACTGGAGTGGAACCCTCCTCCGGACCTGTCCCGGTTCTCCGGGACGATTACCGGTTCCGCTCCCCAGGATCTGGCCGCGGCGGTCATTCTGGTCACTCAGGACGACTTCGCGACTTTGCCCGTAACTCGCCTGCCGTAGGGAGCACAATCTCCTGTCTCAGGTCCGTAGGACCGGCACGTGAAGTAGTGGGGCCGACTGACTGGACACGTGTCGGTCCTACGGACCTGAGACTGGAGGGTCACCTATTTCCGGGCGCCGGCCGTAATATCTTTCCACAATGACAGTGTGACCTCGCCCGTGGCTGCCCATTCGGTCGCACGCAGGAAGGCCGCCAGGAAGCCGGACCGCTGCATCGCCGCCACGTCATGGCCCAGTGTAATATGCACAACTCTCCCTCGTCCGAATGCGACGGTCCAGATCTGCGGCTCTTCGCGGCCCGTTCCCCCAACTGACGGATCGCTGTACGCGGTGGCGAGGGCGTGCGCCGTGGGTTTGAGATCCATCTTGTGGTACAGCTCGTCGTCGGCTAGAAAAGACGGTTCCAGTCCGCGGGCAATCGGGTGCTCGGGTTCTGTCCACTTAACGGTGAAGACATGCCGACGGGCATGCCCGACATTTTCCGGCTTCCAAGTCGCACCGAGCATTTCGGGGTATGCTTTCCATCCCGGATCGTTCGTCGCCGCCCACCGGCCATTTTTTTGCTCCATTCCAAAAAAGGAGCCGTAACTCACCCCGTGGATCGCAATGAGCCCTTTCCCCGAGCGCACCGATTCCTCGATTTTGCTTTCAACCTCGGGACCCCACCGAGGTCCGTTGTAGTTGAGAACCAGCACATCGAAGCTCCCGAACTTTTGACTGTCGAATTGCCGAACGTCCTCCAAGACCTTCACCTCAAACCTACCGCTTTCGCTCAGCACCTTCTCAAGAAAAGGTGTCGTGAGACGCCAATCGTGATACGGCAGATCGCTGTTTCCGGTCAAAATCAAAACCCGGACAGGCTGCGCGGGGTTTTGCGCCGGTAACGGTCCGAAAATCAGGAAGCAAAGCAGCATGGACCCTGCGTTAACAAAGGCGTGAAGAAGATTGAACGTCAACGTCGCCTCCTTTAAGTACCGTCAGCCTCGCGCCCGGATGTCTCAATCGGCGAACGCCGAATGCCGACCGGAACGCCCAGGATCCGCATCAGCCCCTCTATGATTCGCTCCTCCTCGGTTCCCGAGCAGATATGGGGCTCGAACAAGGCGCGGAGTTTGACTCCCTCCATGGCCTCGAGCAAGCGGTTCGCGGCTTTCTCCGGATCGTCCAAGTCTAACTGCCCCGCTGCCCGGGCAGCCTCCAGCAAGCCAATATAAGTGGCTCTGACGCTGTCGTAGAACTGGAGCCAGCTACGTCGAATTTCCTCGTCATACAGCGAAAGCGTGAAGATCTCCAGCGTGAAGACCCGGTTCTCTCGATCCATCAGACAGGTGCGCACCGAGACGCGAATCGCGCGTTCGAGCCGCGCCATCGGGTCCTTGAAGCGCGCCATCTCTTTGTGCAAGCGGCGCTGATAGGTGCGGTAGTAATGCGCGCAGGCAGCCTGAATCACTTCCTGCTTGGACTTGAAATGCCAGTAGAGGCTGCCCTTGGTCACACCAGCGTGACTCGCGATCGCATCCAAATTGACATTCCGTATCCCTTCGCGGGAAAAGAGTACGAATGCGCTTTCCGCTAGCTTCAGCGGCATCTGGGGCGAAAACCGGGCCATAATTCCTCCGATTGCTTCGTTGCCGTCGATGAATATACCGGACGGTATGTTCTGGCGTCAATGTCCCGCAGCGTGTCCGGGCTTCAGACGGCGGGATGAGCCAGTGTGGGACGCACCAGCGGATCTTCCACGTTCCGTATTCCGCATGCGTTTCTCCTGACACGCACAAAAATACTCGCTAGTACAGCAAGTTGACATGTCAGGTAACCGTAACGTAGCCGCAATACACTCCCCTGTCGTTCCTAATTCCCGAGGATAATCACCTGGCCAACGGGTTATCCCGCGCGACGAAGGAGGTTGGGTATGAAGGACGAGGGAACTATTATGAGACGACACGGTCAGCCTACTGTCACTGTGTGGGGGGCCTTGCTCCTTGCCGGCGCCCTGTTCATAGCCCTGACGATGGTGTCCCACGCTCAGACCACGGCAGCGATTTTTGGGACCGTCAGCGACTCCAGCAAGGGAGTCCTTCCGGGAGCTGTGATCACGGCGACGAACACACTCACGAATGAGAGCCGCAGCACGCAAACCGATGACATCGGTTATTACAATCTGCCCTCTCTCGCGCTCGGCGTCTATACGGTGCGGGCCGAGATGCCGGGTTTCAAGACTACTGTGCGGTCCGGCATCGAACTCTCGCTTAACCGCAACGCGCGCGTTGATATTGAGTTGCCGGTTGGGGAAGTGAGCGAGATCGTTTCGGTCAACGGAGACGCTCCCCTCGTTGAGTCGACCACCAATGAAATGGCGGCGCTCATTGACACCCGCCGCGTCGAGCAACTACCGCTGAATGGACGAAACACACTGAGTCTCGTGAGCCTGGTCCCGGGCGCCCAATCGCTCCAGGTCATCAACGAGCAGGGCTATCAGAACAACAAGGTGGTCATGAACGGCGCCCGGCCGGAGGAGAGCAACTGGTTGCTCGACGGCGGCGCCAACAACACTCCGCTGCGCAATTATGGCCAGGACGTGCCCAACCCGGACGCGATCCAGGAGTTCCGGGTCATCAGCAACAACTACAGCGCGGAATACGGCCGGTCGGTGGGCGCCGTCGTCAACGTCGTCACCCGTGCGGGAACCAACGAGTTTCACGGCAGCGCCTTCGAGTTCCTGCGCAACAGGTCGCTCAACTCTCGGAATTTCTTCGAGCCTGACAAGACCCCGCTTCAGCAGAACCAGTACGGCGGCACCTTTGGCGGTCCGATCATCAAGGACAAGACCTTCTTCTTCACGTCGTTTCAGGGTTTCCATCGTGACACCACGGCCTTCAACAACGCTGCAGTGGTTCCAACCTCCGCAGAGCGAGGCGGCGATTTCTCGAAATCGGTGGACAGCAAAGGCAAACCGCTTGTCATCAGGGACCCGCTTACGGGGCAGCCCTTCGCCGGCGCCGTCATTCCGGCGGCCAGGCTTAACCCCGTTGCCATCCGCATCCTGGATCTGATGATCCCTCTGCCGAATGACCCGGCACGCAGCCCCAATGCGCTGTCCGCGCGCGCCGAGGCTCCCATCAGAAACAACCAGGTCCTGGGGAAGATCGACCATCAGATCTCCGCGAACCACAAGCTCTCGACCGCATACTTCTGGGCCAATAACAGCCAACTCTCCCGCTTCCCCGGAAACATCGATTACCAGTACGGGGACGCGAACACTACTCAGCACAACGTGAACGCGCACGAGTACTGGACGATCAGCCCGACCCTGCTGAATCACTTCCGATTCACCTTCCTCCGCTCGGTCGGACGCCAGGTTCAATACCCGGGCGACGTCACGCTCGTCGAGCTTGGGAGCAAGTTCGAACCACTTGCGATTTCGGAACCCAAAGTCCCGCCTTCCCTCGGTGTGACCGGATACTTCTCCGCAGCCACGCCTTCCGGCGGCGACCGTCGGTATAACAACTTCAATTTGGCCAACGCCACGGAATGGTTATCGGGCAGGCACAACCTGAAGTTTGGGATCGATGGGTCGATCGTGCGCTTTCATGACCTCAGCCTTTCCGGCCGGCCGGGAGGCATCTTCACATTCGACGGCACGTTTACCGGAAACGGCATGGCGGACCTGCTTTTGGGGAGCGCCAAGTCGATGGAGTACGGCCCGCCAACTGACAAGTACCAGGATTCCTGGACCCTGGCCGGTTACGTACAGGACAACTTCCGGGTCGCTCCCCGCCTGACTCTGAACCTCGGCCTGCGCTACGACCTTGAGCCTCTGGGCGTCCATCCAAAGGATCAAGTCATTGCTTACGTCCCCGGACGGCAGTCCACCTGTGTGCCGCAGGCGCCCAAAGGCATCCTGCTACCCTGTGACGACGGAATTCCCCGCGCCGGCGCCCGCAATGATTACAACAATTTCGGACCCCGGGTGGGTTTTGCCTACGATACCGGAGGAACCGGTCGGACCGTGGTGCGCGGCGGGTACGGGATCGCGTATCAGGTGACGATCAACAACGTGACACAGGAGCAGCAGGTTTCCATCCCCTTCTTTATCAGGGAAGTGCTTCGAAACGTGAACTCTTCGGGGCCCTCCTCAATCAATCTGTCCGATCCCTGGAAGCAGCTCGGGGGATCTCCTTACCCGATTAACTTCGATCCTGAGAACCTCAAGTTCCCCGCCACCGGTGGGGCTTACTCTTTCCAGAAATTCGACATGAGGACCGGGTACTTCCACCAGTACAACCTGTCCATCCAGAGACAGTTTGCCGCGACCTGGATGGCAGAGGTGGCGTACGTGGGCAACGTGGGACGCAAGTTGACCACTCAGCGAGACTTGAACTCCCCCGTGTTGCGAGCCGGAGCAACCAGCTCAAACGTGGATGCCAGGCGCCCCCTGAACCCTCCGTTCCTGGCAATGCGGGTGACTGAAGATCTGGCCGAGTCATCCTACAATTCGCTCCAGGCCCGGGTGGAGAAGCGCTTCAACGCGAGCCTGGCATTGCTCGGCTCTTACACCTACGGGAAGTCAATCGATTTTGCCAGCTGGCACGACTCGCAGAACCGCTGGCTTGATCCCGAGAATATTGCCCTGAACAAGGCACTCTCCGACTTCGACCGGAGGCACACCGCCGTGTTGTCTTGGCTGTGGCAGTTGCCCCAGCCGCAGGCGCGGCTTGCTCGGGCAATCCTCGGAGGATGGTCCATCAACGGGATCGCTTCCTTCTACTCAGGCAGCCCTGTCGGGAACGGGACTGCCTCAAGCGGTATCCAGACGGGCAAGGATAATGATTTCGACGGCAATGCCAACAACGACCGGCCCAATCTGGTTGGAGACCCGGTGCTCGCCAAAAAGCCGTCAGCGGACCAGGCAAAGGCCGGCAGCCCCTGGTTCAACACCGCTGCCTTCGAGGCCAATCCGCCCGGCACCCGCGGCAATGTCGGACGAAACACGCTTACCGGTCCGTCGAGCAAGAACATCGATGTAGGACTGTTCCGCGCCTTCAACATTCGCGAGAACCACAAGCTCGAATTGAGGGGTGAGTTTTTTAATGTCTTCAACTGGGTCAATCTCGGGACCCCGACCTTCACAATGACGAGCTCGAATTTTGGCAAGATCCTGTCCGCTGCTCCGCCACGGATAGTGCAACTGGGGGTGAGGTACAGCTTCTAGAGGAAAGCCGTTCTAGAGGGGTTCCGGAAGGGCTTTTGGAGGTCCGTTAGGACCTCCAAAAGCCCCACCCGCAAGAGCGCACTCCGGGCGTGCGGACCTACGTCCCCTCGACGAGTTTGGTAACGCCGGGGACTGCGACCGGGTAGAGGCCGTCCGGCCCGGGTTTGACCGGCGGCGCGGTCTTGAAGTCACAGTCCCGCGGTTCAAAGGCAAAATTTGACGCGGCGGCTTTTCTCCAATTCATCTGAATGCCGGTGTAGCAGACAATCTGGCCGAGGATGGCCAGCATCGTGCTCTTCGCCATGTAGTCGCTGCTGTTGATGAGGCGGCCGGAGCGGATACCCGCAAAAAACTCCTTTTGCTCTTGCTTGTAGGCGTGCTCAAAAGGTCCCGGATAGTCCCAGTTCACTTCGCCCTGGATCCGATAGCTCAACAACTCTGCCCGCCCCTTGGTGCCGAAGACGTAGTCGGACACTCCGCTGTGACAATGTTCCTGCGTCCGGCAGAAAGCGTAGGCCCTGGTGCCGTTTGCATACTCGTAAACCACCGAGTGGTGGTCGAAAACGTCACCGTAGATAGGGCCAAAGGAAGCGGACCGTCCAGCCAGGCCATGAGCCTTGACGGGAGGTTCCTCGTGCATGATCCAGGCGACTTTGTCCAGGCTGTGAACCAGTGACTGAGTCACATCGTCGCCCGACAGCCAGGAGAAATGGTACCAGTTCCGGTACTGGTACTCGATCTCGCTCCACCCGGGCTGGCGCTCCACGAGCACGTACGGGGCACGCAGAAAGTTAACCTCCATAAAGAGCACATCGCCGATGGCGCCGTCGTGAATACGCTTGATAGTCTCCCGGACACCCGGGTTGTAACGGTTGTGAAGGCCCGAAAGCACGGACAAGCCCTTCGTCCGGGCCAGATCGCAGGCCTCTTGCGTCTCCCGCGCTCCGACCGGGTCAATCCCGTGCGGCTTCTCCACGAATACGTGTTTGCCTGCCTCCACCGCCGCTCTCAAATACCTCGGGTGAAACCTCGAACTGCAAGCGATCAGCACGACGTCCGAGCTCTCAATGACGTGCCGGTACCCTTCGAAACCCGTGAAGCAATGATCGTCGTCGACCACGACGCCTTCATGGCTGGTGTTCCTGGCGTGCTCCTTGATTTTGATCAGCGAGGCCTTGATCTTGTCCGCAAACAGATCGGCCACGGCCACCAATCTTATCCCTCGATCGGCATCCAGCGCATCCGTGACGGCGTCGGTACCGCGTAGGCCCGCGCCGATGAGCCCCACCCGAATCACATCGCTTCCGGCGGCCCAGGCACTGCGACTCAACTCGGGTATGACAGCCGCGCTCGTTGCGATGCCGGCCGAAACCTTCAAAAACTCGCGGCGAGAGGCTGGTCTCGGAAGAACTCTACTCGTTTCGTCAGGCATGGTTTTCCTCCAAAACGGTCCGAACGCTCTGTTGCTACCTGTTTACCACTCCTCAGCGATGTTGAACTCCGCCATTATGCGGCGCAGCCAAGCAAGAGACCTCTCTATCATAGGTCCGCCTTGCCCCTCACATTCCATACTCAGCACACCTTGGTAACCGTGGTCCCGAAGCACGACGAGACAGTCCCGGATATTATCGGCATTCACGCCATCGCCGAGCGCGCAGTGACTCACGGCAATTCCAGTCTGGCGACCTCGGGTGGAGGCCGCCAGGGAGGGGGACACATCTTTGATGTGCACATGAGCGACCCTCGTGATGAAACGCTTCAGGAAGGCGACCGGGTCCTGGCCGGAAATGAAAGTGTTCCCGGTATCCATGTTCAGACCAAGAAGAGGAGTCTGCGAGAAGGAGAGCATTTCCTCCATCACCTCAGGATTGGTTGTGAAGTATCCGTGAGGCTCGATGTTGACGGTTACGCCATGTGCGTCCGCTACCTCGAGGATCTGGCGGTAGCTGCGTCGCATCAGGGCCACCGCCTCGCGCTCGTCGAGTTCCTCGGGCGGCTTCATCCCGTCCGTTGTGTCCACGCACGGGCATCCGACCTGGGCGGCCCAGGCGATCGACTTCATGACGTAGGGAACTCCTCGAGTCGGGCCGTCCAGGCCCGAAAGGGGGTAGGCGGCATCCACTTGGGAAAACCGCACGCCGTGTCGGTCCATTTTGCGGCGCAGCAATTTGGCATCCTCGTAAAGCGCCACGTGCGGCTGGTAGCCCAAACCGTGAATCCAGCTGACTCCGTCGATCAGCCCGCATTCAATGAAACGAACACGATGTTCCGAAGCCCAGGCAAGGCACTTGTCGAAAGACCAGTACGCGGAGTTGAACGCATCCGTATGAAAACCGATCTTCATTTCGCTTTCCTGCCTGAATACTGTACCCACCAGTACGTTCTGTCAACAACAATTAGCCGCGGCTAGATGATTCAGGACGGTGAGCGGAGCCGACCCTTGAAAGGCGCGAGGGCGGGCCTGAACGGCATACCGACGAGTACAGGAAGTCGCATTGGTTGCCGTTCATAGTTCCTCGGGCAAGCCACTTGACTTGCCCGAGGAAAGCCACCGCAGGATTCTGCGGCCTATCTGGCCCAAGGGGGAGATGCGCGGCTGGCCAGTTACCGGGATTTTGTAACCCGCCTGTTCGTTCAAATGGTCGAAAAGTTGTAATCTTCTTGGGGGGATAAGCCATGAGTTACTTTCGAGAGACGTCAATGCAGCGGAGAACCTTCGTCGGAGCGGCCTTTGCCGGCCTGGGCATCACCGGGCTGTACGCCAAACCTGCCAAGCCTAAAGCGGGCAGCACTCCAGTGCGGGAGTTCGGAAAGACCGGCGTGAAGCTGAGCGTGGTGGGGCAGGGCGGAGCTCGCCTGGCCCTGCTTCGGACCAAAGAGCGTGCCAGAGTCCAGGTGCAGCACGCTTACGACCTTGGCCTGAACTACTTCGACTGTGCGCACAGCTACTGGGAGGGACATTCCGAAGAGGTTTATGGGGACGTGCTTTCACCTGTTCGCCGGCACGTCTTCATCACGACCAAGTGCCTCAAGCGGACTCGAAAGGAGGCCGAAGAGGAGCTCCATCTATCGCTCGCGAGTCTCAAGACCGACTACATCGACCTGTGGCAGATGCACGATGTCCGAAGTCAGGATATCGATCGCATTTTCGCGCCTGGCGGGGCCCTCGAAGCGTTCGAGGCTGCGAAGCAGGCGGGCAAGTGCCGCTTCTTCGGTTTCACCGGTCACTACGATCCCACGGTTCACCTGGCTATGCTCAAAGCATACGACAAGTGGGACTCCATCCTGATGCCGCTGCACGCTGCTGATCCGGCTTACTCGAGCTTTGAAAAAACCGCGCTCCCGGCGGCGGCCGAAAAAGGGATCGGCATCCAGGCAATGAAAGTTTTCGGAAACGCCTTTTTGCTGCGCGTGTTAAACGCGGAAGAATGCCTGCGATACGTGCTCAGCCTGCCGATTCACTGCGCGACAGTCGGTTGCAGCACAGGAGGGCAGTTGGATGACGATGTGAGGTTCGCCCAGAGCTTCACGCCTTTTACCACCGACGAGATGGAGGCGCTCCGAACCCGTGCCGTCACCGCCGGCCCCGGCGGGCTGACGGGGCCCGCGCTGGAGTACTGGAAGAAGAGCTAGCGGCCAGTGCAATAGCGAAGTCGGGAAATCGGGGAGATTTGAACCCCCGACTCCCTGCTCCCAAAGCACGAACCCGGCCAGTACACGAATGCCTGAAAATTCGATGCTTACTTCTCAGCGGGTTGCAGCCGACTTGGTTGAAACTTGTTGAACTGTGTTGAACTTTGGGAATTCGACTTACTACGAAATCATCTACAGTCCCGACCTCCCGCGGGTAGCTAAGGTACGAGCCGACGTTACGAACCGACTCGCCTCTGCTTCTCAGCTGTCGGTCGTGATGAGCCTGGTATACGTCCCGCCCAGGGCGTACAACTCACCGTGCGTTCCGCGTTCAACCAAGCGGCCTTTCTCCAGAACGAGAATCTCGTCGCAGTCCCGGATAGTCGAGAGCCGGTGGGCAATAACAATGCAGGTGGCGCCGAGGTTTCGAATATTGCGCATCACCTGCTCTTCGGTCTTAGCGTCCAGAGCGCTGGTCGCTTCGTCCAGGATGATCAATGTCGGTTCCTGCGCCAGGGCGCGGGCAATTTCCAGGCGTTGCCTTTGCCCGCCAGAGAAGTTCTTCCCGTCTTCCTTGATAATGTGGTCGAAACCTTCAGGCCGAGAGACGATCGTGCTGTGAATATCGGCGTCACGCGCGGCCAATATGACGGCGAAATCTTCGATGGAGGTGTCCCACATGCGGATGTTATTGGCGATCGTGTCCTCAAACAGGGTGATGTCCTGATCGACCATCGCGACCGAGCTCTTGAAGGTGTGCGGGTCGATTTCTTCCCGCCTCTTGCCGGCGAAAGTGATCTCGCCACTCCAGACGGGGTAAAGTCCGGTAATCAGCTTGGCAAGCGTGGATTTTCCGCTGCCACTTGCCCCAACGAGTCCAACCACGGACCCCGGCTTCACCACCATCGAAAACTCCCTTATTAAAGGATCGGATAGCCGGTTGTAGCCGAAAGTGATGTTGTCCAGTTCGAGAGCTCCGCACAGTTTCCCGGTTTTGAGCGTGACTTTTGACTCGTCGGCGCTAATCAGCGCTCGATCGACGTGGTAATTCATCACGTCCTCGACCCTCTCCATCTCTGCACGCATCGTGATCAGGCTCTGACCTGTTTCCATGAGCTGATTGACGGGGGTCAGGAAGGAGGACAGCAGACCTTGGAAGGCGAGTAGCATTCCGACCGTAAACCGGCCGTCCAAAATCAGGTAGACACCGGCGACGAGGATAGCGATGCTGGCGGCTTGCTGCAGAAAAGCTGGAAGGGCGCCGAAGTACTGCGTGAACATTGCCATCCTCACCTGGGCGTTGTGCTGTTGTGCGAAGTATCCCGCCCACTTCTGGAAAAAGCCCGATTCTGCGCCGCTGGCTTTGATTGTTTCCACCATAAAAACCCCGGTCATGGTGGCTCCCGCCAGCCTGCCTCCGCTCGCCTGGGCGGTCCGACTAAGGTTTAGCTGCTTCCGGGCAATGACCCGGCCGACAAGGATGTTCAGCAGGACAGCCGTCACGCCGATGAGGGTCAGGATGATGCTGTAGTGAATCATGACCAGGAGATAAAACGAGAGAAGGCAAACGTTTAGAAGGATCGGAGCGAGCCGATGCATCAGGATGGAGGCAATCGACTGGTTCAAGGTCTGTCGCGAGACGATGTCCCCGGCGAATCTCTGGGAAAAGAACTCCATCGGCAGGCGAAGCACGTGCCACAAATACTCAGCATTTGCAGTAATCGCAAACCGCCCTTCCATCCTGAGCCAGCCGATGGCCTCGATAACGCCAACCGTAAACTGGAAGGCGGCCGCAATCAGCATGGCCCCGACAAAAGGCAGAAGCCATTCAATGTTGCGCCCTGACAGGATGTCATCCATGAAAATGCGGGACAGCAACAAGATGAGAAGGCCAACGGGTGCGGCCAGAATCCCGGTCAGGACTATAAAAATAAACGGGACCAGGCTACCTCGGAGCCTCTTCGCGGCAAATGCCAAAACGCTTTTTGGCTTTCCCTCGGGCTGGAAGGATTCGCCTCTGTCCAGGACGAGAACCACCCCGGTGAAAGACTTGTCGAATTCTTCGAGAGTGACCACAAGTCGACCCCGACCCGGATCATTGAGGACGGCGTGATGCTTCTTGAACCCGCAGAAGACGACGAAGTGATTGAAGTTCCAGTGGATGATGACCGGCGCCTTGACCTTGCGGAGATCCTGCGTCTCCATGCGGTAGCCTTGCGCCGTTAAGCCGTAAGATCTGGCTGCTCTCACGACATTCCGGGCGCTGCAGCCGTCGCGGGAGACGCCGCAATCGGCCCGGACCTGCTCGAGCGGGAGCCATTTCCCCCAATAGGCCAGGATCATGCATAGAGAGGCCGCCCCGCATTCGAGGGCTTCCATCTGCAGAACGACGGGAATCTTCGCGATCTTTTCCATCAAAACAGCGAAAATCGACTTTTTGCTTCTCGGTTAAAAAATCAGCTGGTAAGGCCTGCTATCCCCGGTGATGACCCTGATGCTGCAGTCAGAGCCACTTTTTACCTGGATGGTCCGGCCCTTCGGATTCGACCAATTCAGCTTGTCGCCTGCTTTGTCCAGCCGGATCTCGATCTTTACCGCAATCCCCCGCGCAGGCAGCAGTTTTTTGGCGTATTCAGCCAAGTCCCCGAAGTCGGTGCGAATGTCCGAATCAGAAACCCGCTTCTCGCCGATACTGGTCACTGTGCCGGAAATGTAGCCGTACTCATCTCGGGGGGCATAGTCGGGAGACACTTGAGCCGGCATGCCGGCGGCCAGGCGCCTGGCTGTTCCCATGGCGGCGTAAGCTACGACGGTATCGACCGGTCCCTCGCGAGAATAGGCCAAGCCATTCAAGCTGGCCGTCTGCGGGATTGAGCCGAAGAAGGCCCAGAACGCGACGCCGCTCAGAAGGGCCAGTAGGCCAACCAGCAGGATCCAGACGCGCGGGTTCGTGATCTTGATGTACTCGTTTAGTTGCTCAGGAGTGGCCGCCCGCTCGAGCGCAGTCTTTCTGAAGACCGAGTCGGCCGTGTTACTCATCTCTCGCCCTCTATCCGGTAGCACCAGTAACCCGTGATCTGCGCGAACATCGCGGAAGACTTTGCGATTCTCAGAGAGCCCCGCCCTCACCATAAAATATGCAATAGCATCGCGTACCGCCAGCTCCGTCCGCTCCCGCTCCCCCGAACACGCACGCGCATGGCGGATAATTGTCGCCCTTGGTCCCGCCGCCACCCGCAACACACGTGCAGTTTCCACCGCCGACCACGGTGTCCAACTCTTCGTCAGCCAGTTTGCTGGTTGTTGCGCTCTGCGTGGCCTGGTAGGCTGTGACGTCATCCATGTTGAACTCGAAACCTGCAGATTTTGCCAGCGGTAGAATCTCGTTCTTCCAGACCCGGATGCTTTGGGATTCCTCCAGATTCTGATCCCTATGCCGGGCCCCGATGGCCTCAAGCTTGGCTTTCAGCGAGTCGTCCCTGGCCACCGCTTGGAAGAACATCATCAGATTTTGCTGCGACACGTTTCACCTCCGTTCGGTCCTTCCCGAAGTCCGGCCCTTTCCTCAGAACTATCCTCCCGAGCCCCAGTTGCCGCAAATGCAGCGCTGAACATGGTCGTCCGTGAACCCCATGCCCATAACCACGCAAATACACCGTGAATCACCGTCGCCCCTTGTCCCGCCGCCCACCCAGACACAGGTGCAACAGCCACCACCGACCACCGCGTCCAATTCGTCATCGGTCAGCTTGTCGGCTTTGGGGCTCTGCGCCGCCTGAAGCGTCTTGAGATCCTCGAGCGTGAACTCGAAACCTTTGGATCTTGCGAGCGGAAGAATTTCGTTTTCCCAGATCTCGTCCCTCACGGATTCATCCTGGTCTTGATGACGATACCTCGCCCCGATGGCCTCAAACCTCGCTCTGAGTGATTCGTCCCGTGCCATTGCCTCGAAGAACATCGTCAGATTCTGCTGCGACACATTTCACCTCCGCGCGGTACAACCGGCTTGATATCCAGCACGACCGCTCACCAAATACAGAGCTGCACTGGGACAATAGATCCGAACCTGCTACCGGTCATCGGGAAACACTGCGAACCGACTCCAAACACCTATATTGAGTCAGTCTAACCCCATACCACCGAACTGGCAGGTGCATCGCTTGTTTCCGTTTTCATCCTTCCCAACCCCGTAGAGTACGCAAATGCACGTGTGTTCACCGGCGTCGTCTGCGGCTCCGCCGCCGCCGGCAATGCAATAACACTGATAGGGATTCACGCCACCGACGATAGCGTTCAACTCGTCGTCGGTCAGTTGGTTGACTCTCACGCTCTTGGCAGCCTGAAGCTCTCTTACGTCCTCCAGGGTAAAGTCGTAACCTTTGGATCTTGCCAGCGGGAGTACCTCATCCTCCCATACCGCGTAGAGTTGCGATTCATCGAGTTCCTGGCCACCATGCCTGTTGGCGATGGCTGCAAGCTTGCCCTTGAGGGACTCGTCCCTCGAGGCAGCTTCGTTGAACCTCTTCAGATTTTCCTGCGACACGTTTCCCCCTTTCCTCGGAAACGCATAGCAGCTCTTTTTAGCGGAGTAGGTCCGGCGGGCGAGGAAGGTGCGGGCAATCGCCGTCGAGAGGCCGCCTACTGCGCTGAAAAAGCGCTGCCGTGCGCGGCTCCGACAAAAACCGCCCGCTATGGAAAATCCGGGCAAAGGCCAAGGCGCCGCACTGAAGCAGTCGCAATCACCTTCGATCGACGGAGCATAGATCCGATCACGCACGGGGTCAATCTTAATCGAGCTAGAGACCGCAGTGAGGTTGATTGAGGATGGACAAGAGCAGACAGTTACGGTATACCAAGCTCCGTGCTTCGGGGCATCCGGAGAAACCGGAGGGATCGGGGATATGCCGTACCTCTTGAAAGAGTTTCTTCTGTTGCGCGGTTGGGAACGCTTGCCATACGCGTTGGTTGACACTCGCGACGGAAGAAGTCTGTTCCTCAATCAGTCGACTTTTCAGGCCCTTTCGTTTTGTGACGGCGTTTCTGCTACCGCCAGCCCCATTCTGTTTCCAATTCACAGGCAAATCATCGCGGAGCTCCACAAAAAAGGCTTCATCGAAGAGAGTCAGGGGGGAGCCCGACTCCTGGACCGGCAAAAGTACACGCGGTTCCCCTGCCGTTACATAGCGCGGGCACACTGGTCCATCACCGGGAGGTGCAACTACCGCTGCCGTCACTGCTACATGTCTGCCCCGGAGGCCAAGTACGGGGAACTTTCCCGCGAGCAATGCCTGGACATCGTCCAGCAGTTGGCCGAGGCAGGCATTTACAGCGTTTCGCTGACCGGCGGAGAACCACTCGTGCGACCGGATTTCCTGGAGATTATCGACGCCCTTCTGGAGAGACAGATTTCGGTCAGTCAGATCTACTCCAACGGCGCACTGATTAATGAACGCCTGCTTGACCAATTGGAGAGTCGGCATATCCGGCCGGATTTCTCCATCAGTTTCGACGGGGTCGGTTGTCACGACTGGATGCGCGGCGTACCCGGTGCGGAGCAAAAAGTCCTGGATGCCTTCAGACTGCTCCACGCACGTGGCTTCCCGATCTCTGTCGAAATGTCGTTGCACAAGGCCAACATCCACACGCTCGAGGCCACCATAAGGCTACTGGCCGAACATGGCGTCCGATGGGTGAAAACATCTCCCACCACAGACTCCGGCGACTGGCTGAACGAACACGGTCGGTACACGTTAGGCCCTGAGGAATTGTTTGATGCCTATCTTGACTATATTCGAAGGTACAGGGCTGCCGGGGCCCCGCTGTCGATCATGCTCGGCGGCTGCTTTTCCTGTGACAAGGGAAGCGAGAAGTACTGGATCCCGTGTAAGAAATATGACGGAAGCGATGGGATGCGCCGTCAAACAGTCTGTCGGAGCGCGCGAACGACAATGTACATCTCGGCGGACGGGCGACTGCTGCCCTGCATTCCACTCACGGGATCGTCTCTGCAGGATGAGATGCCGAAGATTACCGAGACGGGGCTTATCCAGGCGCTGTCCGACTCGAAATACCTGCATGCCATCGACACTCGTCTCGATGAACTGCTGGCCCATAACGAAAAGTGTAACTCGTGCGAGCACCGTTTGACCTGCGGGGGCGGTTGCCGGGCGGGGGCCCTTTTCACCAGCAAAGAATATTTGGGGTGCGACGAATATACCTGCTACCTCTTCAAGAGCAACTTTGAGGAGAAGATAAAGGCAATTTACGCAGATGGAAGCGGTAAGGCCGCTACTCCACCCGAGGCACCGGCGTCTTGAACTATGGCTCCGAACACATTTGACACACAGATTGCGGTCAGACGTGAGACCGAAGACAGGATGTTCGAGCGGGCCTTTGCGGAGCTTGCCTCCATCCTTGAGCCGGCAGCCCGAGAGCAGCTTGCTGAGGCGAAAGGCGCGGTCGCCGAAATCGTCGCATACCTCGCGGGCCGGGTGCCAGAGGTTCCTGATGACGTCACCGACCTGGATGCTCAGATCGAATACATGCTGCGACCCTCGGGCATCATGCGACGGCGAGTCGAGCTGATCGGGTCCTGGTGGCGGGATGCGGTTGGTTGCCTGCTGGCAAGCACGACCGCTGGCGAAGTGGTTGCCCTGATGCCGGGCAGACTGCACGGTTACACCTACAAAGACAAGAGCGGCGTGACGGTCCGGGTCAACAAGAAGACCGCCAGAGACCTGAATGTCGAGGCCTTTTGCTTCTATCGCCCCTTGCCGGCCAGGAAGCTGGCCGTTCTTGATCTGCTGCGCTTCATGGTGGGAAGCCTTACCACTGCCGACATCCTGTTCGTTGTCGCCTCGAGCGCGGCAGTCTCCTTGCTGGGTCTTCTCCTGCCCTTCATGAACAAGGTGATTTTTGACAGCGTCGTGCCCGGCGGGACGAAATCCGTGTTACCCGCCATGGCCGCCTTGCTTCTTGGGGCTGCTGCCAGCATGGCGCTTTTCAGTATTGCGAGAGGCATGATTCTGAACCGCCTCCAACAGAAGATCAGCCTGTCGGTGCAGTCTGCGGGGATGATGCGGGTGCTTGCTTTGTCGGCGGCGTTCTTCAAGGACTACTCGTCAGGTGAGCTGTCCAGCCGAGTGATGAACCTTAATGTTCTCTGCGGTACTCTCTCGAATGCGACCGTAACGGTCGGCCTCACCGCGCTGTTTTCGGTGATCTACCTGGTTCAGATAGGAAGTTTCGCCCCGGCGCTCGTTGCCCCCACGATTCTGATTCTCCTGACTTCTCTTGGATTGTCAGCGCTGTCGAGTCTGTGGCAGATGAAGATAACCCACAAGCGTATGACAATCTCGGCGAGGCTAAACGGGCTCGTCTTCGCTATGATTTCAGGCATCCAGAAGATCAAGTTGGCCGGGGCCGAAAAGCGGGCATTCGCGCGATGGGCCCACGCGTACAAAGAGGAGGCGACCCTTGCTTATTCACCACCGGTTTTCCTGCGCGTCCAGAGCGCCGTCTCCGGCCTGGTTGCGACGGGTGGGGTAGCGTTGGTCTACTATGTTGCCGCTGCCACCCGGGTCTCCCCGGCTGATTACATGGCCTTCAGCGTGGCTTACGGGGCGGTCAGCGGAGCGGTCATGGCACTGTCGGGGATTGCGGCAACAGTCGCGGGGGTCAGGCCGTTACTGGATATGGTCCGACCCATCCTTGAGGCGACACCCGAGGCCATCCCAACAGCAAAGATTGTGAATTCCCTGTCCGGGATGATCGAAATCAATAAGCTGTCGTTCCGTTACAGCCCCGCCGGCCCTCTGATCCTGCAGGGCTTCGATCTTAAGGTGTCGCCTGGGGAATATGTCGGCATCGTGGGCAAGACCGGATGCGGGAAGTCGACCCTGCTCCGCCTCTTGCTCGGTTTCGAAAAACCGGAGTCTGGCGCGATCTACTATGACGGCAACAACCTGGAGCGTCTTGACGTTCGCTCCGTCCGTCAATGCATGGGTGTCGTCCTGCAGACCAGCAAGCTCTTTCCCGGTGACATTTTCTCGAACATTGTTCTGGCGGCGCCCTGGAAAACTGTCGCAGACGCCTGGGAGGCCGCTCGCCTTGCCGGAGTCGAAGACGATATCAAGGCGATGCCGATGGGGATGAACACGTTGATTTCGGAGGGCAGCGGAGGCGTTTCCGGCGGACAACGTCAACGCCTCCTGATCGCCCGGGCCATCGTTTCTAAACCAAGGATATTGCTTCTCGACGAAGCGACCAGCGCTCTTGATAACGTCGTTCAGAAACAGGTGGCTGATAGCCTTGCAGGCTTGCACTGTACTCGGGTAGTCGTCGCCCACCGACTGTCCACCATCCGCCAGTGCCATAGGATCCTCGTTATCGACGAGGGCCGAATCGTCGAGGAAGGTGACTACGAGACGCTGATGGCTAAACAAGGCCACTTCCACGACCTCGCCATCCGGCAGACAATCACCGCCTAAGCTCGCTTGGATCGGCTGAGGATAGCCTCTCCAACAATAGAATAAGAGGTTTTATGGTCGGGGCAGAGGGATCTGAACCCCCGACTGCTCCCAAAGCAAAAACCCGGGCAATCCGCAAATGCTTGAAAACTCGATGGCTGGTTTTCAACAAGTTACAGCCAGCTTGTTGAAACCTGTTGAAGTCTGTTGAGCTTTGAGGGTTTGACTAGCTACAAAACTATCTACAGTACCGTCGGAAGGCGGACTTCGCCGATTGTCCGATTGTCCAGCATTCTGATGGTAGTTCATCTACCAATTATGGTAGTATGCCTACCATGCCAGAACGGAAGCTCGTCCAGGGCACTCTCGAACTGCTGATCCTCCGAACCCTGCTCTTTGGTCCCCTTCACGGCCACGGCATCGCCAAGCATATCCAGCGCACGTCCGAAGACGTCCTGCAGGTGGAACACGGGTCGCTCTACCCGGCCCTGCACCGCCTGGAGAAGAGCGGCTGCATCAC